>APMI01012375.1_pt1 | contig 20614 bp, 18 predicted proteins | sample 667938 | NCBI WGS metagenome assembly APMI01 (sample SAMN01084076, study PRJNA167559) | wastewater metagenome | biome: Wastewater | place: Denmark: Ejby Moelle, Odense | collected 2011-11-28 | reverse complement strand
GCGGTTGCTTGCAATTGTGGTCAGATTAAAACAGGTTCTGCATCTCGTTCAGATAGAATGGCGAAATACAATCAATTATTAAGAATTGAAGAAGCTCTTGGTGAAACAGCTATTTTTCCAGGATTAGACGCTTTCAAAATAAAAAGATAGAAATATCTTATAATAAAATAATAGATAGCCCTTTCTGCATTTTGTAGGAAGGGTTTTTCATAATGTTTTCTTAAAAAATGGTAAAGTTTTATTAAAACTATACCTATTTAGCAAATTTATCAAACAAATTGAGAAAATATATCGCATTGCATAGCAATAAGTTTGTGTAAAGACTGCATTTTTTTGTATTTTTATCAAAAATTTATATAAAAATGTCTGATAATAAAGTTATATTGAATTACGATGGTAATTCCTACGAATATCCAATCGTAGAAAGCACAATTGGTGACAGAGGTATTGATATCTCAAAGTTGAGAGATCAGACGGGGCTTATTACACTAGACCTAGGTTATAAAAACACAGGGGCTACGCTTAGTAATATTACCTATTTAGACGGAGATAAAGGAGAGCTTTTCTACAGAGGTTATCCTATTGAGCAGATTGCAGAAAAATCTAATTTTACCGAAGTAATGTACTTATTACTACACGGAGAATTGCCTACTCAGGAACAATTTGGTCAATTTCAGAAGAATATAAATAAGTATAATTATGTAGCAGAAGAAATGAAGAAGATTATTGATGCTTTTCCTCGTTCTGCGCATCCAATGGGGGTTCTTTCTACATTAACCTCTGCTCTTACAGCATTTAATCCAAAAGCAGTAAATGTAAAATCAAAAGAAGACCTAGACCATGCAGCAGAAATGTTAATTGCTAAATTCTCTCATCTTTGCGCTTGGACTTACAGAAAGACATTAGGTTTACCAATCAATCATGGAGATAACAGCCTTAATTATGTAGAAAATTTCTACAAAATGACTTTCAGAATGCCTAATCAAGAATTTGAATTAGATCCTGTAGTTGTAGATGCTTTAGATAAAATATTAATCTTACACGCAGATCACGAACAAAATTGTTCTACTTCTACCGTTAGAATGGTGGGTTCTGCACAGACTGGTTTGTTTGCTTCTATTTCGGCAGGTGTTTCTGCACTTTGGGGGCCACTACACGGTGGCGCTAACCAAGCCGTAATAGAAATGCTAGAACATATAGAACAAGATGGTGGAGATGTAGCAAAATATGTAGCAAAAGCTAAAGATAAAAATGATAGTTTCCGTTTGATGGGCTTCGGTCATAGAGTGTACAAAAATTTTGACCCTAGAGCTAGAATTATTAAAAAAGCTACTTATGATGTTTTAAATAAATTAGGAATTCAAGATAAAGCTTTAGACATTGCCATGCAATTAGAAAAAGTAGCACTAGAAGATGATTATTTCATAGAAAGACAATTATATCCGAACGTAGATTTTTATTCAGGTATTATCTACAGAGCATTAGGAATTCCTACCGAAATGTTTACCGTAATGTTTGCATTAGGAAGATTACCAGGATGGATTTCTCAGTGGAAAGAAATGAGACTACACGGAGACCCTATCGGAAGACCAAGACAAGTTTACCAAGGCGCACAGCAAAGAGATTATGTGCCTATGGAGAGTAGATAATTTTTAGCATTATCAGCTCTAAAATTTAAATAAAATTTTGCAAAACTCCCTTTTTATAGGGAGTTTTTTGTTTTTATTCCCAAAATTTTTTCACATCATTTCCTTTATATAAATTTGTGAAAATTAGAAAGGAAAATCAGACGTTTTCCCTAGAAAATTTAATATTTACAGATGAAACTCAACATCAAAAACGAAACAGGAAAATTAAAATCAGTAGTTCTTGGTCAACCAAAATCTATGGGCCAAATTCCCACTTTAGAAGAAAGCTATGATGCAAAATCCTATCATTCTATAGAGCATAATATTTATCCTAAAGAAGAAGACATCATTTCGGAAGTAAGTGCTTTCGAGGCGGTTCTCAAAAAATATGATGTAGAAGTACTTCGACCTGCAATTATTAAAGATTATAACCAAGTTTTTGCCAGAGATGTGGCCTTTGTAATCGAAGATAAAATGATCATCTCAAACGTTATCAAAGACCGCGAAGATGAACAAGAAGCTTACCGAAAAATTTTCGAAAAAGTAGAATGGAGAAAAATAATCAATCTCCCAGAAACAGCACACATAGAAGGCGGAGACGTTATCGTTTGGAATGACTACCTTTTTATAGGAACCTGCTACAGCGAGGATTACAGAAGTTTCAAAACGGCCAGAACCAACGAATATGCTATAGAAATCCTAAAAGAATATTTTCCCAAAAAAAGGATTATAGACCTAGACCTCAAGAAAAATGACAAAATTCCCTACGAAGGAATTCTACACCTAGATTGCACTTTCAATCCCATCGGAAAAGACAAATGCATTATCTACAAAAACGGATTCGTAGATGAAAGTGATTATGAACTCGTAGTAGATATTTTCGGAGAAGAAAACTGCTTCAATATCACAGACGAAGAAATGTTCGAAATGAATCCCAATATTTTCTCCATTTCACCAGAAGTTGTTGTTTCTGATCATACTTTTACCAGAATGAACAAGCACCTCAGAGACGTTTGGGGATTTACCGTAGAAGAAATCCCGTATAGGGAAGTCTCTAAAATGGGGGGGCTATTAAGATGTTCTACCATGCCGTTGGTAAGAGAATAAAAAACAAGATAATTTCACATCGGCAAATTCTTTATTTAAAAGGTTTAACAGCAGTTTTTTTACACTCGCAGATTAGACTGATTAAGCAGATTAATAGATGCTGAATTTTATATCTGCAAAATCTAGAGAGTAAGGCTTTTCTGATATGTCATTATGTTATGAACTCTAAAAATTTTTAGAAGCATTTCCCGCTTTTCACTACAATCTTTTATTTTTCCTTATGTGGAAGAAAAATAAAAGGATTTCCGTTCCAATCGGGGCTAGTTACGCAACGAAAATTAATTCACTCTTCGTCATTTTTTGTGAAAATAGGATTGCCATAATTTCGATTAGATTGACATAGGAAACGGAGGCGTCAAAAAATTTTGAAGAAATTCCGTTAAAAATCTCCATTGTTTGAGTGGCGGCAAAAATCTTAATTACAAAATAAAAAGTAGTTTCCGCCCGAGTTTTGGAGATTTTAGGAAATTCTTCAAAATTTTAGCCGAGTTTCCAAGTCTTGAACTTTTGGTTCTTTTGTTTCAAGTCAAAAGAACAGAATATTTTATTTAATATAAATATGTGATAATTCAATTTCACAGTTTTTGGCGAAGAGCCAATTAATTTTTTCTAGACCTTTTTCATTAAATTTTTCAAAAAAAATCTATAAAATTTGCTTAATTAAAAAACTTGTCTTTATATTTGCACTCAGAAAAAGATCATTAAACACGCAACTTATTAAGAAAGGTGGAGGGAATTGACCCTGTGAAACCTTGGCAACCTGCATTAGAAATAACAGTAAGGTGCCAAATTCAACCCCGAAATATTCGGGAAAGATAAGTCAGAAATCAGTTTTTAAATAGTCCTTAACTATCATACAAACTCTTTCGACTTGTCGGAAGAGTTTTTTTTATGCTCTTTCGTCAAGAATTTTCTAGAAATAGGTTGCTCTAATATTAATTTAAAAAAAATTTAAAAAAATGAGCAATTTAAAATTTGAAACTTTACAGTTACACGCAGGTCAACAAGTTGACACAGATACCAATTCTAGAGCTGTTCCGCTTTACCAAACCACTTCTTACACTTTTAATAGTGCAGAACATGCGGCTAATCTTTTCGGTCTGAAAGAATTTGGGAACATCTACACCAGATTAATGAATCCTACCACAGATGTTTTTGAGAAGAGAATTGCCGCTTTACACGGCGGAGTTGCTGCTTTGGCAGTTGCTTCAGGTCACGCAGCGCAGTTTATTGCCATTACCAATATTCTACAAAATGGAGATAATTTCGTTACATCTCCTTATTTGTACGGAGGAAGTCATAATCAATTCAAAGTTTCTTTCAAAAAATTTGGTATTGAAGCCAGATTTGCGAAAGACGATAATCCAGAAGATTTCGAAGCATTAATTGACGAAAATACCAAAGCATTATATTTAGAAACCATAGGGAATCCTACACTTAATGTTGCAGATTTCGATGCCATTTCAGCAATTGCTAAAAAGCATAATATTCCTTTAATTGTTGACAATACTTTCGGAGCTGGTGGTTATCTTTTTCGCCCAATAGAACATGGTGCAAACGTAGTGATAGAATCTGCAACCAAATGGATTGGCGGACACGGCACTTCCATCGGTGGAGTAATAATAGACGTAGGAAATTTCGATTGGGGAAATGGTAAATTTCCTCTGCTTTCAGAACCTTCAGATGGTTATCACGGTTTGGTTTTCTCTGATGTTTTTGGGGTAAATGGACCTTTCGGAAATATTGCTTTCATCATCAAAGCTAGAGTAGAAGGTCTTAGAGATTTCGGTCCTGCTATTTCTCCTTTTAATTCATTTTTATTGCTTCAAGGCGTAGAAACATTGTCTCTAAGAGTAGAAAGAACTGTAGAAAATGCCTTAAAAGTGGCTAAATATTTAGAAAATCACCCGAAAGTTGAAAAAGTATTGTATCCAGGATTAGAAAGTTTTCCAGATTATGAAAACGCTAAGAAATATTTCAAAAATGGTTTCGGAGGGATTTTAAATTTCGAAGTAAAAGGCGGAAAAGATGCAGCTGTGAAATTCATCGATAATTTAGAATTAATCTCGCATTTAGCAAATGTAGGTGATGCCAAAACGTTAATTATTAATCCTGCTTCTACTACGCACGAACAACTTTCTGACGAAGAAAGATTAAGCGCAGGAATTACTCCTGGACAAATAAGATTAAGCGTAGGAATTGAGCATATTGATGATATTATTGCAGATTTAGAACAATCTTTTTCTACAATCTAAGAATTTAAGAATTACGATTTTTGATTGAAGATTTGATTTTTTTGCCTTAAACTATGAACTTAAAAAGATGTTAGAATATTTAGAAATAGGAGATTTAGTTCTCGAAAATGGAACGGTAATTCGCAATGTGAAAATTGCATACAATGTCTATGGAAATATAGAGAACGCCGAAAAAATTATTTGGATTTGTCACGCACTTACAGCCAATTCTGATGCAGAAACTTGGTGGCCAGAAATGATTGGTAAAGACGAAATCTTCAATACAGAAAAGCATGCCATTATTTGTGCCAATGTTTTAGGTTCTTGCTACGGAACTACTTTTGAAAGCGATGTAGAAAAGCCATTAATCACAGTGAGAGATATGGTTTCGGCGCACCAGAAATTGGCAGATTTTCTTAAAATTTCTTCTATTGATTTTCTTTTAGGAGGCTCTCTTGGCGGTATGCAATGCCTAGAATGGAGCATCATTAATCCAGATTTTATCAAAAATTTATTTGTAATTGCTACCAACTGCAAACATTCTTCTTGGGGAATTGCCTTCAATGAAGCGCAAAGAATGGCTCTAGAGTTGGGCGAAAAAGGTCTAGATGCAGCCAGAGCAATTGCGATGCTGTCTTATAGAAATTATAAAACTTACGAATACAGTCAGGTAGATGATATTAATGCTGCGGATGATTTTTCTGCGGCTTCTTATCAAAGATATCAAGGTGAAAAATTGAGAAAAAGATTTACTCCAAATGCATATTATTCTCTTTCAAAATCGATGGATTCTAATAATGTTGGCAGAAACAGAGGTTCTTTGGAAAAAGCATTGTCAAAAATTACAGCAAAAACTTTGGTGATTGGGATTGATAGCGATATTCTTTTCCCTGTGAATGAACAACAGTATATTGCAAAAAATGTGGAAAATGCGGTTTATGAACAAATTAAGTCTAAATACGGACACGATGGTTTTCTTTTAGAGACCGATAAAATAAAAACTTTATTAAAAAAACATTTTGATTTTTTGTAGAAATTAAAATTCTTAATAAATCAAATTATTGGTTCTGAAAAAGAGAGAATATTCGAAATTTTTCCAGAAAAGTAAAAAAAATAGGGTAATTGCGCCCCGAGTTGAGCGGAGCTCTCCCGAAAACAGATTTTTTAAAGAAAGTAAAATCTGTTTTTGGGAAGCGGGAGCGGAACGAGGAAATAGGCGCCCAAATAAAAATTAAAAAAATGAGCAAGAAATTAGTAATAGGATTGTTTGGTTATGGAGTAGTAGGAACCGGACTTTATGATGTGCTTCACAAAAGTAAAACGGTGGATGCAACCATTAAAAAAATTGTAGTAAAACACAAAGACAAACCCAGAAATATTTCTCCAGAACATTTTCATTTTGATAAAAATGAGATTCTGAATGATGATGAAATTAATGTAGTGGTAGAATTGATAGACGATGCAGATGCAGCTTATGAAATTGTAACAACGGCACTTAAAAAAGGAAAAGCAGTGGTTTCTGCTAACAAAAAATTAATTGCAGAACATTTCGAGGAACTGTATGAATTACAACAGAAATATAATGTTCCGTTTTTGTATGAAGCAGCAGTTTGCGGAAGTATCCCTATTATTAGAAATTTGGAGGAATATTATAATAATGATTTTCTTCAGTCTATTCAAGGGATTGTAAATGGCTCTACCAATTATATTCTCACTAAAACTTTTCAGGATAATTTGAGTTATGACGAAGCATTAGAAGAAGCTAAAGAAAAAGGATATGCAGAGAGTAATCCAATTCTAGATACAGGTGGTTTTGATGCGCGTTCTAAACTACAAATTCTTTTGGCGCATTCATTTGGAATAAAAACCATTCCGGAAGATGTTTTTAATGTGGGAATTCAGAATTTGGGAGATTTAGAAATAAAATTTGCCAAAGAAAAGAATCTTCAAATTAAATTGTTGGCTTATGCTCAAAAAAGAAATGACAACGAAGTTGCGGCTTTGGTTATTCCTAAATTTGTAAAATCAACGGATACTTTTTCTACGGTAAATGATGTTTTCAACGGCGTGAAAGTACAAACTGCTTTTGCTGATAAACAATTTTTCTACGGAAGAGGGGCTGGTTCTCTGCCAACAGCAAGTGCGGTTTTGTCTGATATTTCTGCTTTGGCGTATGATTATAGATATGAATACAAAAAAATATCGAACTCAGAAAATCTAAAATTAACGGAAGATTTTAACCTGAAAGTTCTTTTCAGACATCCTTCGAAAGATGCAGATAAATTTCAACCGTATTTTATTAATATTGAAGAATATTACGGAAACAAAGAACAAGGCTATTTTGTGGGAGACATTAGTTTTAAAAATTTGAAAGAGATTTTTTCTCAAAATTCTGAGGAAGTTTCTTTTGTTTTGATTGATGTTTTACCTTAATTGGTATAGTTTTTTCATACCAAATAGAAAACACAAAAAGATGAAAAAAACATTTTTATTAGCGGGAGCTTTTTTTCTGCTGTCTATTTCTGTTGAAGCACAAATCTTAGATGCTTTAAAAAATGTAGTTAAAGATAAAACAGGTGTAGATAAAACTTTAAATACCAATCAAACAACTGTAGGAACTACAACCACTAAAAGTGCGGATTTAAGTAGCCTTTCTTCTTCTCAGATTTCTTCAGGCTTAAAAGAAGCATTAAATATTGGTGTGAAAGAAGGTGTACAAAAATTAGCAGTAAAAGATGGTTTTTTTAAAAATGAAATGGTGAAAATCTTGTTGCCAGAAAAATTGAGAACTGTTGATGCGAAACTAAGAGCTTTAGGATTGAGCAGTTTGGCAGATAAAGGAGTTATGCTTCTTAATCGTGCTGCGGAAGATGCGGTAACAGAAGCAACGCCAATTTTTACTAATGCTATTACTTCTATGACAATTACCGATGCCAAAAATATACTTTTAGGAACGGACAATGCTGCAACAAGTTATTTGAAAACCAAAACACAAAATCAATTGTTTACAGCTTTTCAACCAAAAGTGAAGGCATCTTTAGGGAAAGTAGGAGCAGATGTAGTTTGGAAACAAATTATTTCGAAGTATAATTTATTATCTGGACAATCTGTTACCACAGATGTAAATGAGTATGTAACTACTGAAACCATTAATGGAGTTTTTAAAATGGTTGCAGAAAAGGAAAGCGGTATAAGAAACAATTCTGCACTTAGAACTACTTCTATTCTGCAAAAAGTTTTTGGAGCAGTGAAAAAATAAATGAATTTATACCTTTTCTTGGCGATAAATTTGGTGTAAATATTTTTGTTTGTAGATAGATTATTGTTGCCAGAATGATATTTAATAAAATTTAACTATTTTTTATAACGTCGTTTTACTTTTTGTGAAACGACGTTTTGTTTTTGTATTTTTGAGCATTAAGATTTATAAAATGCAAACTACAGATACTGTTTTAATGATAGAACCCGCAGCTTTTGGTTTTAATGCCGAAACTGCTCAAAATAATTACTTTCAAATCAATTCAGAGAATGCTGAAACTCAAAATAAAGCTTTGCAAGAATTTAAAAATTTTGTAGAAAAGCTAAGAAGCAAAGGCATTAATGTAATTACTGTAAAAGATACGTTAGAACCACATACTCCAGATTCTATTTTCCCGAATAATTGGATTTCTATGCACAGTGACGGAACGGTAGTTCTTTACCCAATGTGTGCCGTAAACAGACGTTGGGAACGCAGAAATGATATTCTAGAAATGCTACAAACTCAGGTTGAAGTGAAAAAAATTGTAGATTTATCTGCTTCTGAAAACGATGGTAAATTTTTAGAAGGAACAGGAAGTATGATTTTTGATCACGATTATAAAATAGCATATGGTTCGGTTTCTTTAAGATTAGATGAACAATTATTCCGTGATTTTTGTAAAAAATTTGGTTTTACGCCAATTGTTTTTCATTCTTATCAAACCGCAAATAATGAAAGGTTACCAATTTATCATACCAATGTAATGATGTGTGTTGCAGATCAATTTGTAGTGATTTGCCTAGATTGTATTGATGACGAAACCGAAAGAGTAAACGTAGTAAATGCTATTGTAAACTCTGGGAAAGAAATTATTGAAATCTCTGAAAACCAAATGCAAAAATTCGCAGGAAATATGCTACAAGTTCAAAATTCTGAAGGTAAGAGATTTTTGGTAATGTCTCAATCTGCTTACCAATCTTTAACCACAGAGCAAATCTTGAGCATTGAGAAATATTCTGAAATTATTTATTCAGATTTAGAGACTATAGAAACCAATGGTGGCGGAAGTGCAAGATGTATGCTAGCTGAGGTTTTTTTGCCAAAGAAATAATTGTAACAAAATTATTAAGGTACTGAAAAGTACCTTTTTTATTTCAAAAATTAATATATTTGAGTTTTAAAACTAATAATGAACAATTATTCTAAAGGCTTGCATATTCTTCTTACACTAAAAGTAAATCATCTCGAAAAACTTCTGGATTTTGAAACATTTTATCAGTTTTCAAAAAAAATATTAGCAGAAAATGATACCGAAATCGTAGGCGAAACGCATCATATTTTTGAAAACGACAGCTTTACTGCAGCTATTTGTTTGAAAGAATCTCACATTTGTGTGCATACTTGGCCAGAATTTAATCAATTGACATTAGATGTTTTGTTGTGCAATTATATAAATGATAATACTGCCAAAGTAGAGAAAATTGCGAATGAATATGTCACTTTTTTTGAAGGAGAAATTATTCAAGAAGATAAAATTTTGAGATAATGGAAAAGATTTGTCCGAAATGTAATCATATCAATCATCTTGATTTAGAATTGGCTATAGAACAGTATGTTTGTAGCAATTGTAATGGATTAATAAATGTAGCCGAAAATAAACTCGTAAAAGAAATTTCAAATTCTAAGTATTTTACTTCTCTTAAAATTGGGCAAAAAGGAACAATTGAAGGAATAGATTATATAGTAGTTGCCATTGTCATCAGAAAGACAGGGAGAGATTATAAATGGGCAGAATATTATTTAAAAGATAAAAGCTTAAATGACGCATTTTTAAGTGAAAGTGAAGGACATTGGGTTTTTATGAAACCACTTTGTCAGCCTTTCCAGACAACAAAATACGGAGCAACATTTAATGATGAGAGTTATAGAAAATATGAAACTACACAAAGTTCTATTGCTTCAGCGTATGGTTTTTTTGAAGATTCTATAAAATATGGAGTAGCTTCTTATTCAGAATATGTGCGTGGAGAAAGAATAATTTCTTTTGAAAATCACGGAGAAAATAGGCATTACTATTTAGAAGGAAGACATTTTCCTAATTCTGAATTGAAATTGGCTTTCAAAAATTTAGATTTTATACCATCCAAAGTAAGTTATGGTATTGTTCAGCCATTTTTTATTAATACAAAACAACTTATCAATATTTTTGGTGTTACGGCTATTCTTATTAGTTTGCTACAATTCTATTTTTATACAACAAGAACCAATTATGAAGTTTTTCGAGACAGCATTCGTTTTGATTCTGTAAGAAATAAAGAGTTAATTTCTAAATCTTTTGAGCTGAAAGGAGCTTCTGCACCATTAGAAGTAAAGTTGTATTCTAATGTAGATAATTCTTGGGCTAATGTAGAATTGAGTTTAGTGAACGAAAAAACTAATGAAACGGAATATGCTTCTAAAGACATAGAACAATATCACGGTTACGAAGGAGGAGAGAGTTGGAGCGAAGGAAGCAGAGACGAGGAATTCAATATTTGTGGAGTAGCGCCAGGAAAATATCACTTTACTATTTCTGCCCAGAAACAAGGCTTTGAAAAACCTTCCGGAGAAACTTATTTTTCACCAGATGGAACAAAATCTTATGAAGTTGACGATTTAGGATTTGTAAATGTCACTATTTTAGGAACCCAAGATAAAACTTCTTACAATTTAGAAAATATAGAAAATAACAATCCAGAAATTGCTCAAGAACTGAAAGTTGCAAAAGAATATGTAAAAAGTAATCCTAATTTTACTGCCCCAATAATTGATAATGATACTAGTAATCCTGCAGTAGATATTGTTGCCAGTTGGAAACCCGTAACAATGTGGAATTACTTCATTATTTTGATAATTATGATTATATTAACTGTTTTAAGTTTTTGGGGAGAACACACCTTCGAAAAAGAAAAATGGAGCAATAGTGCTAATTCACCTTATCCTAAAGATTATTAAAAATGGAAAAAATGATACTTTATATTAAAAGATATTGGCTCATCTTAACTTTTGGATTTTTCTTTTTAGGTTGGTATTTGTACTTGTCTTATACAGGAAATCAATTTTGTGATTGCCAAAAAACTGAAAAATACCAAGAAGGAAGCTCAAGAACTTCTGGTGGAAGAACTTTTTATAGATATTATCACAAGTAAAAAACTAAATAGATATGGAATATATTAACTTAACTGCGCTACTCAATTCAGTGATTTTTTCTTTTTTAGGGATTGTCATTTTACTCATTGGTTATGTAATTTTAGAGAAATTAACTCCCGAAAAAACGTGGCAAGAAATTGTACAAAACAAAAATATAGCTTTAGCAATTATCTTCGGAGCTTTTATTTTAGGGATTTCTTTCATCATAGGAATGGCAATTCATGGGTAAAAGAAAAATTTCTTTCGAATTACTATTACTGTTTTCAGTTTTCGTCATTGCAACTTGCGGCTTGGTTTACGAATTGGTAGCAGGAGCTTTGGCAAGTTATCTTTTGGGCGATTCGGTGAAACAGTTTTCCTTCATCATCGGAGTGTATCTTTTTTCGATGGGAATTGGTTCTTATTTTGCCAAATTTATCAAAAAAAATCTGCTCAAAACTTTTATAGAAATCGAAATCTTGGTCGGACTAATTGGCGGAATTAGTTCGGTTGTTCTGTTCTTATTATTCAATAGCATTGGGCATTTTGAATGGGTGTTGTATCTATTTGTATTTCTTACCGGAAGTTTGGTGGGATTAGAAATTCCTTTGTTGATGAATATTTTGAAGGATAGAGTAGAGTTCAAAGATTTAGTTTCCAATGTTTTTGCCTTCGATTATGTGGGAGCTTTGCTTGCATCAATTCTATTTCCTTTGGTTTTAGTGCCGAATTTAGGAATTGTAAGAACTTCACTTTTTTTCGGACTGATTAATGTTTCTATCGCTATTTTTTTAAGTTTTTATTTGCAAAGAGAAGTAAGACAACATTATGTATTGAAGTTAAAATCTATTCTTATCTTTATTTTTTTACTTATTCTTTTTATTTTTTCTGAAAGAATTTTGAACTATTCCGAAGAGAAATTATACGGAGAAAATATCGTTTTTTCGCATTCTTCTCCGTATCAAAGAATTGTTTTGACGAGAAATAAAAACGATTTTAGATTGTATTTGAATAACAATTTACAGTTTTCTTCGGCAGATGAATATCGTTACCACGAAGCATTGGTACATCCTGCTTTTAGTATGGCAAAAAATATTGAAAATATACTGATTTTAGGAGGAGGTGATGGTTTGGCTGCAAGAGAAATTTTGAAATATAAAGAGGTAAAACACATTACTTTGGTAGATTTAGACGCAGAAATGACGAAATTTTTCCAGAATAATGAAACAATGAATTCCTTGAACCAAAATTCGCTCAACAATGCAAAAGTAAAAGTCATTAATCAGGACGCTTACATTTGGGTGAAAAATCAAAAACATAAATTTGATGTCATTGTAATAGATTTTCCAGATCCGTCTAATTATAGTTTGGGAAAATTGTACTCGTTGCAATTTTATAGAGAATTACAAAAAATTACCAATCCCGAAACCAAAATCGTGGTACAAACTACATCGCCTTATTTTGCCCCGAAATCTTTTTGGTGTATTCAGAAAACGCTGAACCAAATTTTTCCTAATGTTACAGCCTATCACAATTATGTTCCATCTTTCGGAGAATGGGGATTTTGTTTGGTAGGAAATAACGATTTTTCCATCAAAAGAAAATTGAATGGTTTAAAATTCTACAATTATCAATTCCAACCATTGGCTTATTTCGAGAAAGATATGTTGGCGAAAAATGTGGAAGTAAACCAATTACAAAATCAAATTTTAGTGAGATATTTCGATGAAGAATGGAGTAAAGTTCAATAGGCGAAATTTTCTAAAAACAAGCTTTCTTGTCGCTTGTTTTTTACCTTTTTTGCAATATTGCTCTAAAGCAGCTAAATCTTTTATCTTAAAAATCTCTGGAGCCAATTACGTTTTAGGACATCAACTTTGGGCGAAAAATTTTCCGAAACCTACAGGAACTTCGAAGCATCAATACATTATTGTAGGAGCAGGAATTACAGGATTGAGTGCAGCGAGATTTCTTAAAAAAAATGGGATTGGTGATTATGTTCTCCTAGAAATGGAAAATCATTTCGGCGGAAATTCTTCCAACGGAGAAAATAAATTTTCTAAATTTCCTTTAGGTGCGCATTATCTTCCTATTCCAAATAAAGCGGATGAAGAACTGAAAAATTTCTTAAAAGAATCTAAAATTTATTTGAAAGATGACGAAAATGGAGAACCCATTTTTGATGAATATCAACTCACTTATGCTCCCGAAGAACGACTTTTTTATAAAAATGAATGGCAAGAAAATCTCATTCCGCAATATGCAACTTCAGAGAAAGTGAAAGCGGAATTTCAGCATTTTTTTCAATTGATGGATGATTTCCGAAAGAAGAAAGATTCCGAAGGAAAATTTTGGTTTGATATTCCCATCAAAAATGCTTCAACGATTGATGAGGTGAAAAATTTAGAGAAAATTACTTTTAAAAATTGGCTTTTAGATAATCAATTTCATTCTGAAGAACTTTTTTGGTATCTAGATTATTGTTGCAAAGACGATTTCGGCTTGGGAACAGATTTCGTTTCAGCTTGGGCTGGGATTTTTTATTTTTCAGCTCGTAAAAATGATTGGAGCAAAAAATATGATGGTCACGTTTTTACTTGGGCAGATGGAAATGCGAGATTAGCAAAGCATTTGTCGGGTTTTTCTGAAAATAAAATTTTAAAAAATCATTTGACTTACGATTGTAAAATTAATGAAAATGACGAGGTAGAAGTTTTGGTTTTTGATAATAATTCTAAAAAATCTAAGAAAATAATTGCCGAAAAAGTGCTTTTTGCAACGCCTCAATTTGTAAATCAATATGTTTTCCCCGAAAGAAAAAAAGCAGCAGAAAGTTTGGTTTATGCGCCTTGGTTATTGGCAACTTTTCAAATGAATGAACATTTCGGAGCGGAAGAAGAATTAAATTGGGATAACGTAATTTACGGAGTGGAAGGTTTAGGGTATATTTACAATCAGCATCAGAATACAGATTTTAATACTTCTAAAAAAATTATTACTTATTACCGAAGTTTTTCTTCTAAAAATTCAAAACAAGCGAGGCGAAATTTATATAAAATGACAGATGTAGAGATGAAAAAATTGGTTTTTGATGAGTTGAAATTGGCGCATCCACATTTCGAGGAAATGGTAGAAGAAGTATATTTTCATAAATTAGGACACGGAATGATAAGCCCAGTTCCGAATAGTATTTTTGGAAAAGAAAAAGATTTTTTGAAAAAAGATATCGATCATAAAATTTTCTTTGCACATAGTGATTTGTCGGGGATTTCAATTTTTGAAGAAGCTTTTCATCAAGGAATAGAAGCGGCTAAAAAAATGTTACAATGAGACAACCTTGGATTCATAATGCAAAAAGCGATTTTTGGTGGATACTTTCTCCGTCATTCATCATTCTTTTGATTATATTTTTGTTTCAGGAACAGATTGAAACTTTACAAAGCGAAAGTAATTTCTATGTTTGGCTATTTTTAATTGTTTTTGTAGATGTTTCTCACGTTTATTCTACGCTTTTCAAGACGTATTTTGTGAAAAAAGAAGTACAAAGCCGAAAGTTGTTATATTATGGTTTACCGATTTTCAGTTTTGTATTTTGTGTGATTTTATTTCAATTCGGGAGTTTGGTTTTTTGGAGTGTTTTAGCATTGATTGCTGTTTTCCATTTTGTTCGTCAACAATATGGTTTTATGCGATTGTATGCTAGATTCGAAGCGAATGATTTTCATAAAACGATAGATGAAATTGTGATTTATTCGGCTACCATTTATCCGATGTTGTATTGGTTTTCTACGCCTAGAAATTTTACGTGGTTTGTAGAAAATGAGTTTCAATGGATGGGAAAATTACCTAATTATCTTCCATATATTACCATTATTTATTTTATTATTATCGGAATTTGGTTGTTGAAAACTGTTGCTGTGTATTTAAAATTCAAAGCATTTAACCTTCCTAAAAACTTGGTAATTGTCGGAACTTTTTTGTCTTGGTATTTTGGGATAGTTTACTTTAATAATGATTTAATTTTCACCTTGCTCAATGTAATTTCACACGGAATTCCTTACATCGCACTTATTTATTTCAAGGAGATTAAACAAAAATCTAATGAAGATTTGAAATGGATGTTCATTTTCAAAAATAGTTTCGGAGTTTTACTTTTCTTGATTGTTTTGTTTTGCATCGCTTTTTCCGAAGAATTTTTATGGGAAATTTTGGTTTGGAAAGAACATATCAGTTTTGTCGATATTGAAGTTTCGTCATTTTTATTGATGATCATTATTCCTTTGCTGACTATGCCGCAACTAACACATTATCTGCTAGATGGATTTATTTGGAAACGGAAGAAATAATGAGACTTTACTTCCTCCAATCTTCAAAAGACATTTCAAATTTTACTTCGTTTCCGTGGAAGCCTGCGTTTCTCCAGCCTTGTTTTTTGTAAAATAGCTCTGCTCTAGAATTAGCTGCTGTAGAAAGCCAAATGGTTTCTTTGGTTTGGCTGAAATATTCATCTAGCATTAACTGATGGAGTTTTTTACCAATACCTTTCCCTTCAAAATCTGGTAAAATAAATAATGCCCAAACATTATTTTCTGCAAAATCTACAATAGAAAATCCTACAATTTTTTTGTCTATTTCACAGACGAAACCTTTTCCTCTTTTGGTAATAAATTCCTCTACCAATTCATCAGGAATTAGGCTTGGATTAGAAAGTTGATTTTCTTTCACAGAGTTTCTCACGATTTGTATCTGTGGAATGTTTTTTATGGTGGCTTGTCTGAAATTCATTTGATAAAAATAAAAAACTCACTGCAAAAAACAGTGAGTTCGTGTGAAAAATTTAATTTAATATGAGAAATAATTTAGTGTAATGCTTAGTTTCCTCCAGTTCTGTTTTTTATATCATCATTAGCTCCTTCTGCTTTTCTTACTTTTTGTAATTTTTGATTGCCAAAATTATAAGTAGCTGTAAAAACCAACTGTCTGTTGTATGGATTTTGGTTTACAGAATTATAGTTTCCGCTGCCATCTTCACCATAAATTCTGTTTCTATTGGTTCCAAAGACATCTCTTAGTTGTAAATTAAATGTCCAATTATCCATAATTTTCTTTAAAGAAATTTCTGCACCGTGGATTGGTTTAAGTTCTCCAATTTCTATTTGAAGAGGCGATAGATAGAAATAATTTATTCCAAAGAACCAATCTTTTTTAGCACTCAATCTAATGTTATTTACCAATTGGAATTGGTAGTAGTCAGCAGATTTATCAATAATATTTTTTTCAAAAGTAACCAAATTTTGAGTGTCTGTAGGATCGCTATCTACTGAACCTTTATAGATGTTATGCCCTAATGTAAGAGTGTGATTAGCACTCCAAATTCCTTTGAAAAATTGCTTTTGTAACCCAAAAGTAAGCCCGAATTCTTGTCTGTCACCATAATTACTTCTGATATATGCTAAGACATTATCCCCATTTTGGTTAACTCCGTGTAATGGGATTTGTTCTGATGCATTAGAGGTATAATTGTAAGAAGCGGTAACGAAATATGAATTTTTATACATGTACATTAATTCGTTGTTGTAATTTATTTCAGGTTTTGTAAACGGATTATTTTGTACATAATTAGTAGCTGTAAGATAAACCTTAGCAGGATTTAGGGCCCAAAAAGCAGGTCTGCTCACTCTACTACTAAAACTATAAGAAATATTATTATTTTGATTAGGATTATAATTTACGCTTAGATATGGCAAAAAATTATTATTATTTCTTTCAATACCTATGTTTTTATCTACCACATTTCCGTCTGCATTGGTGTTTTCGAATCTGGTTCCTATTTTGGTAGAAAGTTTTTCTCCGAAACTCTTTTCTAAAGTAACATATATACCTGTAATTTTTTCTTTATAGATAAAATGGTTAGATTGATTTTGGTCTTTTCCTGTTGGCGGAATTAGGTTTTCGTAGTAAGTATCACTATCAGTTTTAGTAGTGTTGTAACTTCCTCCGAAACTTAAGGTGTAGTTATTTTTAAGTTTTTGAACATAATCTGCTTGAAATCCTAAATTATCTATAATTAATGGTGTTTTTTGTAAGAAGTTTAGCCCTACTGCTACTTCATTTTTGTTGGAATCTAATAAGTAGGTGGTACTGTTATTATTTTCGGTTTTACTGAAATGAAGGTAAGAAGAACTAAGGCTTAATTTACTTCCTTTGTCATCTGTTTTTAATTCATAATTAAGATTAAAAGAGTCATTGTTATTATTATCTTCTGTTAGATTTACTGTTCTGGTTCTTTCTACAGTTGGATTGCCATTGTTATATTTAGTGGTTTCATTGTAAAGATTGGAACGGAAATCATTTCCCCATCTATTTCTGTGATTGTAAGAAAATCCAATATTCTGGTTGTCATTTATTTGATAATCAATATTAACATAACCCCCAAGATAAGTTCTAGGTCCCGTTACAGTACCTTCGGAAGTTTGTTTAAAATCTTTATTCCCATTGCTCAGAATATAGTATTGCTGTTGAGTATATTTTCCGCCATTTACACTTCCACTGATTCCTAGTTTATCTTTTCTGTAATTAAGGGTTACAGATCCAGATGGATTATTATAATATCCTTGGTTATCTTCGAATCTGATGTTCCCGTTTGTACCATCTGTTGGTTTTTTCTTAAGGATTATATTAATAATTCCTTGATTTCCTTCTACCTGAAATTCGCTGGAAGGCATTGTAATTACTTCAATTTTAGAGATGTTTTCAGAAGGCATGTTTTTAAGCATTTCTATTACAGCTTCAGGATCCATATTAGATTTTCTACCATTAATGTAGATTACAGATGCGTTTTTGCCTAGGATTTTTAAAGTACTGTTATCAGTAGAAGAAACCATAGGAGTTTCCTTTAGTAGGTCAAAGCCTGTAGTTCCTTTAGCAATTGGTGAAGCAGCTACATCAAAAACCATTCTGTCTGCTTTTTTCTGAAAAACTTTTTTAGTCATTGTTACTCCTTGGATTTCTTTAGAATTTACGGAGTCTTTTTTTACTTGTTGCGCATTGGTGAAAATTAAACTAAGTAATGCTGCGGTAGTGATGATTCTTTTCATAATTATTTATTTTCATTTAAAAAAGCAGCAGATTAATGATTAATCTTTTGTGATTTGGTGTAGATTGTTTTTTTAATCTGAGCTTTTATTGAGTGGTGTTAATAGCTTTAACTAGATGTTTGTTTTGTTTAATAATTTACATTGCAAAGATATATATTTATTTTAGTATTATGCAATACAAAGTAGTAAATAAATTTTAATACTTGATTTAACTAATTGATTATCAGTGTTAAAAATTTATTATTTTTTTGAATTATGTTTATAAGACAGTTGTTGAACCAGAAATGTTACATCACTTTGGAAGAAAAACATAAAAAAACAGCATTTTTATAATGCTGTTTTGTGAAGTGTTATTTTTGAAATATTTTTAAAGAAACATACCTCCAGAAGCTTCTATTCTCTGTGCCGTAATCCAGCCCATTTCGTCTGAGCAGATATTGGCAATTACACCTCCAATGTCATCTGGAAGTCCCACTCTGCCAAGTGCAGTTTGCGAAGCTATGATTTTGTTTAATTCTTTATTGTCTCGTACTGCTCCACCACCAAAGTCAGTTTCTATAGCACCAGGAGCAATAATGTTTACACGTATTTTTCTTTCGCCCAATTCTTTTGCTTGGTACTTGGTCAGTGTTTCCATAGCACCTTTCATAGAAGCGTAAGCAGCATAACCAGGCAATGAAAAACGTGCCAAACCTGTAGAAATATTGATGATATTTCCGCCATCTTTAAGTACAGAAAGAAGTTTTTGGGTAAGAAAGAATGGCCCTTTAAACTGAATATTCAAAAGGTTATCAAATTCTTCTTCGGTAGTTTCTGCAAATGATTTGTGAATTCCAATACCTGCATTATTAACCAAAATATCAAAATTTTCGGTTTGGAAATTGTTCTTCAAAATTGCTTTTATTGATTCTACAAAACTATCAAAAGTTTTAACTTCTGCTACATTAAGTTGTATAGCCACAGCTTTAGCACCAAGTTTTTCGATTTCTTGTACTACATTTTCGGCTTCTTCTTTTTTGCTGTTGTAAGTAAGGATTACGTCTATGTTTTTTTTGGCAAGAGCAATTGCCATGTTTTTTCCTAAGCCTCTGCTTCCACCAGTAATTATTGCTATTTTTCTCATAATTTTAAAATTTAATGAGGCAAATTTCTGCAAATTTTTATTTAAAAACGTGGTGATAGTCTCAGAATTTTATCTTAGGTATTTTTTAGTTTCTATAGGTAACTTTTTTGGTAAAATTTTATTTTTTCTGAATTCTGTAGGGGTAATTCCTGTGAGGTTTTTGTAGAATTTCACAAAATTAGAAGGGTCAAAGGTTAAGATTCTGGCTATTTCCGAAGCAGATTTTTCTGTATTAAGTAACAAATCATTTACCAATGTAATAATCTTATAATCATAATGGTAGCAAGGGTGGTGTTTGGTGACCAATTTTACGGTATTGGTAAGATGTCCGTAAGAAACAAAGAGTTTTTCTGCGATTTCTTTTATGTGAAACATTTCGGTTTCTTTCCCATTTAATAGATTCTGAAGATGCAATTCTACAAAATCAAAAAACTGGGTTACAATTTCTTCGTTTCTAGAATGTAGGGTTTTGTTTTCTGGCATTGTATCTCATCTTTGATTCAAATCTATAAAATTAATTTAAAAAATTAAAAATGATTTTTCACAAAATTCATTAAAGGTTCTTTGAAGCGACTACTGAGAGGTAATTTGGTATTGTCTATGGTAACCATATTTTTGCCAATACTCTGTAGATGTTTTAGAGAGATAATATGAGAGTTATGGATTCTTACAAAATTATTAGAATTTATTTTTTCTAATATTGCCTTTAAGGTGTAGTGTACAATATATTTATTATCAATAGTATGAATAATTACATAATCTTTCAGTCCATTTATGCGTACAATATTGTCTAGATTAATTTTAATATCTTCGTTATTACATCTTACAAAAATGAAGTTATTACTAGATGTATTAGAATCTGTAATTTGTTTTTGATTCATTTTGCTAAGTTGAAAACACTTATTGGCAGCTTGTAAAAATCTCTCAAATGAAAATGGTTTTAATAAATAATCTATTGCATTTAGATTAAATCCTTCTATTGCATAACTATTATATGCCGTAGTAAAGACAATCAT
>APMI01040602.1_pt1 | contig 20628 bp, 19 predicted proteins | sample 667938 | NCBI WGS metagenome assembly APMI01 (sample SAMN01084076, study PRJNA167559) | wastewater metagenome | biome: Wastewater | place: Denmark: Ejby Moelle, Odense | collected 2011-11-28 | reverse complement strand
TGTTCCGTTCCAAGAATTCATATCGTGATTGTCTGTAAACAGCATTCTATAAGCATTTCTAGGAACTGAACCTACATCGTGAGCCAAGTATTCTACCAAACCGCCAATTCCTTTGTTTTGGGTAGTTGCATCTTTCAACTTATCAAATAAAGTCCAAGAATAAGTCATATCAAAAGATTTTTTGTACAAATCTCTACTCTCCCACTCTGCTAACATAAAAACAGGCTTAATTTCGTCTAATTCTTTTCTGGCATTTTCCCAAAAATCTACAGGAATAAAACCAGCTACATCTGCTCTATAACCATCAACATTGGCTTCTTTTACCCAAAACTTAAGCGCTCCTGTCATATATTTTCTAAATTCTGGATGATTGTAGTCAAAATCTATCACATCATCCCAATCATACCACGGAGTTGGTTGGAAATTTCCGTCTCTGTTTTTGGTGTACCAATTTGGGTGTTCTTTTGCCAAAGGATTATCCCAAGCAGAATGATTACCTACCCAATCTATGATAACATACATCCCTAATTTGTGAATTTCATCTACCAGATGTTTGAAATCTTGCATATTTCCAAATTCTGGATTAACTCCTTTAAAATCTTTTACGGCGTAATAACTTCCTAATTTTCCTTTTCGGTATTTCTCACCAATTGGATGAATTGGCATCAACCAAATAATATCAATTCCCATATTTTTGAGTCTTGGCAGATGTTTTTCAAATGCTTTGAAAGTTCCTTCTGGAGTGTATTGACGGATATTTACTTCGTAAATGGTTGCATTTTTGCTCCACTCTGGGTGTGTGATTTCTACATATTCTTTCGGAATATATCTATTATCATTGTTTTGGGAAAAATAAGCTTGGCTTAAGAATAACAAAAAGAGTAATAAAAATTAGGTTTCATAGGATTTTATTTTTATCAAAGTTAATGAAATAAAAAATCGTCACAAAATTATTTGCGACGATTCAATTATTAACAATTTGTGGAGTTGGAGGGAAATGAACCTTGTTGAAATTAATATATCTAATTTTATATAAATGTGCTATTTATCAGGATTTTACCTATATTTGTATAAATGAATATAGGTATTTTTTATATCTAAATATAGAAGTAGTAGCACCTAAATTAGCACCTATGAATTACACTTTTAAATTAAAGGAACCAAATTCTTACAAAGAAACGTTGATTTATTTTCGGTCGTATTTTGGAAATGAAAATAAGAATTTTATCTATTCTACAGGTGAAAAAATTAAACCTTATGAATGGGATTTTGAAAATAGGCAACCAAACGACTTAAACGGAAGAACTAAAAGAGCCGAGAGCCATAGAAGTATTAAGAAACAACTCGATAGATACAGTGGTTTTTTTACAGAAATAGTAAACCGTTATAAAAATATTAACGAAGAGCTTACATCAAATCTTTTACGCCAAAGATTTGATGAAGAATTCAAAAAAACAAAATCGAAAAATGATTTCTTTAGAATATATGATGAATTTATTGAGGAAAAAGAAAATGATTTTTCTGGGAATTCAATATCTAATTCGACACTCAAACGCTACAAATGCAATAAAACATTGTTGGAAGATTTTGAATCAAAAACAAGTCATAAATTATCACTCGGTAAGTTCAACGATAAAACATTCAATAAATTTTTAAAATTTTGTATCGAAGATAGAAAACATTCGGCAAATACTGTTCATAGAAATGTTGGGCTTTTAAAAACATTTTTGCTTTGGGCATTAAACAAAAAATACAGCTACAATAATGATTTTGTAAGTTTTAAAAAACCGCCAAAATTTAGGACTGACGAAATTGCTTTGAATTATGAACAAGTTGAAATTATTTACAATCACGATTTTACAAAAAATAAAAGATTGGAAAAAGTTCGTGATTTGTTTGTTTTTGGATGTACCACTGGAATGAGGTTTGGAAATTATAGTGCTATCTCGAAGAGTGATATTGAGGGTGATTTTATAAGAGTGATTGATTTAAAAAGTAAATCAAAAAACTTGGCAATTCCTTTAAACAGTATTTCCAGATCAATTCTTGAAAAATATGATTATGATTTACCAAGTATTACGAATCAGAAAATGAATGAATATATTAAGCAGGTCTTTAAAGAGCTAAAATTTACTGACGAGATAAAGAAAACTATGAAATATGGTGACGAATTGGTAGACGTAAAGTCTGAATTTTGGGAAAGAATTTCCTCACATACTGCAAGGAGAAGTTTTATTACTATAATGAAAAATAAGAGAGTTCCGGACAAGGTAATTATGAGTTACACAGGACATACGAGTTTGGAAGTCTTCAATGCCTATTACAGACCAAGTGAAGACGATAAAGTTAATTATATGAACGAAGTTTTCAAATAATTATTAATTTAGTTTATGGATCAGAAGAAATTATATGGACGTTGGAACTTTTGGGAAGAATTTGTAGGTTATCCTATGATGATTTATTATCGGATCAGGGGAGAAAGAATTCAAAAGTTGCTATCAAAAAGAATTGACAAAGCCAAGCAGAAAGCCGGCAAAATTATTCTTACTGAAAAAACGAAAAATGAGTTTTTGATTCAGTATGAAAAGTTGGATAATTTTTTCAGTTTTCACTTTAAAGACATTGACGCATCCAGAAATCATAATTTTGAAGAGAAGATCCAATACTGTTTAGACCAATACAGAAAAGAATCTAACAGCCTAATAAGTTCAAGTAATATGATGAAGTTGCAGGGGAATTTTCTCAACGGTGCTGAAGCTACCCTTCTTCTATATTTTGCTTTAGATAGCAAAACAAGAAGAGAAATTCGCCTATCGGATATTATGATTGGTGAAAATAGTTCGAAAATTTTCATTGCTTTTTTGAAAGACAAAAAATTCATCGATGAAAATCATAATCTACTCGTCGATCAAAAATCTTCTTTCATAAGAATACACCGATTCTTAAAGGATAATCATATCATCAATCCCGATTTTCAAGACACCACTATTATTGAGGCGATGGAAAACGAATATAATACCAATTTTGACAAAGGAACATTTTCAAGAGCTATTACTGTTAAACCTAATGATTTTGAAGAGATTATCTATCAGGAATTATCTAAACTATTTAATCTCAGCTATTAAACCTTCGTAATTGGTTAAAGTTTCATCATTAGTTATTCCAATCGTACTATTATGTATATTTGATAGTTAGTGCAATTATAAAACGAACCTCAAAATGAAAACTCTTAAAATCGTAAATAAATATCCAATATTAACTGATGTCAAAAAAATTGACGATAATTCGATTGTTCTAAAATTCAGCAATCACCAATATTTTGATTTAGAAAATAATATTTATGAGTTAAACATATTTGGGAATGAGGTGGCTAAAAGCATTGACCTTATCAAAAAATATAATCTAAATACCGAAACAGTTATTGTAGATGAAATAAACGAGCTAGATTTTTTTGTTGGTAATATGGATGAATCACCAGATTGGGGAGATTGGAACGGACATTTTTCTATCACTTTTGAAAAATATATTGGTAAGTATTCCGAAAAGACTCAAGAAGACTGGGAAAATGAATTAATGTTTCTGATAGGAGACCAAGTTAGAACAAAGGCGTTCCAATCAGTAACAGCTATTGAATTTAGAACCACTAAATTTGAACAAACAAAAAAAATGATTGCAGAAAATCAAATAGAACCAAAAATTCAAGATAATTTGATGTTACTATTAGATAAAATTCAAAATCTTGATGACGGAGAATTTTATAATATATTTATGAATGGATATAAACTGGATTGAAGGTTCAATAATTATATTTCGATTCAACTTTTGTGCAAAAGTGAAAATTTGTGCTACTATTGCGCACCATTTCCAAACCCCGAAACAGTGTTCATCATTGTGTAATACATTTCGAAAAATATGAAACAAATTATTACAATCCTATTTTTAACATTTTCAATTACCTTATTTTCTCAAGCTAAAATTGAATTTGATAAATTTCCTTTTAATATTGAAGCACTAAAGGATTTATCCTACAAAAAGGATTCGATAATGCCAAAATTTATTGGTGATAAATTTTATTATATCAATATTAATACAAACAAAAAAATATCTGAAGTTGGTTTTCAAACTGCTTATCCTTTTGTTGGCAGAAAATCAACGATAATAAAAGTGGACGATAATTTTGGGGTAATTGATATGACTGGTAATATATTAGTTAAACCGTCTTATAAAGTATTTCAATTAATGCATACATCAATGCGTGAAAATTTTGTTGCTTTATGCCACACAAATAATTGTTCTTCCTTTGAAGTTTTCGATTTAGCTAAAGGTGATTATGTCATTCCAGACAATGGTTGTGCAATTCCTTTTTTTGAAAGAGAAAGATTAATTTCATTTAAAAGCAAAAATAAGAAGTATGGTGTAAATCAACTTGATGAAAATTATCAAAATCCCAAAATTGTTTTAAAACCTGTTTTTGATTCCATTTATGATATCAGGAGAAGTTTAGTTATTGCCAAAAAAAGTGGAAAAATAGGTATTGTAGATGGAAACAATAAAATTACATTACCATTTAAGTACAACAAAATTATCATTTCAAACGAGAGACCCAATCTTATTGGTTTAAGAATCAATTCGATTTGGGAATATTATAATTTATTCGATAATCTAGGTTTGGTTTTAAAAAGCAAATATGAATGTAAAAATATTGGTGAACTTGTCGTAGATGATGGTTTTGGGATTTATAAAATAAATAATAAATATAATATTTTATTTAAAGATGGGACTTCATTAAATCAAAACTATGATTGGATTTCTGATAAAGGTACAATTGCAATAGACAATAATAAAGTTTATATATTCGGAAACGAAAAAATTCCTTTTCTATATTACGAAAAATAAAAAACTACAGCAAAGAACATTTTCAGGGGCTATCAATGTTAAACCCAATGATTTTGAAGAAATTACCTATCGGGAATTATCTAAACTATTTAATATCAAGCATTAAACTTTACCCAATTGAGTAAAATTGCATCATTAGTTATTCCAATCATACAATTTTGTCTGCAAATAAAACAATATCGTTATGCAGACAAACAATCCATTCCAAACCATTCTTGATGAAATTGGAGAAGTAAAAGAGCTAATCCATTCGCTTAAAAAAGAACCTGAAATCGAGTTGAAAAAGAAACTGTACTCCATCAAAGAGTGTTCAGAAATTCTTAAACTCGATTATCAGACCGTTCGCTCACACATTTTAAAAGGTAACATTAAAGCGGAACAAATCGGACGATTCTACCGAATCAGCCATTTGGATCTGATGAATGCTTTAAACGATGTCAAATCGCTAAAGTATAAAAGATAAATGAACTCATTTGTTTATCTGAATCATTATTGTTCAACCTTTCCGTAAAATCCCTACGGAATCAAACCTTTTTAAAATGAGCGAAAAAATTCCTTATCTAAGAGTAGGAACAACGTACTATAAAACGATTGAAAAACCATTGATCTCAGGAGATAAAATTTCGATTCTGGTTCGATGGAATCGAGAGACCATTATCAGCGATTACGGAAAAGTATATGTTTCTAAAGTTCCCAAGTATGATGGTTTCTGTTGCATCCCCTCCCATCTACAATACCAGCAGATCATTCAAGGATTCTACAATACTTACAATGAAATCCCTTACCAGCCTGTTGAAGAAAATATCAGCTTTGAAGCTTTAAAAGAAAAAATTCCATTTTCCTTGAAGTTTATGGAACATATTTTCGGAGAACAGTTGGAATTGGGTTTAGATTATATCAAAATATTGTTGCAATATCCCATACAAATGCTACCGATCCTTTGCTTGGTCAGCAAAGAACGATCTACAGGAAAATCCACATTCATTAAATGGCTTAAATCCATCTTTGGACTTAATATGACCTACATCAAAGGAGATTCGTTCAGCAGTCAGTTCAATTCTGATTGGACATCTATGTTGATTGTAGCCATTGATGAAGTATTCTTCGACAAAAAGGAAATTACGGAACGTTTAAAATACCTTTCCACCACCGACAAAGACAAGAAGGAAGCCAAAGGAAAAGACCGTGAAGAAGTGGAATTCTTCGGAAAATTTATTCTCTGTTCCAACAATGAGGACAACTTCATTCAGATTGATGAAAATGAGATTCGATTCTGGATCATCAAAGTAAAATCAATCAAAGCGGAGAATACCGAGTTCCTGTATAACCTGAATAAAGAAATTCCTTATTTTCTTAGATACTTAATCCAAAGACCTTTTCACAGCCGTAAGGAAACAAGAATGTGGTTCACAGATTCAGAGATCAGAACGAAAGCCCTTCAGAAATTGGTTTGGAAAAACAACAACAAACTCGAATCAAAAATCACCGAACTGTTATATGAATTTTTTGAAAGCACAGAAGACAGCAAGATTCATTGCGTTCCACAGGATATTTTCAGTATGCTGGGTAAAATGTTCAGAAATCATTATTGGACAGTTAACGATGTCAGGAAACTACTGAAAGAAAACTGGAAACTCGAACCTCAGAACAATTCATTAGCCTATGTCAAATACGACATCGATTACAGCGGAAGTTTCTACCAGCAGAACAAAACAGGGCGTTATTTTACCATAGAAAAGGATTTTATTCTTCAAAAATTTGATGAAATGATGAGTTAAGATATAATTGAAAGAAAATCAATTAGTTATCTCTCATCAAAACCCTCATCAAATTTTAAAACCTTGATTTTTGATGAGACAGTGATGAGAAGAATATCTCAAGTTTGATGAGATGATGAGACTTTGATGAGGGCGTAAATTATTATAATTCAATTAATTATAATATTTTCTCATCAATTCATCAAAAATTAGTCAAAACTAAACCCGTCCGCTTTCACCGACAGGACACCTGCTATTTATTACTAAAAAACATTAAAAATTACAAAATGAACTGCAAACAATTCAACAGCATATCGCTGGAAGAAGTCCTCCTTTCTCTCGGACACCTTCCAACGAAACAAAATGAAAAAGAAGCTTGGTATCTCAACCCCTTTGCCAGCGAATCCCAAGCCTCTTTTAAAATTAATAAAAGCCTAAACTATTGGTATCTATTTTCAGAAGGGATCGGCGGAAGCAATACCGACTTTATGAAGAAATATCTAAACTCTTCGGTCAATGAAGTTTTAGCGTGGGCAGAGAAGCAGAATTTTTCTTCTTTTCAAAAGCAAAATATTTCAAATCAGAAAGTAGAAAATATTCCTAAAACTTATGACATAATTGACGTAAAAGAGATCCAGCATCCTGCACTTTTGGAATATTTAAGTGATAGAAAAGTTGGAAATCAATCTCAGTTCTTACACGAAATTCATTACCGAATTAATAATAAAAATAATTTCGGAATTGGTTTCAAAAACGATTCTGGCGGTTATGAAATCCGCAATAAATATTCAAAAATTTGTTTGGGTAAAAAAGATGTTTCTACCATAAAAAATGGATCAGAATCGCTTCGGGTTTTCGAGGGTTTTTTCGATTTTATTTCATTTAAAAGTGTAGAGAAATTTTTAGAAAAAGAACCTTCGGATTATCTGATTTTGAATTCAGTTTCGATGATTTCTAACATTAAAAATTCACTCAAAAATTACGAAAACATTGAGATTTATTTTGACAACGACAATGCCGGAAACAGAGCTGTTGAAATGATTAAAAACGAAAATGAAATAGCAGAAGATTGTCGGGTTTTGTACTCAGATTTCAAAGACCTGAATGATTGGTTGATCCACAAAAATCCATCACCCAAAAGACAAGTGAAACAAAGGCGAGGGTGAGTAAAATAAATACAGGTAAAATACGGTGGGTAGTTAGTGCAAAAAGTACCCAAAGTTTACAATAAGCGTGACCGCTGATTGTAAAATTGGGATTTTTGATTTCTTCCTATCGTCAGAAATGTTTTTGAATACAATCAAATTAATACAATGGAAAAAGACTTTTTACAAGAATTTATAAATCAAGCCACCAAAGAGAATGAAGCCAAAATTGCTCAGGAAAAGAGAAAAAAATATTTCCAGGAATTGGGTCGGAAAGGTGGTTTAAAGACCAAAGAAAATAAAAAACGGGATAAAGTGATTTCGATCAGAATGACCAATTCCGAATATGAAATTCTCATTCAAAAACAGAAAAAATATCCGTTAAAATTTTCCACCTACATTCGGAATGTTTTATTCGAAAAAGAATTAAAAATCAATGAATTTCAAACCGATGAAGTCTTAGTTCAATATGGGACTCATTTCAAAAAAATAACCAATCTTTTGCGAAATCGGGAATGGAATGTTTTTGAAAATAAGAAAGAAATTTTATTGAGAATCGAAAACCTGATCGAATTGATTCATCAATATTTATATTCAAAAATTCAGAAAAATGAATAATTCTGCAACCACAAGAACCATTACAAAAATCGCTTTGGAATATAATGGAAATGACAAAGGAACCGCCGAAATGATTTCGTCAAATTGTCTTTTAAGTTCAAATCCGGAAGGTCAGTATTTAGAAATGAAAACTGTAGCCGACCGAAATTCCAAAGTGAATAAATGGGCATTGACAGGCTACATTTCTCAACCTGACGAAATTGGTAGAAAATTGAAGAATGAAGAGTTTTTAGAAATCGCAATCAAAGCTTTAGAGAAAGTTGGAGCGACAAACAAAAATCAGTATCGATTGGATATTCACAACAGCACAAAACATAAGCACATTCATTTTATCGTGAACAGGATTAATATTTCGGGGAAATGTACGGTAAAATCACACGATATCGGAAGAAGATTCGGAGAAGCCGTTCGGGAAGTTTGCAAAGAAAAAGGATTGTTAACCGACGTGGAAATAGGTGTTCAGAAAAAGAAGGAAATGCTGAAAAATTTGACCGAAACTTTAAAAGCAGTGGAAGATTTTGATAAACTCATATTTAAAATGAAAGAAAAAGGTTTTGAAATTCAATTGTCTTCAAATGTAAAAGACGGGATTTCGGGAATGCGGATTGTGATGGAAAAAGACAAAAATCATCAAACTGAAAGAATTTATAAAGCGGGTTACAAATTGTCTGAAATCTCAAATCAATTGAAAATATCTGAAATAAAATCTCTGTTTGAAGTAAAAAAAGCGGTTAGGGAAGCAAAAAAATACGCCTGCGACTTAAAGGAATTTCGGGAAAATCTACAACAAAAAGGATTTTCTGTAAAAATTCAATATAAAGGAGAATTCCAACAAAATCAAAAAAATGAAATTCAAGATATATGGATAAATAAAGTTGATAGTAATCAAGAGAAAAACGGCTTCTTTTTCCAGAAAAATGTCGGGTTTTCTCTTTCCAAGATCGATTCTAATTTTCAAAATCTGCCAAAATCAATGTCTGAAAATCGAGAAATAAGCATTCAAAACATACAACAACAATCACCATCAAAAGAAAGTGTAGCAGAAATTGCAGGTGAACTTTTAGAAGTACTCTTGAAGCCGAATTATGTTGCTCAAAGCGATGATGAACTTTGGAGAAAGAAGCGGAAATCAAGATAAATATTAACTATTCAAAAATCAAAAAAATGGAAAATCAAAAACAGAACGAAGAATCTAAAAGTAACGGAATGGAGCTTTTGGAAAATGTCATAAAATCTAATGAAAGAAATACTGCATCAAATGAGAAGAATATGGAATCTAATGCGGAAGTGAAAGCCAGAATTGAGGATTTGGTATTAGCAATTGGTCAACTGCAATTAGACTTTGAAGTCGTAAAAGGAATTCCCACCAAAATAGAAATAGTCCTTTCACAAGAAACCAGTGATTTTTATGACGATTTTTATAAGAAAATGAAAATGAAGGAGAAGTTTAATTGGAGCGGATTAGGAATTATTATCTTAGGGATTTTCACTTTTGTGCTTTCCATCACTTTCGCAACCAAGTGGTACAAGGAAAGCATCAAAGCAAAAAGCGAACTACGGCAAGATATTTTAAAAGAAATTGCTGATGAAGGAAAAAAAATCTACAATGAAAATGAGATAGAAATCTTGAGCGAAAACACCAAAGTAATGCAATTGTGGATCAAGAATAATCCTAAAAATGCGGAAGATTTTTTAAGGTTTAAGGATGGGTTTAAAGCAAGCAGGGACAATTAATAAGAAAATTTAAGAAAATTTGAAAAAAAAATTATTACAAGAAAGTCTTATAAAAAAATTAAATCCAGCTCTCGAGCTGGATTTAATTTTTCACTTTTCAAACTGCTTATCCACGAGGTCAAGGAAACCTTGCGCCAGTTCATCGAGTATCGGGAAATGCTTCTCTCCAAGGTGGCTGAAGTTCCAATACAGGTTTTTGTGCGGATTAATGAACTCGAAGAAATCAAAGGGCAGTTTTTGGATAAGGTAGGCAAAGTCCTTGACCTTTGGGTCTGCATATTCGCAGAGCTTCCAGAGAATCCGGATGTTGATGTCGTTGGGACGGTAACCAAGAGTTGCATACGGAAATACAGCACAAGCCCTGTAAAAGAGCGCACTCAGAATCAGTCCCAGTCCCTCATTGGATTTTAGTTCTTCCTGTGAGCGCAATAGTTTATACTTTTCATACAGTTCCTTACAGTCCCTGTACTGCATTGCGCAGGTATCTGAGTACAGTTGTTCTTTGTGCCAATGGATTACCGTTGGAACATCTGCGTGGAATATTGAATTTTCAGGAATCATAACTTTTTGGAAAAACCCCTGATACTCCCAAAGATGCTCCTGTATCCACGCCCCTGAATGTGCAATCGGTACGACGTTAAATCTTCCCTCTGTCTGTTTTGAGACAATCTGCATTATATTGAAAAGGCTGTCATTATTTATTTTACTACTGATTAAAAGAAGATACAATACCGTTGTTTTCTTGTTCTCAGAATACTCTTCTTCCTGATGAAATAGAAAAATCTCCCTGATGCGGAAACGTTTTAGGATTGTAATTACAGGTTCGTAAGGAGAAACCTCTTTGTTTTCAATCAATATTGGATTTTGTTCGGTCTTTTTTGCAGTTTTTTTTATCTCGTCAAAAACATTCTCCACAATACTTTGAAGTCGCTGTTCGGTCTGAAATATGGCGTCCTCAAACTCATCTTTCAGGCACGAAAGTTCTTGCTCCTTATCTGCTTTTTTTGCACTATTTAGTGCATCAATGATAAAATAGGTATTCTCCGTTTTTTTCAGCATCAACGTTTTAATCTCCGGAAGAAAACCCTCCAACCTAATAATGCGTTCACTTAGCGAACCTTTGGAGAAATAGTCGCCTATGCAGAGAATCTCCAAATAGAAAATGTAATGCTCGAAAAGAGACAGATAGAGATGGTAAGCCATTGAAAAGGCATTATTCTCTTTAGCTCCCTCTATCTCGGCGTCTAAGAGGAATTTGGTATGGTAGTAATCTTCTTTGAACTGTCTGAATTTTTTAAGCTGTTTAGAGAGTTCAGGATATGTAAACTCGTGTCCTTCCTTTTTGTATATCAAGGTTGAAGCATTGCAGTGTCTGTAGATGAACAGGCTTCCCTTGTTCAGGCTTAGTCCGACATTTTGCTCGCCCATTATAAATATATGGGTGTCGAATTGCTTCAGAGCTTTTCTAATCCATTTGCTTTTTTGAACTTCTTCAGGGGCGTGTCTATCATTGATATGAACGATAAGAAAATGTTTTTGGGAGGTCTTCGAATAGCTCAGGAATACACGTTTAACATCGTGCTTACCTGCGAAAGAGTTAATCGAATCCGACAATCTTTTGTGATGCGGATGTGTGTTTGGGATTGTGATTTTGTGTGACATACTCGTAATATTTTACAGCAAGTTGGGTTTACTAACTCGAGTAACAAACCAATGAATGCTGTATAATACAAGAGAGCCGGTGTAAAAAACTGGCTTTGCAAAATAGTCCGTAATTTTATATCTTTGGTTGTATAAAATCTAATCAATGATGGCAACAGCAAAAAAACATATCGGGAGGAATATTGCAAAAATAAGAGAAATGCGTGGTATCAAGCAGGAAACCCTGGCAGAACTGTTGGGTGTAAGTCAGCAGAAGATATCGCTATATGAAAATACAGAAGACTTGGAAAATATAAAGCTGGAGCCCATTGCCAAAGCGTTAGAAGTATCAGTTGAAGCCTTGAAGAATTTTTCGGAGGAAGCTGTTTTTAATATTATTTCCAATACATTTAATGAAAATAGTTCCAATAATAACAATTACTTGTGTACTATAAATCCTATTGATAAGCTGATAGAGGTTTATGACGAGAATAAAAAATTGTATGAACGTTTGTTGGAAACGGAGCAAGAAAAAAGCAGGCTCATCGAAGAGTTGATCAATAAAATAACAAAAAGATAGAAAACTTATTTCATTTTAGGTTACTATTTGACAAAGATGAAATTTCAAGAAATGTCTATATTATTCTTTAGTTCCATAATCAGTTTATCTATTGTTTCTTCAATCTTATCTTTTTTTAATTCACATTCCCAAACCGTAATGACATTCCACCCAAGATTTAATAGTGACTCCACATTATTTTGATCCCTTTTAATATTTGTATTAATTTTTTCAGTCCAAAACGCTGTCCTTGTTTTAGGTATAACAAAATATTTACAGTTTTTATGTCCGTGCCAAAAACAGCCATTTACAAAAATTACTGTGTTGTATTTTTTTAGGACAATGTCAGGTTTTCCTGATAAATCTTTACTGTTTATTCTATATCTGTAACCTTTGGAGAAAAGAATTTTTCTCAGCAACATTTCAGGTTTGGTATTCTTACCTTTTATTTGTTGCATATTGAACCTTCTCTGCTCAGGAGTGTGTTTATCTGTCATAATAATTTAAATAACACTTCCGCTGAATTTCTTAATCTTCTGTTTATTAAATTGCTTGAGTGAGTCTTTAAGTTAAATCGTTAATATCGTCGAGAAATACATTTTTCCGATGATATTCCAAGTATTTCTCCCTATTTTCAGGATAAATCCGCATTTTATTTTTCGCAGTTGGATTAATATTAAGTTTATCCCAGGTATAAGAACTTAATTGAGTGCCACATATTAACTCTCCGCTGTCTAAAAACGTTATATAACCTTGATCAAAAAGTCTGTCAAATGTTGGTGAAAGAGCCAGTCCATTTAAGTAATCTAAAGCCTCTAGCTGATTATTTTCTTTAATGCAGACACTATATGGTTTTATATGACTTGCAATTAAAAGTCTTTCATCAGTAATTTTTGAAAAAGGGCACTGTGGCATATATTCTATAACTGCTCTTCTATATTTTTCCTGTCCAATTCGATATGATTTTTTAATTTCTTCAATTTCGGGGATATCGAAAACTATTTCCTCAATCATTTGTAAAGCACTTGGATGTACAAAGGTTCGAAATTGATAATCCAATAAAATTCTAAAATAAAATATTGGTTTACTGTTTCCCTCCTGTGGTAGAACAGGTACTAATTTTAAAATTGAAAGATAACTTATCTTTGGCAATATTAATTCTCTCCACAGTTTCCATATACTGTCATCCGATCTGATGTACCCTCTATTTTGACGTTGTGATAAATTGTCAGAAGCATCATAGATTGAAAAAGGAATATATTCTGTATCAATATTTTGGACTTCCTGATATCGTTTTTCAAAATAAACGCTAATGTCATTATGGTAAATTTGTTCCTGATTATAATATTCCGCTTTAGCGTCATCTAAATATTTAAGCAAATTTGTTTTACTGAAGAAACAGGTGTAATCCTGTATAACAGCACCGCTTTCTCTTGCAGAGTTTAAAGTCTTTCGTTTTTTATCACTGTCAAAATGTTCTAAACCCCAGGTAGAATAATCGAAAAAATTAGAAATTTTTCGACCAAGTTCACCCTTGTATGTGCCTACGTGCTTTTTGCTTTCTCCGTTACCGTCAAATTGGGCTAGCTTATTGGAACGATGAATAAAACTGTCTTCAGCTCTAAAATCCTGTATTGCATCGATTATAAAATATTCGAGGTTGTCTATCTTTATTTTTTGATATTCAGGCATAATAAATAATCTAGTTTAATCTTTTACTTCTTTAATTCTTTCAATATCGAAACTGCGCTTTTTATGTGTAAACTTTGTTCCTTTGTTTGCCTATCTTTAAGAGGCTTATTCTCCAACGAAGCTAAGTAGTATACATCATCAATCTCTTCAAAATATAATCTTTTTGCGATAGGATCCCTCATTTTCAATTCCTTAATTGTATCGCTTTTATGAGTTACATCTTTTAATAGTGTTTCTGGAATATTAAATCCTTTCGTTTTATAACTTATTACTGTTTCAAAATTTTCTATAATTAGGTCTTGAATTTCTTTAGACATTTTATTAAAAGCATTGTCAAACTTTTTTGATGTAGTTGCGTTATTCAGTATTTTTTTGAGTTTATCTAAATTACCCAGCTTAGATATTTCTTCTTTTTTAATAACTTTTTCTATAGTAGCAGTATTAGGCTCTATTCCATATAAATTATCAGTAGAAAAATTTGTGGAATCGCTACAATGAACAATTAGCATATCCTTAGCTAAGTCAGTATGAAGATTTAAACTAAATAAAATACCATTTTCATTAGAAGCAATTTTAATAAAAAAAGCATCTCTTTTAGTATTATCTAGTGAAAAAGTATGGTCTTTTCCTGCTGCTAATACAAATTCAATATCGAAAAAATTTTCTATTGGATGTTTTGTGAAGATGCTATATGAATAATCTTTGATTTCTTTATTATCTATTAATTCTAAAGCATCAGCTAACGTTAAACTTGGGGTAAGAGTAATGCTGCTTAATTGTGCGCAGGAAATAATTCCATCGATATTGTCCGGGTATTTCTCTTTCAGAATTTTGTATTCTACCACAGTATTTTTTAGTGCGACATTAATTTCCTGATCAGAAATAGGATTGGGAATTAAATCATTGAATACAAATAGCTTCATACTAAATTAGTTTGGAATGATTTAATTCAAATTGATCAAAAAATCCTTTTGGCCAATCATTGACACGACCATCTTTATCAATAAAAATTGTCGTAACCTCAGTATTTCTATTTTCGTTTAGTTCTAACCAATGTATTAATGTATTATCCGAAAAATCATTTTCTTTAGTAAATAATCTTACTCCCGTAAATATGTGGTCACTATGCGTTTCTACAATTACTTGTGTACCTAATTTAGCACACATACAAATTAGTTTTGCAAGCTCAGTTTGACCTTTCGGGTGTAAATGAGCTTCCGGATTTTCAATAATCACTAAATTGTTTTTCTCTAATGTTGAGACTAACAAAGTTGTAATTACAGGAAGAATGTAGCTTAGTCCAAAGCCAACGTTTGTTGCTCTATGTCCGTCATACGTTGCATAAGATGTATCGCTAATGTCTAGAACTTCGTAGTTGAAACTAACATTGGGTGAAATTACTTTTAGCCAAGTTCGAACATTTTCTAGGATAGTGAAAGAAGTTGCGTCGGGGTGTTTTATTGATTCATTAAGGGGTGCTGGATTTACTGAATCATAATATCTTATGCATTGTAATACATTTTCACCATTTCTGCCTATCATATTTTTTAATTCTTTATCATTTGAAATGGGAATTGATAATTGGGGTCCAAATCTATTTGCCGAAATATACCATAATTTAGGAAAAAGACCTGGTTCAAATGTTTTTGTACTGTCAGGAAATTCTATTGAATATTCCTTACTATTTATTTCAATTTTAAGTTCAATATCATCTTTCGAGTTTTTGTTCTTTAAATCTGATTCTGTTCCGTGACCATCTAGTAACAGGCTTTTCTCATTTTTAAATGCTTTTTCAAGAATTAACAACGATTGAATTATTGAACTTTTTCCGCTACTATTTAAACCTGTAAGAATAGTTAAGTTTTCTAAATCTAATTCTCTGTAAAAGAATGATTTAAATGCTTGTAATGTTAGACTGTTTATCATTTAGCGTATTTAGATAATAAATTATTCATTTTCGTGTATCTTTCCACTACAGAGCTGTATTTCAGAGCGTTTCTTGAAATGATTTCATCAAATTTATAATCTTTCAAAAAATTATTTTTGTAATCATTTAGAAATTCATTTTTATGTTCTCTTAATTGGTTAAATTTTATATCCGAAATTTCGGATAACAAAACACCCCAAACTTCAAATAAAGATTTATTAACCGGTGTTTTTCTTTTGCCAGGATAGCTTTTTCTAAAGGAATGCTCACCAAATATAATAGAAGACCTTTCCATACCTAGAGTAAATTTATCTATCAGTAATTCTACATCGCTAATTTTTATTTCTGATATTATGTTTTCTGATATCTTTTTTACTTCTTTCGAGTTCATTTCAGGCATTGAATTTATTATTTTAAGCGTATCACTCAGAAATTCATCCATATTTCCATTTTTCGGATATAGATTATAATCACGAATCATAAACGATAGAAGCCTCAATACAAATTCTCTATCAAGCATTCTATTAGCCTTTATGGAACTGTTTGTAACAGTAAGGAACTGATTTTTTAAAGTCAATGCCTTGAGTAGTACAGTTGCCTTTCCACTATAAAGGGCGTGTCGTATTTCTTGATCAGTTAATGGTGCGCCTCCACGGTTGACTCTCTTAAAAATATTTCTTTTAACTATCTCAGGTGTTCCAGGATTAATAACTGTAAAAGTAAATTCTGTTTCTAAGATTCTGTTTTCAATAAATGTGGGTAAATCCTCGAATGTGGCATCGTTAAACTGATCTCCCCAAAATTCTAATTTTTGAAGCCTGAATTTCCTATCTAAAATATAATCTCTGATTGTTGAAAGTCTTTGTAAACCATCTACTACAGTGTAATTCCCCTTTTCGTCTGCTGAAACATAAAACATTGGAAGAGGAATTTTAAGCATTAGAGATTCTATAAGCTGACATTTTTTATCCATCGTCCAAACGTAATTCCTTTGAAAATCAGGACTAAGAATTATTGTGCCCTGTTTTAATCGTCTCAAAAGTGTATCCATTGTTATCTTTTTGGTGTCAATAGATATTAATTCAGGGTTAAATGGTTCAAATTCAGGGTCTTCTTTTGTGGGTTCTTCCTCTTCAATAATCTCATTTACATAGTCAGAAAACAAATAAAAATAATATTTGACTCCATCATCTTCCAAATTCTTAATCTTGGTTATTTCAAGATGTGAAATTACGGGTAGTGAAATGTCACGAATTATCTTATATCCTTCCGAAGTGGAATTTATATATACTCGTGGACCCTGTAAATTATTTTGGTCTTTAATTTTGAAATCAATTACTTCATCTAAACGTAGAATTTTTTCACGCTTGATTTCCCATAATTTTTCAAATCGGTCTTTTTCTCGATACTCTTGTGTTGGAGCAAGGTGTTCTTTTCTGATCTCATCTAAATATTGAATTAAGTCCTCTTTTAGTAAAAAACAATTGGATTCAAATCCTCTTTTTCCAAAAAAGTCTGTGATCTTTTCTCCATCTTGACCGACGTAAAGCTTTGCCTCACCATTTCCATCCCCAATTTTATTTAAAGGACTTACAAAAGAATCAGCAATATTTATGTTCTTTAATATTCCTAAAACTTCATAGTCCTGTTCTAATATTTCAATTCGATTCATTAGCCTGCGTATTTGGTAATGTCCATTTGTTTAAGTAATGCAATGAGGACGTCGACAACTATGCTGTTTCCTGCCTGTCTGTACATTTGAGTATCGCTTACAACCTGTGTGAAATCGTCTCTGAATCCCATTAAACGCAAGCATTCTTTTGGTGTAAGCTTCCTGATTTTTCCAGTGTGTGTAACATAATTATCTACTCCAGCCCTATGCATTTTATGCATACTCTGCAAAAGTGGTCTTGCTACTTCAAGGTCTGTTTTTATTGATGTCTTAAAAGTTTTTGTTCCGCTACTCAAAACATAATCACGAACTTTATCAGATAGGTAATATTTTTCTTCAACATCATTCACGTCAAAAATAAATTCGTCAAATTCACTTTGCCCCTGCTCGAAAACAAAATCTCCGTGCCAATTAAATTGCTGATTAGCTTTTTGGCACAGTGCAATTTCTCCGTTTATTTGAGTGTATCTCTTATTTCTGTTTTTAGAACTGGTAACGAATTTCACTCCTTTCTCTTTCAAATAATATTTACTATCTGTAAAATCTTCTAAAAAGTCCTGCATTTTGTATTCCAATTCAACTGGTTCAGGAAAAGTAAACTTTGTATTTTCATCCTTGAAGCCTATCACAAAAATTCTTTCTCTGTGTTGAGGCATACCGTAATTTTTAGCATTTAGAACTTGATAAAAATATTTATAACCAAGTTCATCAAAGGTTGCTTTTATTGTTTCAAAAGTATTTCCACTATCGTGATTTATAAGTCCTTTTACATTTTCAAAAATGAAGACATTTGGCTGGCTCTCTTTTACAACCCTTGCAAATTCATAAAATAAAGTTCCTCTCGTATCGTCAAAACCTCTGCGTTTTCCAACCATTGAAAAAGATTGGCAAGGGCTTCCACCAACTAATAAATCTAGTTTTCCTTTATATTTGTTGCCATCAATATCGTGAACATCATTATACCAATTGCTTTCATCAATTTCATAATTGGCGAAATAACTTTGTTTTGCGAAATTGTCAATATCACAAGCAAATTGAATTTTTGATTTTAAATTCAATCTTCTTAAAGCGTATTCAATTGCGCCAATTCCTGAGAACATCGTTCCAATTTTAATTGTTGCATTAGGATTTGAGAACTCCTTCTCACGCCAGTCTTCGTCAAATTTCATTGAAGTCTGTTTAGTTATGTATTGTGTCAATTGGTCATTGACAATATTCAAAACATCCTGGTATTTTGGATAGCTTTTTAAATCATCAAAAATTCTTGTTGAATAATGATAATTTAAAAGCGTATTTTTATCGGCTTGCAAAATTTGGCAAAGATTGTCAAACTGTTCAATGTTAAGTTGACGCTCATCTTTTTCAATTTTTCCTAACGTTGACGGATCAATGTCAATATGAGAAGCGACCTTGCGAAGTGGGAAGCCTAACTCAGTTCTTTTTTGTTTGATATATTCTCCAAATGTAACTTCCATATCTGTATATTTTTTGGTTCGGACTAATTTTGTCCAAAAATATGGAATTCTAACTTGTTTTGCAACATTTTTTCGACTTTTGTTTTAGCTTTAACTACTGTAAAATCTACTATTTTAGAAGATTTTCAATTTTGCATATTTTCAATCTTACTTATCTTTTATTTGCTTTTTTCACCTTTTTCTTTCAAGTTTTCTCTGATAATTACGGACAGATGGATTTTATTTGAAGTTGACTGAAGTATTGTTTTTAATTACGGTATAGAGTGAGCTTTTCAAAGTTATAAATATCAGCAATATTACTTTTTTTAAAAGTATCAGATTGGCCAACGTCTTTAAGTTGATTTATAAAAATTTATTAATTGATGATACGCAATAATTATTTTAAACCCTGAGTGAATCCGTACATATCTACAATCTTTGCTTTAGGATAGTTAATATTCGTTTTATTTCCTGTTATAAAATCTGTAGTAAAAGTATTTTCGGAGATTTTAGAGATCTCGGATTTATTATCTGAATAAAATTCTGCTAGTAAATTCAAGGACTTTGAACTTACTGTTGTAAATCCGCATTTGTTGTCAAATAAGGTTTTAAAAGTCTTGCAGAAAAATTGATCAAAAGCTGGTATGAAACCAAAAATTCCAAGTAGGATTTTTGTAATTAGTGTCAGATGGGAATTATCTTTATCAATGATTAACCTTTTGGAGTTATTGTAAATTTCTGTAATTTTTGAAATATTGCGTTCAGAGTAATTATCAATATCTATTTCCCATATGTCTTTGTCTAATGTTGAATAATACTCAATGATCGGCTGTAAATGTTTTAAACTTTTCTGTAGTAAAAAGCTAGAGCCTCTTAACATTCCCAGCTTGCCAAATAAAATCCAAGGACTAAACAACTTTTCTCAAGGTCAGTTTTAAGGTTGTAGGTTGTCTTAAAATAATTATTGCAGTAATCGAAAGAGGTGTATCTGTCGGTTGGTTTTGATTTTGATTTGAATTCATTTATAATTGTTTCTAGGTTTTCGATTTTCATTAGTTCAGGATATGATTTTCGGAATAGCTACTCGCTATATAATGAATGCTTTTTTAAGTGTATAATTAATATTTTAAATATAATTATTATTCATAAAAGTTATGCAGTACTATATCAAAAATAAAAACTTCGTAGTGTCTTTATTTTTTCGCAGTTATTATTCAGATATCATTTAAATTCTATGTTCCTTTAAAGAACATCTCTCAAATGACTTAAGTGATAAAAGTAGGCAAGTGTATTATAAACTTTTTTATTTAGTAGAGTATCTACAATAATTAAATAGCACCTAAATTAGCACCTAAAAATATAAAACCCTGTAAATCAATAATTTACAGGGTTTTAAGTGGAGTTGGAGGGATTCGAACCCTCGTCCAAACAAGCAATACGCAAGCTTTCTACATGCTTATTTTGCTATTGATTTTCGTCATAAAGCAGACAGCAAACAGCCAACTTTACGCTTATCTTCTAAAATTTTCGTTC
>APMI01035398.1_pt1 | contig 20647 bp, 18 predicted proteins | sample 667938 | NCBI WGS metagenome assembly APMI01 (sample SAMN01084076, study PRJNA167559) | wastewater metagenome | biome: Wastewater | place: Denmark: Ejby Moelle, Odense | collected 2011-11-28 | reverse complement strand
TTCTGGTCAGATAATTCTCAGGGAAAAGTTACTTCAGGATATAATAATGATGCCGCAGCGCAGCCTTACCGAAATAAATCTTCCTATGATCCTTGTCCGAACGGATGGCGCGTACCATCAGCATTAGTTGCCAATCTGGCTTCTCCTACTTATGTTGATGATATTCGGGTAGATTTTTCTCCGTTTGGCGTAAGAACAAATATGTCTAAAAATGTTTTTGAAAGTAATAATTACCATAAAATAAAGCCTACGGATTCAGGGACGCCAAGTTTTATGACCAATTTTAAGCTGTATCCAAATTTCGGTTTTGATCTTTCGAATGCAGGAGGTTTAAATATGGGAATTTTTCCCGGTACAGGAGCCATTGTTCTGAATGCGCATCAGGGACAGTTTACAGATCAGCATCAGACCACCTTATGGACGGCAACCATGGCAAGACATTTTGATACAACGCCTTCTGTAGGAGCCAGAACATTGTTTTTAATTCCGGATAAAATGCAGCCGGATATTCCGGATTCCGGTTATCCTGACGTGAAGGGGAGATACTGGTATTTTCCGCTTGCCGGAAATTCTACAACGGATGCCGCGGGTTGCAGATGTATAAAAGATCCTTTATATGTCGTAAACGAATATGATTTCCCTACAGAATATATCGTTACTGAAACAGAATATCGGGAAGGAATCAACAATCCGAATACGTATCAGGTCGTAAAAAATACTTCAGCTTTTACCGTGGAGATTCCTGTAAGCAAGGCATTTTCTGTACAAAGTCAGCTTCTGAACAATAAAGATATTTTAAACTCGGTTAATTTTAATAACCTTAAAGCCAATATTCTCTGGACCACCAACACAGGTTTGGTGAACAATGTTACTGTCCTTAATCCGTCACCGGCTTCTCTGGATGCAATTTCTTCCTCCAAAATTACAGTCACCATTAATCCTAACCAAAGCGGAAATGCGGTCGTTACTTTACATAACGGAAGCATCACAAATCCTGTATACTGGTCATGGCATATCTGGGTAACTGATACGGCAGTAGGTTCTTATAATTATACAACCGAACTACCTGTAACTTCAGTGACGAACTACGTAAATTATGTTCCGAAAGCAGATAACGTATTTCAGACAGAATTCATGGACAGAAATCTTGGCGCGACCGATGCCTTTCCTGTTGTAGCGAATCCGTTAACGCCAACTGCAGCAGAACTGGCTAAAATTAAAGCTTCTACTGGACTGCATTATCAGTGGGGAAGAAAAGATCCGTTGCCGATCTTCCAGTATGCAGACGACAGAACGTCTCATCCTGTTTATCTTGGAAATACTGCAAACGGAGTTTTAACCTACACAACACTTTTTGCGGCTTCCTACAACGATCTCGCCGGAAATTATATTATACCTTATAACACCTACACCAATTCGGCAAACGCCAATGTTTCGGCGGCGGATAAAATTTCAGATAAAGTATCAAAAGTATTGTCGTATTCTGTTAAAAATCCATTGGTTTACATGATTCCGAGTGCGTTTGCACCTTATAACAGCGCAACTCCGGTCTATACCAACGGAACCGACTGGCTCGCCAATGAACCGAATCTGGCTCCCGACCGATGGGGAAGAGGAGGCAAAAAATCTCCGTTTGATCCTTGTCCGGAAGGATGGAGAATTCCTGATCTTACCGGAGTCATGATATCAACAGGGCAGGATTTCGGGTTTACGCCTTGGTATAAAAAAGATAAGAATGCAGCCACTTCATACAGCATCATTACAGATTATCTGGGACAGAGAGTACGAAGAAGTGCTTCCGCGAGTTATACCATCGGATATATGTTTAATGATTCGTCTTACAAAACCGGGAATTATCCGAATTCCGGATCGCGAGGTTTCAGAAGTGTAACGGCAAACCAAACTGCAACAGGAACTTATAATTTCATCAATTATCAGTATCCCGGAGTTTGGACTGCTGTTCTGAATTCAAATTATATCGGAAGACCGGTTAATATTTTATTTGATGCCGCTTCTACCGCCAACCGAATGATCGCTTTTCATGATAACAACGATCCGTATTTCGGGATGAGCTGCCGTTGTGTAAAAATTAAATATGATGCCGAAGGAAATGAAGAAGGCGTAATTCCTAAGCTTCAGATCACTTCTTTGCCTGCTTTAAAGCCTTCTGCTCTTTTAAGTAAGAATGATGTTCAGGCAATCAAAGAAGATAAAATTTCATTCTTTCCGAATCCTGTGAAAGATGAACTCCATATCAAAACGCCGGATAGCAGAGAAGGATATTATTATCAGATCTATAATATGTCCGGACAACTGGTAAAATCCGGAAAATTTGAAAACGGGAAAACTAATCTCTCGTCATTGATTACCGGAACCTATTTGCTGAGAATCAACGATTCAAAAGAAATTGTAAAAATCATTAAGGAATAATTGATATAAAATAGCAACCTTAAGAGAAATAAAACCGTAATTAAGTTAAAATCATTATTTTTGAATCTTAAATAATGAAGCAAACTGAAAGCTGTTTTGTTTCTCTTTTTTTGTTCCAAACTTTTCAAAACACATTATGAGGCTAGAAAAAGTCGTATCGAATTTCAATATTAAAATTGGTATCTATTTTTTAATTACCGTTACGGCTGTTTATACGCTTGTATTCACTTATTATTACAATTTTAAAGACGACGGATATATTCTTGGAGACTGGCTCATTAATTATCAGGATGGCGGTTTTAAAAGGAGAGGTCTTTCCGGAAGTTTCTTTTTCCTGTTGCAGGATCTTACAGGATTGCGGTTAAATTATCTGGTTTATTTTGTTCAGTTTTTAATTATCTCAGGATTTTTCTGGCTGTATACCAAACTTATCCGGTATAAAGTCACCGATCTTCTTTATTTTTCACTTTTACTGTCTTCCATTGGTTTTGTGGGACTTTTAAATACGGTAACCTATGTCGGAAAAAAAGAATTTATCGTTTTCCTTTTATTTACATGGTTTGCCTATTTGCTAGACAACGGCAAACTATCGAAGAACAAAGAATATTTTTTCTGTATTGCACTTTTCGTAACGACCTTTCTGCACGAAGTTGTTTTGTTTTACGTCCCGTACTTTGCGATTGCTTTATATCTGAAAACAGGAAAATTTGAATTTAAAAGATATCTCAAATATTTTCTCTCCGTTGGAATCCCCACGCTTTTAATCCTGGCTTTTGGTAAAAATGTAAACGAAGGAAGATCTCTTCAGATTCTTTGTGAAAGAGGAGTTCATCCTACCTACGGAATTTTTTACTGGAACATCAATGAAAGGGATTACATCAGACAACACAGCAGCGAATATGTTCTCTATTTTTTAAGTTTAGCACTAAGTATTTTTCATATCGGGTATTATTTAAAATTTCTAAACAACCGAAAGATTTTATCTATATTGTTAATCGCAGCCTTTTTGTTTTCATTTCCCCTGTTTTATCTTGCTATTGATTGGGGAAGATGGATGTATATTCACATGATGCTCATAATTGTCCTCTTTGCTTTGCTGTTAAGGAAAGAACGCAGCATTTACGCATTCGAACCCATTGTGATCAGCCGTAAATTTTACATCACGCTTTTCATCATTATTTTCTCATTATTATATAGAGTAGAGATGTCCGGAAAAGGCTTTACTTTCGAAGGAATTATCTACAGAGTCTTCGTTGCGCCGCTTGAATTATTAAATAAAATGTAATTCAAAAAAACTATCTAATAAAAAAACTTTACTTTTGCAAAAATTTCTGGAATGTCGAAAAATTTAGTAATCGTTGAGTCACCGGCAAAAGCAAAAACTATTCAAAAGTATTTAGGTAAGGATTTCGAGGTAAAATCAAGCTTCGGACACATCCGGGATTTGCCTAAAAAAGGAATGGGGATTGATCTGTCGACCTTCAGTCCGGATTACGAAGTTTCTGCCGACAAAAAGAAATTGGTAACCGAACTGAAAGCTGCCGTAAAAAAAGCCGAAATGGTTTGGCTGGCTTCCGATGAGGACCGTGAAGGAGAAGCTATTGCATGGCATTTGGCAGAAGAGCTGAAACTGAAGCCAGAAAACAGAAAAAGAATTGTTTTCCATGAGATTACTAAAAATGCCATTCTGAAATCTATTGAAAATCCGAGAGATATTGATCAGAATCTGGTAAACGCTCAACAGGCAAGAAGAGTTCTCGACAGGATCGTAGGTTTTGAAATGTCTCCGGTTCTCTGGAAAAAAGTAAAACCGGGATTATCTGCGGGAAGAGTCCAGTCCGTTGCCGTAAGATTAATTGTGGAAAGAGAAAAAGAAATCCGTGAATTTGTGCCGAAAGCAAGTTTCAAACTGGACGGAATTTTCTTAAATAAAACAAAGCAGGAAATTTCTGCGAAGCTTAAAAAGGATTTTGATAAAGAAGAAGAGGCTGAAAAATTCTTAGAACAGGCAAAAACCACCGAGTTTAAAGTTTTAAATGTTGAAACAAAACCCGGAATACGTTCAGCTTCGGCACCTTTTACTACTTCTACATTACAGCAGGAAGCTTCTTCGAGATTAGGATATAATGTAACCAACACCATGCGTCTTGCGCAGAGATTATATGAAGAAGGATACATTACCTATATGAGAACCGACTCGGTAAACCTTTCTCAGGAAGCGATTGAAGGCGCAAAAAAACAAATTGTCTCAGAATACGGAGCCGAATATTCTGCACCGAGAAACTATACTACAAAGTCCGCTTCTGCACAGGAAGCGCACGAAGCGATCCGTCCTACAGATTTCGCTGTGAAAACAGTGGGAGATGCCCAGTTGAACAGATTATACCAGTTAATCTACAGAAGAACACTCGCTTCTCAGATGGCTAATGCTAAAATTGAGAAAACGGTGATTGAAATCGGGAACACAAAACTTCCGCAGCATTTCGAAGCACAGGGTGAAGTCATTATTTTCGACGGTTTCCTGAAAGCTTACGGAATTGTAAAAGCCGAAGAGGATGACGAAGAAAACAACGAAAAATTGCTTCCGAAAGTTACCGTAGGAGAAGTTTTAGATTATAAAAAAATAACCGCAACCGAAAAGTTCACAAGACCGAGCGCAAGATATACCGAAGCAGGTCTGGTAAAAAAACTGGAAGAATTGGGAATCGGTCGTCCATCGACGTATGCACCGACCATTCAGACCATCCAGAACCGTGAATATGTGGATAAAAGAGAAATTGAACCGCAGACAAGAGAGGTGGTGAAAATTTCTTTGGCAAATGATACCATAAAAAAAGAAGTCCTCGACGAAAAATTCGGAGGGGATAAAAATAAATTCGTTCCAACGGACACGGGTGAAGTTGTAAGTGATTTCTTAACCGATAATTTTAAGGAAATATTGGATTACGGTTTCACGGCAAGGGTAGAAGAGAGCTTCGACGAAATTGCAAACGGTGACCAGAAATGGAAAGAGATGATGACGGATTTCTACTCAAAATTCCATCCGAGAATTGAAGATGTGGAAGAAAATGCAGACCGTGCAACCGGAGACCGACTTTTGGGAGTAGATCCGAAAACAGGGAAAAATGTTCACGCAAGAATCGGAAGATTCGGGGCAATGATCCAGATTGGGGAAACAGACGATGAAGAAAAACCGGTTTTCGCTTCGTTAATGGCGGGACAGAATATCGCAACCATTACTTTTGAAGAAGCACTGGAATTGTTTAAACTTCCATTCGATTTAAATGAAGTGGATGGACAGCCCGTTTCTGTGGGAGTCGGAAGATTCGGACCTTATGTGAAGTGGGGCGAGACGTTCATCAGCATTCCGAAAGGAGAAGATCCGCTTTCTGTAGATCAGAAACGTGCAGAAGAGATCATCAACGAAAAGAAAATCGCAGATGCGCCGATTGCTACTTACAAAGGGGAACCGGTAACGAAAGGAAGCGGAAGATTCGGACCTTTCATCAAGTACAAAGATATTTTCGTAAACGTTCCGAAACGATACGATTTTGAAAACCTTTCTCAAAGCGACATCAATGAATTAATTGATGCCAAACTCGAAAAAGAAGCGAACCGATACATCCAGCAATGGGAAAAAGAAAAGATCTCCATTGAAAACGGAAGATGGGGACCTTTCATCAAATTTGGAAAAGCGATGTTCAAGATTCCGAGAAAGGCAGATGATACCAAATATGAAGGAGAAGAGCTAAAAGAAATTTCTCTTGATGAGGTTAAAAAATGGATTACCGATCAGGATCCTAAAGCTTTTGCAGAGAAAAAGAAACCTGCAGCGAAGAAAGCTACAACCGCTAAGAAAACAACCACTACCAAAAAGGCAACGGCAACAAAGAAGCCTTCCGCAAAAAAGTAGATGGATTTTTAAAAATAGAGAAAGCACAGATTTGGGTCTGTGCTTTTTGCTTTTCTATGAATTCATTTTCAAATTAAAACAATAATTCTTTCTCTTTTAATCGGATACAGGTTTATTTATCAAATGATTTCATAAATTTGATAAAACAAGTACATAAAAAAACACAAAGTATGTATCAGCAGATTATAAATTATTTTGAACGCGTTGCCGCTTTAAATGAAACCGAAAAAGATCTTCTTAAAGAGCTGTTTGTCCATAAAAGCTATAAAAGAAAAGAATTGCTGCTGCGTGAAGGAGAAATATGCAGCAAGTTCTGTTTTATTTTGAAAGGCTGTATGCGGATGTATATGGTGGATGAAAAAGGAACCACTCATATTCTTCAGTTTGCTGCTGAGAACTGGATTATTGTTGATGCATTGAGCTTCAGAGAGCGCACTGCTTCAAACCTCAGCATTGATACACTGGAAGCTTCCGAAATTCTGTACATTACTCCGGAAAACTTAAAGCTGTTATATGAAAAAGCTCCGATATTCAATTATATTATTCGTGAGCTGCTGGAGAAACATTTAACAACGATCCAAAGAAGGCTTTTGCAATACATGAGTTCTACGGGCGAGGAAAGATATCTGGCTTTCCTTAAAACATATGCCCAGTTTGCCAACAGGCTTCCGCAAACCCAGATTGCGGCTTATTTGGGCATTACTCCGGAGCATTTAAGTAAAATACGCAAAGATATCACCAAACCCAGACATTTTATTTCTTAAGATACATTAAGGGTAAGAGGCACTGTGCCATTCTACATTTGCATTATCAAATTAAAATAAATGAAAATGCAAAATGTACTGATTGTCTCCGGACACCCCGATTCAGAAAATTCTTATGCCAATACAGCCGTTTTAGAAAATATTTTAAAACTTTTTCCCGATGCCGGAATAAGCCGTTTAGACCAGCTTTACCCCGATTTTCAGATTGACGTAAAATCTGAACAGGAAAAACTTGTAAATGCGGATGTCATTATCTGGCAGTTTCCCCTGCACTGGTATTCTTTTCCGGCTTTGATGAAAAAGTATATTGATGATGTGTATGCTTTCGGTTTTGCGCACGGCGCAGGCGGAGATAAGCTGAAAGGTAAAAAGCTGATTCTGTCATTCACTACAGGCGCTTCAGAAGATCTGTATGATTATGGAAAAGCAATGAATTATCCGATTGGGGATTTTCTTCCTCCGCTTATCCAGACTGCAAAACTTTGCCGGATGGAAATTCAGGAGCCTGTTTATTCCATGGGAATGCAATATATCCCCGGCGTTTATCCCTTTGAAACTTTAGAAATTATAAAAGCCAAGGCTAAAGATCATGCCCATAGATTAGCTACCCTGGTGAGTGAAATGCTAATGACTAAGAAAGATTAAACACAAATTTCATTCATAGAATTATATAACAAACTAAAAATAAATTCAAACAAAACAAAAAGATGAATACAGTATTAAAACCCGTTCTTTGCGTTGTTACAAGCAATAATGTAAAAGGATCTACAGGCATTCCGACAGGATTCTGGTTAAGTGAATTAACGCACGTTTTAGAACAGCTGGAAAAATCAGGTGTACCCTATGAATTAGCTTCTGTAAAAGGCGGGGAACCTCCTGTTGATAAAGACAGCTTAGATGCGTCTGATCCCGTAAATGAACATTATCTGAATGATGCGGAATTTCAGCATCAGTTAAAAAATACCATTAAGATCGACGATGCAGATGCTTCCGGATATTCCGCAGTATTTTTTGCAGGCGGTCACGGTACCATGTGGGATTTTGCAGACAGCGAAGGCATAAAGAAAGTGACGAAAGAAATTTATGAAAACGGAGGCGTTGTTTCTGCGGTTTGTCACGGTCCTGCAGCATTAGTGAACGTTACGCTAAGTGACGATACGTATCTGGTAGACGGTAAAAAATTAGCCGCTTTTACCAATGACGAAGAAGCGGAAGTTCAGGCTACGGATATTGTTCCTTTTCTTCTGGAAACCGCTTTGGCAGATCATGGAGCATTGCATCATGCGGCATCCAACTGGGCAAAAAATGTAATCGCGGACGGACGTCTTATTACAGGACAAAATCCGGCTTCCGCGGGAGGGGTAGGAGAAGAGCTGGCAAAACAGCTTACGAATAGCAACAAATAAAATTCAACAATGAAAAATTTACCAAAAATAGCATTGGGAACATGGTCTTGGGGAGCTGGTTTTGCCGGAAGCGATCAGGTTTTCGGAAACCAATTAACCACCGGTGAGTTAAAACCGGTATTTGATGCCGCTGTGAAATCTGGACTGAACTTGTGGGACACTGCACTGGTTTACGGGATGGGATCTTCCGAAAAAGTGGTGGGCGAATTTATAAAGGATTATCCGCGTGAAGATCTGCTCATATCTACCAAGTTTACCCCTCAGTTTGCAAAAGAATCGGCGAATCCTGTGGAAGAAATGCTTCATCAGAGCTTTGAAAACTTAGGGACAGAGTATGTTGATTTTTATTGGATTCACAATCCCGTAGGAGCGCCCAAATGGGTTTCCGGTCTTATCCCTTTGCTGAAAAGCGGAAAGGTGAAGAATGTGGGAGTTTCCAATCATAATCTGGAGCAAATACAACAGGCGAATGATATTCTGGCAAAAGAAGGTTTTAGAATCTCTGCCGTTCAGAATCATTACAGTTTATTGTACCGTTCTTCGGAAGATGCCGGAATTTTAGATTACTGCAACCGCAACGATATCACGTTTTTCGCGTACATGGTTCTTGAACAGGGAGCTTTGTCTGGAAAATACAATACGCAGAATCCTTTGCCTGAAGGAAGCGGAAGAGGCAATACATACAATAAGATGCTTCCTCAGTTGGAAGAGTTGACGAATGCAATGCGTACCATCGGAGAGCGTAAAAATGCTTCAGTTGCGCAAATTGCTGTGGCTTGGGCGATCGCGAAAAGAACTCTGCCCATTATCGGAGTTACTAAAATCGATCAGGTAGAGGAAATGGTAAAGGCATCCGTTATAGAATTGTCTCAGGATGAAATGGATACCCTCGAAACACTCGCCGCAAAAGCAGGTGTAGATACCAAAGGTTCGTGGGAAGAATCTATGGTGTAGTATTTTGCTTACCCTGTAAAATATAAACGTATTTCTTAAGATAGATTAAGGGTAAGAAGCCGATACGCAGCCTAAATTTGCAGTATTAAAACAGTTGATAACAATTTAAAATGATAAAAAAATGAAAACAGTAATCGCAAACGTAATTAACGATTTAGCTAAAATTCCAAATCTGGGCGAATTAATGCCTAAAGAAATGGCAAGAGCAACAGAACTGGTAGAACAGGGAACATTAAAACATCTGTTTATAAAGGATGATCATATGGGAGCCGTATTGGTTTTAGCAAATGTAAATGCAGAAGAAGCCAAAAAAGTAATGGAGTCTTTCCCGATGTTTCCTCACTTTCAGGAAATTATCTATACAGAAACAGAACAATCTTTTTAAGCCTTACGCAATAGAAAGCTAGTAGTATTGCTGACTTTCTATTTTTACTAAAACGAGTTTTTTGTTCTGAACATTTATGCAGGCAAACTATTCATTTAAAATAGGATAAGCACAAAGATCAAAAATCAAATACAGAAAAAATGAATCTTAAGATCACAATAAACAGCAAAGTATTTAAGGTTGATCTACAGGATAACGCCACTGCTAAAGCCTTTAAGGAATTATTGCCTCTTACGCTTGATATGAAAGAGCTTAACAGCAATGAAAAGTATGCGGAATTATCTGAATCCTTGCCTGTTAACGCGTCAATTCCCGGGACGATTCAGAATGGAGATCTCATGCTTTATGGAAGCAATGTTGTAGTGTTGTTTTATAAAACGTTCTCCACTTCTTACGCTTATACCAAAATTGGAAATGTAGATCATGCAGATGATTTGGCAGATGCTTTGGCAGATGCTTTAGGCTCAGACAATGTACTCGTAAAATTTGAATCAGACTCACCATATGAAACCGTTTATAATGAAAAATAGAGTCAAAATATTTATCATGACCTTATTCGCTTTAGGAATTTCCTTCAGCCAGGCTCAGCAGTCAAAAACTAAAAAATTAAACACAATGGAACAGGCAGACCAATATACTTTCCGGTTGCACGAAAATGTATTACGCAAAAAAGTAAGCTTCAAAAACCGTTACGGAATTACCCTTGTGGGAGATCTGTATACTCCAAAAAATACAGACAGCAAAGCGCTTCCTGCATTGGTGGTAAGCGGACCTTTCGGAGCCGTGAAAGAACAGTCATCAGGATTATATGCGAACGAACTGGCTTCCCGGGGTTTTATCACCTTAGCTTTTGATAATTCTTTCACAGGAGAAAGCGGAGGTGAAGTCCGTAACGTAGCTTCGCCCGATATTTTTACGGAAGATTTTTCGGCGGGAGTAGATTATTTAGGATTATTGCCGAATGTAGACCGTGAAAAAATTGGGGTTATGGCAATCTGCGGATTAAGCGGAATGGCGTTAACTGCTGCGACAAGCGACAGCCGGATAAAAGCTGTAGCAACGGCTTCCATGTACGATATGTCCCGAAGCATTTCAAAGGGATATGCCGATTCTTATACAGATGAACAGCGTCACAAAATTATCGATTATCTGAGTGAGCAACGCTGGACAGACGCGAAAAACGGTAAATATGATGTGGCTTTGCATGAAATTCCGTTTGATGATAAAGGAAATTTAATCATTATTAAAAGCGGATTGCCGGATCAGCTTCCTCCCAATTCCAATCCTGTTTTAGCGGCATTTTACGATTATTATAAAACGCCAAGAGGATTTCATCCGAGATCTGTTAATTCTACAACAGCATGGACGGCCACAACACCGGTTGCCTTCTTCAATTTTCCCATGGCAAACAATATAAAAATGATTTCACCGCGTCCGATTTTGTTGATTGCAGGAGAAAAAGCACATTCCCGTTACTATTCTGAAGATGTCTATACATCGGCTTCCGAACCAAAGGAATTATATATTGTTCCCAATGCTAATCATGTTGATTTGTATGATAAGATGGATAAAATTCCATTTGATAAAATTGAGTCTTTTTTCAAGATGAATTTAAAATAGAACTAAAGAAAGTCTACCGAGAAATAATAAGAAGCACAGATTTGGGTCTGTGCTTTTTTCAAAATTAAAAATTACTTTTAGTCTTCCACCGGATATTTAAAATGATCTATTTTAAAGATTTCGGAGGGCAAAAGTTCACTTTCCAGAAGTCCCCATCGATCCCGGTTCCCGAATCCGAAAAACCATAATTCAGTCTCAATCATTTTATCTTTTTCATCAAAATTTTCTTTAATCGTACTGTTTCTTTTTGATTTCCAAAAGAAGTTATAAGTGCCAAGAATCTCCGTTTCCAACTGAATTTTTGCAGTATCAAAATGCAGTTGTTTTAAGATGCTTTCAAAGGTTATTATAAATTCTTTCCAATGATACTCAATTTGTTTATAAGTCGCTCCAAATGTTATAACAGGATCTTCATAGTATGAATACTCGGAAATTCCCAAACCAAACATTTCAGTCCTGAACATCCAGTCTTCGTTTCCTAAGTTTATTATGATTTCTCGTGCTTCTTCATGCTTATTTTCAATGACAATCCTGCCATGAACTATCGACTGAAATCCCATGCTTTAAATTTTTAGTTTAATTTTTTATGTTACGAATTCTGCTTCATGTAATTTAGCAGATTGAGAATGTGTTGCTGTGTATGGCTTTCAAAAATGAATTTGAAAAACCAAAGACCATCCGACAGACTGTTGTTTTCAATTCTCCATTTAGTTTCAGTAAGATCAAGAATAATATCGCTTAAATCATCAACAGCATCATCAATAGCAAGATCTTCTCTGTCATTAATAGCTGTGATATTATACACTGTCTTGTAAAAACCAAAGTTGCTAAAATTGCTTATTATATTTTTTCTTATATCCGGAAGTTTGGATTTGTCAAATTTTGGATAATCATTACTGTCAAACGGATCTGCAATTTCAAAATAATGAAGATATATCTTTACCAGATTGCGTTCCAACGATTTTTCTTTATTTTCATTTCTAACATTGGATTCCATTCCGTATTTGATAATTTCATCAATTGCCGAAATTAGTTCTGTCATTTTAATGCTGTTTGTTGTTAGAATCCTCTAAGGAAATTTCTCTATATTATTTTTTACAAGCTCATAAAGACGTTCTTCAAGGAGCGGTTTCAGGAGGTTAAATTTCTCTTCTGCTGCAATAAATTCTTTATTGTTGCGCAGCTCGTTGGTGGCTTTTACGTAATTATTATGGTTTTTTGAAGTTTCATATTTCTCGTAAAAATAATGGGCAATGGATCTGGCTTTTTCAAGAGCATCTGCAAGTTGAGGTAGATTCAGCTTGGTTCTCATTTGTTCCGTTACCATGTCGAGATGATGAAATAAAGCACTCTCAAAATCTTCCCAGTTTTCAAAATAGAGCCATTCCATTACAGTTACAAAACTGTATAATTCGATTGGAAAATCTTTTATTTTGTTGGAATCATTCAGAAAATTTCTTTTCCAGTCATATTTTTTTACAATTGCTGAAAAGATTTTATCCAAAGCTTCCTCCTTATCATGATCTTTCTTTAGAATAAGTTCCGTTGCGGTAAAGTATTTAGTTTCAATTATTTTGATGGTCTGCTTAATATCAAAATTATTTTCCTGAAGATGATGAAGAGCAATTTCAGCTTGTACTTCGGTCTTATTCACAATGATCGAAACGCGTTCTTCTGTAAAATACTTTTCAGCTTTATCTGTATTTCCTTCGGCTTTTTCTAACAAAGCTAAACCCTGTCTGTCTCCGATCGGGATGCGCTGCTGCAATATTTCAAGTTTGTATTTATACATTTCATTCATGCGGAACGGATTTCAAAATCAATCAGCCAACCAGTGTGCTGTCGGTAATTTCCCAGTTGTTTATCTCTAAGATCACCTGCGTAGAACCAAATCTAAGTCTTCCAATTGCTATTTCCCAAGATACAGGATCGCTGAAACTCTCCGGAAGATCAATTTTATGAATGTTAACAGGCATTTTGTAATTCACCAATCCTTTGATATCCTCTGCATGGAAATCTTCAAGATCAGCTCTTGCAAAATCCTTGTATTTTTCTAAATGAACATTAATTAATTCTAACAGAAAATCAATGTGCTTTTCTTTTAATCCGGTGAGTTTAATTTTATTCTCATTTCCGCCGTGTGTTCTTAATTCTTTATTGATGGGTGCTAAAAGTTTTTTCAATTCGTCTCTTTTCGGATTGCTCATGTATTTTGGTTTTAACGGTTAATTTAGAATCTGAAATTTAAGATTAAAATTTTTATCAGTTTGAAAGAATAGACCATTTTGTTTTTTTTGATGTGGTTTAGCATTTAAAGTGAGATAGATAAGAGTTCTAATATTTTTGTAAGTTTGTGAAAACAATGCAGACTACAAATGAATTTTGAAGATTTTATCATTTCCCCAAGAAATTTCAGGACAGAAAACTGGCAGATCGGGGCAGGAATCACGAAGGAAATAAAGGAAGACAGCATCGTACTCCTTTTCGTTTCAGATTACAGAGGTGCGAACGGTGATGCGGAAGTTCAGGATTTTTCAGGAATCAGGAATGAGTTTTACAAACTGTCGCAACTGGATTTTGAAATTCCTATTGTGGATCTTGGAGACCTTGTTTCAGGAAAATCTGTTCAGGATTCTCACTATATTCTGCAGGAAGTATTGTCGGCTTGTCATTACAAAAGAGCCATTCCGGTGATTGTGGGCGGTTCCAATGATTTTGCTTTTTCGCTTTTTTCGGCACTTAATTTCCATACCAAAAGCATCAATTATACGCAGATCAGCAATATTATTTCGCTCAAACAGGGCGAAATGATTAATGAACATACCTTTTTAAGCAAGATTTTCGGAGCGAAAACTTTTTCCATAAAAAATTATCATCATTTAGGCTATCAGAAACATCTGAATGAAGCAGATTCGGTAAGATTAATCAAAGAAGTTGAGTTTGATATCATCCGTCTTGCCGAAATGATGAATTCCACCGAAAAAACAGAACCTTTCTTCAGAAAAGCGGATCTGGTGACGGTAAACTGTGATGCCATCGAAAGTTTCGGCGAACCTTTTTCCATAAATCCGCAGGTAAACGGACTGAACCGAAGAGAAGTCTGCGCGTATATGAAGGAAATCGGCCTAAGTGAAAATTTAAAATCGGTAGGAATTTTCAATTATAATATTTATTCCGAAAGCCAACTGAATCATCAGCTTTTAGCGCAAATGATCTGGTATCTCATCGAAGGAATCAATATTCAGCGGTCACACCCGAAAGAAAGACATTATGAAGTGTTTTATGTTTTGGTAGACGACCGACAATATGCCTTCAAACGCGATACCTTCAGCAATCTTTGGTATTTCGGGGAGGATGAAAATATAGAAAACTGCGTTCCCTGCTCCCGAAAAGATTTTGATGATGCCAAAAAAGGCTGGCTGAATGCACGACTGACGAAAATATAATGTATGAAAATTGTTCCCTCAAAAATTTCTGTTATTGTTCCCGTCTACAACGTTGAAAATTATCTCGCAAAATGTCTGGATTCATTAGTTAATCAGACCTATCAGAATATCGAAATTCTGGTAGTGAACGACGGCAGCAAAGATAATTCGGAAAAGATAATTCAGGAATATGCTCAGAAATATCCCGAAAAAATAAAACCATTTACCAAAGAAAACGGCGGATTAAGCGATGCCCGGAATTTCGGAATCGACCGTGCAACGGGAGATTATCTCGGATTTGTAGACAGTGACGATTATGTAACGCCTTCAATGTTTGAAGAAATGGTACATCTTGCCGAAAAACATGAGTCTAAAATGGTGATCTGTAATATTCAAAAGGTTGATCAAAACGGAAATATTACACAAAGACTCACCCAGATTCCCAATATGCCTGAAAAAATTGATCTCGAAAAGAACCTTTCTGTTTTTGCCGATCTCAGCTATTTTGCATGCAATAAATTGTTTAAAAAAGAACTTTTCCGGGAAAAGAGATTTAAAAAAGGAGTTCATTTCGAAGATATTCAGCTTATTCCGCAGCTTTTGCTGGAGTGTGACACGATTTCACAAACCCAGAATTTCCATTATCAGTATCTGGAACGTACCGATTCTATTACCAAAACCCACACAGAAAAAGGACTTGATATTCTGAAAGCCGTAATGGATGTAGAAAAAGTTTACGCCGTATCGAAATACCGTGACAGGAAAGAGGAACTTAAAAATTTTCAGATTTTTGAAGGGGTCTATTCTTTTCTGGCTTATCTTGCTTTTGTAAAAGATGAGAAGGTTTTTTATGACATGTCGGAAAAATTAGAGATATTTATAAAAGATAGAAGGCTGAAATTGAAAGATATATTGAATTATAATCGTTTTGATAAGAATTATCTGCTATCTTTGCCACTGAAAAAAAAGATATTTTATCTGCTGTTTTTTGCAGGACAGAAAAAGCTGATAAGAAAATTAGTGTAAACACAAATGTAAGTACTGTGTTGCGTTGCTCATGAGCCGACAGAAGGTTTTTAAGTCGCTGAACCTTCTAAGTACTTGAATAGAAGAAAAATGAAGAATTTTGAATTGTTCTTAAACCAGTCGGGGATTCCTATTTTTTATGTAAAAGTAGGCTTTGGTTTTTTGTTCTCTTTTTTAATTACCTATTTCTCCGTTCCTACGATTATCAAGATTTCCCGAAGGAAAAATTTAATGGACGAACCGGGAATAAGAAGTTCCCACCTTCGGAAAATTCCTAATCTTGGAGGAATTGCCATTTTCTACTCCATCGGAATCTGTTCGTCTATTTTTGCGTACGAACTCTTTGATCTGTATAAATTCCTGTTTGCCTCGCTTGTAATCCTTCTTTATATTGGAGTGATGGATGATATTGTGGTGATGAGAGCCTATAAAAAACTGGTCGCACAGATTGTGGTTTCGGCGTTTATAGTCATTGGTTCAGACATAAGGATCAGAAGTCTTTTCGGGATTTTCGGGATCTACGAGATGAGCTATTTTATAAGCGTTATGTTTAGTATTGTTACTTTCATCATCCTTATCAACGCATTTAATCTCATCGACGGAATTGATGGTCTTGCAGGAGGATATTCTGTAATATGCAGTGCCCTTTTCGGAATCAGTTATTACAGATTGGGAGAATATAATTATCCTCTGGTTGTTTTATCTGCCATTATCATCGGCGCCGTTCTGGCATTTCTGTATTATAATTTATCGAATTACAGAACCAATAAAATATTTATGGGCGATACGGGTTCTATGCTTTTAGGATTTCTTCTTGCCTTTACTTCTATTTGTTTTATTGATATTTTCATCGACAAAAAACTTCCCGGAGTTCCGAGATATCATCTTCAGTCTGCTCCGGTAGTAGCGGTGGCGATATTAATTCTGCCCATTGTGGACACCCTGAATGTTATCATCGTAAGGTTAATTAACAAGAAATCGCCTTTTGATGCGGATAAAAATCATATACATCATAAATTGCTGAAGCTTAATCTTACACACAGAAGATCAAGTTTTTATATCGTTGTGTATTACCTTTTTATTGTAACAGTAGCTTATTATTTCAGACATATAAATGTAAATCTTCTATTACTGATTATACTTTTCCTGGGTTTTTTAGGAGCTTATATTCCAGATTTTATTTATCTTTTGAAGAATAATAAAAAGACTATCAATTAAATCTTTACTTTTGCAAACAACTTGAAAAATATGATGAAGAATTGTAAGCATTTATTACTTTTAGCCCTGCCGCTTTTAATCACCACCTCTTGTATCACTACAAAAGATGTACGATATATGCAGCCCAGTGAAAGCCTTGTTATTAACGAAGAAGGTTTGATCCCTTATAACATTCCGGTTTACAGAATTACGAAGAACGATATTTTGAACCTTAATATTGTGACAACTCCTAAAGGAGATGCTGCACAGTTTTATTCTTCCATGAATACTTCCGGATCTGCCACAGCGCCTTCTACAAATACGATTGCTACGGGAGGAGGAATGATGTCTTCCGGTGGAGGAAATACCGGAGGAAATGTGGTTTTCTATTTTAATGGTCTTAAAGTAGATGCCAACGGAGATATTAATGTTTTCGGTATAGGATTTATAAAAGCAGAAGGAAGAACCATTGCAGAAATCAGCAGTGAAATTCAGGATAAGGTTAATGAAAACTTTCAGGAAGGTAAATCTGAAGTACGTTTAAATACCAACGGAATTACGTTCTATGTTTTAGGAGATGTAGAAACAACGGGAGTTACCGGCGAAAAAGTAGTTCATAAAAATACACTTACCATTACGGAGGCTTTAGCAATCAGTGGTGGATTAAACAGAACGGTTGATCGTAAAAATATCGTAATTCACAGAAAATTACCGGAAGGAATTAAAAAAGCGATCATCGATCTTACTCGTGAAGATGTTATGAATTCTCCTTACTATTACGTACAAAACGGAGATGAAATCTATCTGAATACAAGAGCGAAAAGTCTGAACGGATTGGGCAAAGATCCTATCCAGACCTTAACAACAGGAGTTTCAGTGATTACCACTGCATTGTCGATCTATCTACTTCTAAAAAACCTTTAATATTATGATTCCAGGAAAAGAAACAAAGGTAGAAAAAGCAGATTCGCAGAAAGATAAGCACGGAAGTTTCGCTTTATTCGATATTGAACACTTTTTACGCAGAGTGCTGAGAAACTGGTACTGGTTTGTATTAATGTTTTTTATTGGCTACGGAATTTCGTGGATGTACAGTAAATATTATGCTCAGAATATTTATGCATCCAATTTATCTTTAAGTATTTCCAATAATACTTCAAGCTACTTTACCCCAAGCCAGTCTATTAATTTCATTTGGGGAGAAGGTGGAAATCAGGACGGAGTTTACCTTAAAAAAATGCTTCTATCCAGAACCCACAATGAATTTCTGATTAAAGAGCTTGATCTTTTTGTAAATTATTCTACAAAAGGAGTCATTAAATCAACCTATCTGGATAAAGACGACTCTCCTGTTTTTTTACAGATCGACAGAAAGCACGGTCAACAGGTAAATTATCCAATTACTCTGGTTCCAAAAGGAGGAGACTCCTATGAAGTGGTTTTGCCGGAAGAAGGACAATCGCCAAATCTGTATAGTTTTGAATCTGAAAGTTATACAACCATTAATCCGTTTGAAAGACCTGCCAATAAAATTATTCGTGTAGGAGATTGGTATACCTCACCTAATCTGAGATTCAGGCTGTTAAAAAATCCTGTAAAACCGAAAATTAAATTAACCAATATTATTGTCAACTTAAATACTGTTAACCAGACCGTTAACGATATTGTTTCTACTATTAGTGTGGAATTTGATAAGGAGATTAATACGATTATGATAATCAGCAAGACTGGTTATAATCTTAACAGTACAGTGAACTTCCTTAATATGTCTGTAAAACAGCTTCAGAAAAAAAGACAGGCAGATAAAGTTTTGGTAGATCAGAATACCAATGTTTATTTAAAGGAAAATCTGGATAATATCAGAAAAAAATTAGATTCGAGTGCTAATGTTCTGAATTACATGAAAACAACAGAAAAGCTGTACGATATTAAAGACAGGGATGAAAAGTCTTTAACAGAAATAAAAGATCTTGAAGCAAAGAAGGCAGATATTGAAAGTAAAATAAGCTCTCTGAATCAGATTAAAAACAGCTTGGAAAGCCAGAATTTCGAAAAAATGATCAGTACCAATGCGGCTGGTTTTCAGGACGGACTTTTCAGCGCTTCTGTTGCAGAGCTGAAAGCTTTATATCTTAAAAGAAGAGAAATGGCTTTAATCTACAAGCCCAATTCTGAACCCATGAGAGAAATCAACAGGTTGATCAATGAAGCAAAAGTCAGCTCAAATGGTGCTTTAAGAAATTATTATACAGCTTATTACACAGAAATTAATAAAATTAACCAGAAAGTAGGAGATGCAAACTCCGAATTGGCAACATATCCTGAAAAGCAGAGAAAATATTTGGATGCAGAGAGAGGATATAACATGATTGAAGCTACTTATAACCGTTTACTGACGAGACAGAATGATACTCAGCTAAGAATGGCAGCAAACCAATCGGACATCAGCGTAATCGACCCTGCTAAAAATGTAGGACAGCCGCCGATAGGTCCTAATGTAAAGGCAACAAAAGCGGCAATTATCGGAGGGCTTCTTGCTTTGCCGTTACTGTTTATTCTGTTGGGTGAGATACTGGACAGCAAGATCAGAAACATTAAAGAATTGCTTAATGCAACTAAAATTCCGCTTCTTGGAGTTATCGGAAACAACAGTCATGAGAATATGCTTACTGTTCTGGATCAGCCAAAATCTTCCGTTTCAGAAGCTTTCAGGGGAGTTAGAGCCAATGTAAGATTCTTATCCGGAGAAAATGGAGGAAGTAAGGTTATTTTGGTAACGTCCTCAGTTGGAGGCGAAGGAAAAACCTATGTCTCTATTAATTTAGCTTCTGTTCTGGGGTTAAGTGATAAGAAAACCATCCTTTTGGGAATGGATTTAAGAAAGCCTAAGATTTTCGGAGACTTTAAGATTGATAATAAATTCGGAATTTCAAACTATCTTACAGGAGAAGTAGAAATGAGCCAGATTATCAACAAAACAAGAATTCCGAACCTTGATGTGGCAACTTCGGGACCTATTCCTCCGAATCCGTCCGAGTTATTGATGAGTGATAAAAATATCAAGTTCATTGAAGACCTTAAAAAGATGTATGATTTTATCATCATAGATTCTCCTCCGGTAGGTCTTGTTGCAGATTCTTATGAACTTATGAAGCACTCAGACGCCAATATTTATGTAGTTCGTCATGAATATACGGAGAAATATATGCTGAAAATGATTACAGAAAAATATCATGGCGGAGAGATAGGGCACTTAGGTCTTGTGTATAACGACTATAATACGAAGCAGGGATATGGTTACGGATACGGCTATGGATACGGTTATGGATATGGTTATGGCTATTTTGATGAAGACAAAAATTACAAAGAACCAATGCTGATAAGAATTAGAAATAAAGTACAGTCATTATTCAATAAAAAATAATACATTTAAGCCCTCATTTAATGGGGGTTTATTATATCATGATAATTTTCATTCTATTAAAAAAAGAATAAATTTGCTAGTTTGTCGTTTACTTTATAACAAA
>APMI01019802.1_pt1 | contig 20663 bp, 16 predicted proteins | sample 667938 | NCBI WGS metagenome assembly APMI01 (sample SAMN01084076, study PRJNA167559) | wastewater metagenome | biome: Wastewater | place: Denmark: Ejby Moelle, Odense | collected 2011-11-28 | reverse complement strand
TTGACAGTTTACAACCAACAAGTGCATCAATAAATTTATATGTAAATAAAATAATAAGAATTGATTATCTGAATTCTTACATCATGCAAGTTTTATACATATATGTGTGCATTTTTTTTCCCACCTGCATTGCAAAAAAATCCCCACCTGTTGATATTAATTTATAAGAAAATTCATACGTACCGCCTATCCTCCGCATGGCACAATTCGTGTAGATGGTAGCGCATAATGCAACATTAATTAACGAATGTTTGCCATTGTATTTAACAAATTGAAAACTTAAATTAATTATTATGAGAAAAATTGCAGTAGTGATTGCATTGTTACTTTTTAGTGGCAGTTCAGTCTTTTCGCAGATTGCCGGAAAGGTGACCGATGCGAAAGACGGGACGCCCTTAGCGAGTGTGTCAATAAAAGTAAAAGGCACCGAAACAGGTGTGAGTACTAATGTGGACGGCACATTTTCGATAAATGCACAGCCTGGTGCAGTGTTGGTATTTTCCTCAACTGGTTTCGAAAGTAAAGAAGTAAAAGCGTTCGCCAACATGAACGTTTCACTATCTGTTGATGTAAGGGCATTGAATGAAGTAGTGGTAACTGCCCTTGGTGTTTCAAGAAAAGCCAAAGACCTCGGTTATTCTGTTTCTACCATTAATAACAAAGCACTGATCCAGGCAAAATCAGTGAACATTGCGCAGGCACTTAACGGTAAAGTATCCGGCCTTAACATTTCTACCGTAAGCAGCGGCGTTAACGAAGAAGCAAAGATCAATATCAGGGGTATTCGTTCACTAACGGGTAACAATAGCCCAATGCTGGTTGTTGACGGTGCTCCAACACCGCTGGGTTATCTCTCCTCCATTCCGCCGGACGATGTACAAAGCATCAACGTTTTAAAGAGTGCTGCTTCTGCAGCAGCTTATGGTCCGGATGCGGTGAATGGTGTGATCGTGATCACTACAAAGCGTGGCGGTAAACGACCTGTGATCAGCGTTACTTCTACTTTTCAAACGACCAAGGTTTCCTTCTTCCCTAAATTGCAGGACAGGTTTGGTGCCGGTGCCGGTGAACTTGCTGATCAATATGGTAACTACCTGTATGTACCGTATGAGAACCAGCAGTACGGGCCAGCCTTTGATGGCAGCATTCGTGACATCGGTGTTACACTCGAGGATGGAACCATACAACGTGGTCCGTATGACAACAGCCATTTCAGCGACCGCAAGAAATTCTGGAATACCGGCTTCACCCTGCAGAATGCAGTATCAATTTCAGGAGAAGATTTTTATGTGAGCATTGATCACGCAAAGATCAACGGGCTTGTACCGGATGATGTAAACAACAGGACAAGTCTGCGTTTTAACGGTGGCAAAAAATACAATAAGTTCTCGGTTGACTACGGCTTGAACTACATTCTTCAAAATTCGAATGTTGTAAATGAATCCGGTTTTCAAAATTCTTTTCCTGGTGCGTACAATGGAGGTTTGTTCTTTTTAGTTTTACAAACTCCCAGCAATGTACCGTTACTGGATTACAAAGATTTGAACAGTAAATTCGGCCAGTTCTCCAACTACTATAATGAATATGCGGTAAACCCTTACTGGCTCATTAAAAATGTACGCACTAAAAATCGCCAGGATGATATCATCGGGCAGGTAACTGCAAACTACCAGTTCCTTCCCTGGTTAAAAGGTACTGTGCGGTTGAGTACCAATCTTACTTTTAATAATTCAAAAAGTACCAATGCACCAGTGGTGGTTACTGACTGGGCTGCAGCCAACAGGAATGCCACACAGTATTCAAGAAGGAACGGGCTGGTGTTTGAAGACCAGGCTTTTACTTCGAGGATCAACCTGGAGTATTTTGTTAGTGGCAATGCGGAACTCAATAAAGATTTCAGTGTAAAGTACCTGGCCGGCGGATCCGTTCGCCAGAACAGGTCGAAAGATGTGGCTGTTGGTGGTAACAACCTCGTAGTTCCATTTCTCTACAACGTATCTGTAAAAAGTGGTGATGCGAATGTACCTGCAGGATCATTTAACTATGATATCCAGTCAAGGCTCGTATCCGCTTTCGGAACCGTAGGCCTGAATTACAAAGAATGGGCAAATATTGAATTCACCGGGAGAAATGACTGGGACAGCAGGTTGGCTTCCAACAACAGGTCCTTCTTTTATCCCGCAGTAAATGCATCGATCGTATTGTCTGATGCCATCGCAGGTTTGAAGAATAACAAATTCTTATCTTACCTGAAATTAAGAGGTGCTGTATCAAAATCAGGGAACGTTAACATCGGTACCTATGCCCTGGCAGCTACTTATTCTCAACCAGCCGGTTTCCCTTATGGATCCATTGCCGGCTTTACTGCCAACAATACCATTCCAAGTGCTAACCTGAAACCTGAATTTGTAAACACCAAAGAAGTGGGTTTTGAAGCTGCTTTCTGGAGAAACAGGATCAGTGTTGAAGCTACTTATTTCTATCAGAATAATACAGACCAGATCATCAGCATCTCCCGTTCAGGAACTACCGGTTACACCACAGCGCTTGCAAATGCAGCAGACTTTAAAAACTATGGTGTGGAAATGGATCTGGGTTTATCTCCATTGATCAATGTAGGAAGAAGGGGCAGGCTGGATCTGAAAATTAACGCTACCTACAACAACAACGAAGTTACCCGTACACTGGATGATGCAAAAGTGGTAGTAGGGGGTAACAATGGTTTTATCCAGAACAGTGTAAGCTCACCTACCATCAACAATATTGCGGTTGTTGGAATGCCCGCTTTCGCTTTCCAGCTTACTGACTATGCAAGAGATCCTGCCACCGGAAAAGTGATCGTTGATCCACAAACCGGCTATCCTACACAGGCTGCAGAGCTGGTGGTGAAGGGAAGATCTTTGCCATTGTGGGTTATAGGTGTATCACCCTCTTTTACACTCGGTAACTTTTCAGTAGCGATGACATGGGACTACAAGGGTGGACATAATTTTTATTCTGGTCTTGGTTCTGATGCTGACTTTGCCGGTATCTCTGCACGCAGTGCCGAATACGGCCGCCAGCGTTTTGTATTTCCTAATTCTGTGATCAATACCGGTACTGCAGAATCACCGAAATATGTTGACAACAACAGCGTACAGGTACAGGATGGTAACTATGGGTTCTGGACAAGCTCCACAGCCAATACAGCGATCGCTACCAACTATTTTGCAAGCGCACAAGCCATCAGGTTAAGGGAAGTAAATATTTCTTATAACCTGCCAACAAGATGGTTGGGCAATGGTAAAGCGATCAAAAAGGTAACCATCAGTGCAGTTGCCAAAAACCTCTTCCTGTTCGTACCAAAATCAAATCAATGGGGAGATCCTGAATTTAACTACACCGCTACCGGTAATACGTTCGGTTTAGGTAGTTCATTCCAGTCGCCTGCATCAAGGTTGTTTGGTGGATCAGTTAATATTCAGTTTTAATTAACTTAAAAAACGAATCAATGAAAAATATACAAAAGCCATTTCTCTTAGCAGTGCTTTCGGCGGGAATACTGTTTTCAAGTTGCAAAAAAGATTTCCTGGATATTAATGACAATCCCAATCAGCCTACCGATGCCAACATGACGGCAGAACTGATCTTTCCTGCAGCAGCAGAAGGTGCAGCCGCTACGATCGTTGGAGCAAGGGCCAGTGGAGCAGGCGCAAGATCAAGCATGCAGTTTGCCCAGAATTGGGTAGGATACATGGCCTCTAACGGAGACTTTGCAAGAGACAATACAGAAACGAGCTATAACATCGATTTCAATTTTGGCAATACCTTATTTCTTACCAGGTATGGCGTATTGTACGATCTTCACCAGGCAGAAGTAAAAGGGCTTGCAACGGGCGATACCGCTGTTGCCGGTGCTTCCATCATCCTTTCTGCAAAGCTGTTCCAGGAACTGGTTGATCTTTTTGGAAATATCCCTTACAGCCAGGCCTTTCAGCCGGATGCCTATCCAAGACCTGCTTATGATAAAGCACAGGATATTTATGCTTCACTGCAAACAAGACTTGATACAGCGATTGAATACATGCAAAAAACAGTGCCTGAAGTTTTTATTACTGCAGACATTGTTAACCATGGCAATCCTGCAAAGTGGATCAAATTAGCAAATACATTGAAGCTGCGTTTGCTCATACGCCAGTCAAAATTGTTATCCGCACCGCCTGCTGCAGAAATTGCAAAGATCCAGGCGAATGGAGGAGTGCTGGATATGGGGGAATCAGTAACTGTTAATCCAGGGTATGTAAATGAAGAAGACAAACAATCTCCTTTTTATGCAAACTATGGTTACACCGTTACCAATGCAAGGGCCACCACAGGTGTTAATGCGAATGCGTACATCATCAACATTCTTTCTTCCACAAGTGATCCAAGGCTCGGACGTTTCTTTGATCCGGCCGGAAGTGCTTTTAAAGGAAATCCATATGGCCTGGCTGCAGGTCTGTTGACGAATGGAGCCGGAACTTCTTATTTCGGTCCCGGCATTATTGGCAGTGCATCGCAGGATCAATGGCTCATGCCTTCTTTTGAAAGTCTGTTCTTCAGGGCAGAAGCGGAGGCCCGTGGCTGGCTGCCAGGCGACGCACAGGCTACACTGAATGACGCCATCAGGGAGTCTTTTATTTTCCTCGGCCTTGATACAACCGATGCCAATAATTACATTGATAACAATCCCGACATCACCACCATTCCTGCAGGTAGCGCAGATGAAAAAGCAGCCTTCATCGCTTTTCAAAAATACATTGCCAATACAACCATTGATGCCCAGGAATCTTATTCTGACATCAGGAGGTTGAACTTTTTACCTGACAATGGATACATTTCAAAAAATGAAGGAAGGGTTTCCAACACGTTACCTGTAAGGTTATTGTATCCTCAGAGTGAGTACACCACCAACTCAGAAAATGTGAATAAGGAAGGGACCATCAATGCCTTCACTTCAAAATTGTTCTGGCAATAATCAATTGAGCAAGCTTCTAACAAACTAAAATTTTTAAATATGAATCTAAATAAAAAAATCACCTTTCTTTTTGCAGCTGCTTCTATCATAGCATTCAGCGGCTGTTTAAAAGACAAGGATTATGATAATGGTAAAAACCAATCGCTCCGTGCCCAGGGTGAGCAAAAAGTTGTGTCGATCGGTCTCACAGCCGCTTCTACCGACAATCACCAGGTACTGGCGCTGGATGCCACCAATGTTGACACCACGCTGAATTTAATACCCGTGATAGTAGGAACAGCGGAAGGTGCACAGGAGGATGTAAAGGTTACCCTTACGCTGAATCCTTCACTGATCGGCAACTACAATGGCATCAACGAAACCAATCATGATGTTGCCCCAGCCAGTCTTTATACTATTATCAATCCAGGGGATAGTGCGAACGGTTATGAAGTAACCATTCCAAAAGGATCGAATGTAGGATACCTGCAGTTGAAAATAGTGCCGGGAAATTTCCTTGGTTTTGACTATGCACTGGGTTTCCAGATCACAAAAGTACCTGCGGGCTATCTCATCAGTTCCAATCTGTCTACCGGCGTTATTGCCATTGGCGTTAAAAATGAATGGGATGGAGTGTATGATTACAAAGGCTTTTCACTAAGGGCAGGTGATGCTTCTTTAACTGGTAATTTTTCCGGTAAAGAAATGGATCTTGTTACAGCAGGTACCTCATCAGTTGCTTTTGGTTCACTTGCGTTATGGGGCGATGGAAATGGCGGCATTGCAATCGGCAACCCGGTGCTTGCTATAAACACTGCTGCCCCGGCACCTTATCCCGTTACCATTTCAAGCCCGGGCGGTGGTCAGAATGCGCCTGGTTATAACAGCGTATATGACCCAGCCACCAAAACCTTTTACATCTCATTCACCTGGGGCGCTGGTCCGGCAGCAAGGCTTTCAACAGATACACTCACTTATTTAAGACCAAGATAATCTCCTTCATTCAATCAATTTAATTATGAAAAAAACAGCATCAATAAAATTAGCAATACTTGCATTGGCAGTGATTGTTGTGGGAGATTCCTGCAAAAAGAGTGATCCGCCCATAACTCCACCAATTGTTGTGACCAATCAATCATTCGGACAGAGTTTTGAAAGCATGGATTCTGCGCTGGCGCAGGGTTGGGTATTTAGAAACCTGAGTGATACCGCCAATGGTGGCTGGATGGTAGCATCTGAAACCGGGAATGGACTTCCTGCATTTGATGGCACTAACCTGCTTTTCACCGACTATACAGCCTCGGCTGCCAACCTGGGCCAAACCCCGGACGCAGTGATCAGCAATTGGGCGATCTCTCCAAAACTCTTATTACAGAATGGCGATAAGATCTCTTTTTATACCATTTCACATGGCTCCATCGGTTACGGTGCAAACGGATCTTATGGTGATCGCTTACAATTACGGTTAAACGTATTCAATACTTCCGACAGCATCGGCACCACCTCTTCTGACCTTGGTAATTTCACAAGGCCATTGTTGGATGTAAACCCGCTGTATAAAGTGGAAGGCCCGGGCGATTATCCAACCACGTGGACGAAATATGAAGCCACCATCAGTGGGTTGAACAAACCAGATTCCGGCAGATTTGCTTTCCGTTATTTTGTTCAGTTGAACGGGGGAGCCAATGGCGATGAATTGGCCATTGACAAAGTAGAATTTAAGACCGCCGGTTTTTAATATTTTCCCTATCTAAAAAAAATTGCTGCCTTTTACGGCAGCATTTTTTTTATAACCAGCTTTCACAAAAACCCTGCTTTTTAAATTTATGGCTGTTCTCCTGAAATCTTCTACCTTTCAGAGCAATACAAACCAGCCGTTTATGAAGCATATTCTTTTTTTTACCCTTTGCTGTTGTTTACCTTTTATTGTTACCGCACAGCAGGCACCACCCGATACTGTTACCACAGGCATCTATATCACGAGCATACATGATATCGATTTTAAACAGAAAGAATATACCATCAGCTTCTGGTTATGGTTGAAATATAAGAACAGGGACTTTGATTTTTCGAAGAACCTGGAGATACCGCAGGCAAAGTCAGTTGACAAATCATTTTATACAGTTGATTCCAGCAATGGCAGGATTTACATGCTCATGAAATTGCAGTGTGTGATGAAAGATAACTGGAAGATCAGCAACTTTCCATTCGACCGGCAAAAGCTCAGGCTTTCCCTGGAGAACTCCCAGTACGATGCAAGATCACTGGTGTTTGCGGTAGATACTCTGGGTAAACACTACGACCCTAAGTTTACTTTAAGAGGATGGAATATTGATAGCTTTGACATATCTGATACCACGAGGTCTTATGAAACTACTTTTGGCGACGAATCGTTGAGCAAGCCACATGTGGTGTACAGTTCGTACAAAGTAAAGATTGGCATCAAAAGAGATGCAGGAGAACTTTTCTGGAAAATGTTTTTGGGCATGTACGTTGCTTTCCTGATCGCCTATATTTGTTTTTACATTCATGCAGATAATATCGACTCCCGCTTTGGATTGAGCGTAGGCGCTTTATTCGCCGCAATCGGCAATAAGTATATCATCGATTCTTCGTTACCAGAGTCCAATTCACTCACGCTGGTAGATACGCTGCACGGCATTACGCTGCTTTTTATTTTTCTTATTGTTGCTGCTTCTGCCTATGCGTTGCACATTGTAAAAAAAGACAGGCTCAGTAAAGCAAACAGGTTCGATATGATCGCTGCACAGGTGTTACTGGCATTATATATTATTATAAATACTTACTGCATCTACAATGCACTGCATACTGTGTGACCATTAAAACCAGCAGTGTGAAAGGGTGTTTTGTTAAAATCATTTATTAGCAATTGCAATCCTGTTCCAACTGTGTATTTTTATGTGATAAAGGAGTAGCGCATCTATTCCAGGTTGCATCTCCTGTTGAAAAAAGCTAAAATTTAGCCGCCATGAAAAAGATACTTATCGCTGCAGCACTCATTTTTTTTAGCAGCAGTATTTCTATTGCCCAGGATTTTGAAGTGCCGGCAGCATACAATTTTCAAAACAAGGAAGCCTGTGCCGGGTACGAAAAAGACATTATTGCAGCTTCCAAATGGTTATTCGCTACAGCAGCGGGCGACCAGGAAGACAAGCGAAAGCAGGTGGCAAAATTTGTTGCCGAATGGATATTGAACAGCCCGGTGGTAAATGCTGAAATGAGCCAGGCTATTATGGACTTTGAAACGGTGAACCCCGGGATGATGGTATTGTATTTTGCCGGCTGCTCACTGTATGTGCTGGAAAATAATTATTCTACTAATATCAGGGAAAAGCATCGTTTTGCATTGAAAGCGATGATGGACTATTACAAGAACAACAGCCTCAACAGGGATAAGAAAATGAGAGCACTGATCAAAGAGGCAAAGGAAGGAAGACTGAACGAATGGATGGAGATCAACATACCCATAAAAGCATAAAAAGGTAGCCGTTGAAGGCTACCTTACAACCTGGTTGGCAGAAATTGATCTGCCGCCGGGTTTCCCTCTTGATGTTCAAAAAATTAAGATCAGAATCTCACGCCGATGCCTGCATTCAATGCGATCACATCTATTTTTTGTTCTGCTGGTTCATTTGTACTTCCTTCTGTGGACTCCACGGTAAATTTGGGCCGCATAAAGCTGTAATCAGCATTTACAAAAAGAAACAGATCTTTTGCAAAAGAGTAACGAAGATCTGCACCCAGTTGCAATGTAAATGCAGTTGACCAGTCTTCCTTTACCAGCAGGGTGTTATTGTAGGTAAAAGCAGGAGAGTTTACCCGGGTAATTCCACCCAGGGTTTTAAAATCCACCATTACATTTTTACCTGCATTCACAGTCATAGCCGGTCCTGCCAGCACACCGTAGTATTGCCAGTGATCAGAAGAAGCACCCACTTCATGAAACACCGCATCGTTCAGGGAGTGCTTTGAATAAAGCACCTGCATCATCAGCGCATACCCTTCATTAATGTTATAACCCATCGCCAGGTTGAGGTTGATCCCTGTCTTAGCCAGGCCGGCACCATCGGTATTGTTCATGTCAGTTGAGGCAAATGCTCCTACCGGTATGGCTGGTCCGGCAGACAATGCCATAAAAAACTTGTGCTGTTGCTGACCCGCCGGCTTTTGGGCAACTGCAGTCAGCATTCCGGTAATTACCATAGTAATTATCAATATTACTTGTTTCATAAAATTGATTTTAATTGTTTATGGATAGAACCTTTGTAAAGGCAAAGTACGAACGCAGGCGTTCCGGGTGTATGACGGCAGTCAAAGTTTGTATTGATTGAAAGCAATGGATTGAGGTATATTATTGGATCTTACCTGGCTTTCTTGTAAAATTTTCGTTCTTCAATACCCAAATTGTTATGTAAACAATTTCATCATTGTGAAGGATATCAATTTCCTGCTGCTGACAGCACCAGGGGAGCAGTTTTTCCATAAAAGCTCTTCCGGCAATACGCTGCGGCGTGCTTAAAAGGATAGTGCTGCCCTGTTGGAGGAAGCGCTGCAATACTTTATAAAGCGCATCAAAACTGGAAGGATCGTAATTGATATCACTTAGCAACAATACATCGGCATGAATATTTTCTGGCAATGCATTCCAGTCGAGCAGTTGAGCCTGAACGTTAGTAAACCCATTGTGAATGACAGAACGCTGTATGATGTCAACAGCTCCCTCTATGTAATCACTGGAAATAATCGATTTTGCAAAACCTGCAGCCAGTAAAGACGGCAGGCCAATACCCGCAGCCAGTTCCAGTACAGACTGATCTTTTATGATTTCCGGCTGCGATACCATGAATTCACAAAGTGCTTTGGCAGCAGGCCAAACCTTTGCCCAGTAAGGAAACGGAGGGTCGCTGCCTGCAGTTTTGCGCTGATGGTAATCCTGCTGTATCCATTCGGCATCAGGAACAAATGCTTCCAGTTGCTGCTGGTGAAAGATAAATGAATGTATGGTTGCCGGTGTTTGCATTGCTATAAAGCTATAGTTCAAATTCCCATACGGTCCGGTAAATACCATACTCTTCTATGTAAGTTAAAAACCGGTTGTAAAAATTATCGGCACCAATGGTGGCACTGTCGCCGATCACAAACAATTGTTGCTTTGCCCTGGTGATGGCAACATTCATCCTCCGGTAATCTTTCAAAAAACCGATATCGCCATCGTCATTGCTTCTAACCAGTGATAAGATAATGATCTCCTTTTCCTGGCCCTGGAAACTATCGATGGTACTGATGCGCAATTGTTTTGGCAATAACTCTTTTGCCGCTGCAACCTGCCCGGCATAGGGAGAAATAAAAGCCGTGGCAGTGGCATCAAGATTTTCGGTGGTAAGTAATTTTTGCACGATTTGTAATTCGCCTTCGTTCTGCAGGCTCATGCCATCTTTACCCTGCATTTCGTTATACCCGGAACCTGCCGTATCTATAAACGTGATATGCCTGTTAGTACTGATAAGATGTGCTGCGGTTTGTAACCTGTTCTCATAAAAATAATTGCTGCTGAAACCTGCAATAGACTGCTGCATGCGGTACTGCACATTCAGCAGAAAAATATTTTTAACTGTTTGGATCGCCACCTCCAGTATAGAACGGTTGAAACCAAGGCGGGCAGCCTCATTGCTCAGCACAGTAGGAGGCAACTGGAAATGATCTCCGGCAAGTACATACTTATCGGCGAGTGGGAAAATGCACCAGGCCAGCGGTTCAATACACTGACCAGCCTCATCGATCAGTAAAGAGTGAAACTTCATGTCGTTTACTCCTGCATCATATAAACCGATTGGTGTACCGAGTATCACGGACGCCTCTTCAAATAGTTTTTCTTCATTGTAAGCCTGCAGTTTTTTTATTTCTATACGAATGTTCTTTACTTCTTTAAACAGCAGGTTGCGTTGTTCCCTTTCTGCTTTTCCAAAGCTACGTTTGTATTTTAACGCCATCTTCCTGAACTCTTCTGCCCTTATCTTTAATTGTTTGATCTCCTTGAGCTGCCTGCTGTTTGCCAATTTCCCTTCCGGTGTGTGGGCAAAAATGGCTTCATCTGTTTTGCTGGCATTGCCGGTTCTAAGGATATTGATTCCCTGCGCCAGTAATCCCTTGGCAATATTGTCAACGGCAGTATTGCTTGGAGCAGCTACCAATATTTTTTCTCCCGCTTTTACGAGTTGCACAATGGCCTCCGTTAAGGTGGTGGTTTTACCAGTGCCGGGTGGGCCGTGAACGATTGTAATACCGGTATTTTCAACGATGGCTTTCACGGCTTCCTGCTGACTTTCATTTAACCGGGTATTGCTGAACGTTAGTGAGGTTTTTTCCGGGGGCGCCGGCTCACTGATCTCTCCGGTTTCGCCATGCAGGTATTGAAACAGTTGATACAGGTCTTTCCGGCCTTCCAACTGGTTCAGCACAGTTTTCATGATCGTGGTAGTGCGCTGGTCTGGTGCCAGTTTAATACCAACGCCATCATCCTCAATCCAGTCAGGAAAATCGGGAGCAAACAAACGGAATTCTCCGGACTTGCCATCCAGGTTCAGCAATACTCCTTTCACCGGTTCTTCCCCTGCACAAAAACACTCAATGGCGGCACCGTCTTTGAATAGACTGACTTCCGGCGGAAATGCCAGCCGGAAGGTGATCTCAGGATAGTCTGCATAGCCAAAATTCTTTTTTGTAACAATGATGGGGTGTAGTGCAAGGCCTTCTGCTTTTAGCGATTTTAAGGTATGTTGCTGATCCAGGCTATAACGTTGCACCTGTTCCTTTTCTTCCAGGTCAATGCACTTAAGTAAGTTTTGAATATGTGGGTTGGTGACCGGCATGCTGTGAAAATAAGAAGGAAGCAGGGAAGAAAAAAATACAGGTCTGAACAGTATAAAAAACCATCCTACCTTTGAGCCGGTAAACCATGAATATTAACAATGCAGGACAAACAAGCCATCGACCAGGTCACCGGTACCTTCTTCCGTATTTTTAATAACATTGATCATCAGCCAGACTGGGATTTGATCAACAGCATTTGCATTCCTCAAACCATTATCATTAAAAAAGAAGGTATTCATGAAACTGTGTACAACCTGGAAAGTTTTGTTGAGCCCAGGAAAAAGATACTATCCGATGGTTCGCTCACTTCATTCAGAGAATGGGAAACAAAGGAAGAAACAAGGATCACCAGGAATATAGCACAACGCTTTTCAACCTATGAGAAGAGTGGCTGCCTGAATGGTAGATCTTTCCATGAAAAGGGGTATAAATTTTTTCAGTTCATTCAAACAACAGGGGCTGGAAGATCAATGCAGTGATTTGGGAGGATGAAAAATAAATGACCAGGGATATCAATCTGAGATATTTTTCTTCCGGGATGCTGGTATAAATTTGTATAAGAATAACAATTAAGATGCGTAAACGAATGCTTTTACCGTAAACGGTTTAAATCTTATTATAAGATTTAAACAATGAGCAGTCAAAATATTACTGCATCACTTTCCGGTCGAAGGCAGTGATTCATCGCATCCAAATCACATTTATACAATGCAGTCTTTTATCAACCAACATATCAGTATTGCGACAGCTGCAGATGCATCCGGCATCGTTCATTTACTCAACAGTGCCTACCGGGGCGAATCGTCCAGGCAGGGTTGGACAACCGAGGCCCACCTGATCGGTGGAGATACCCGGACGGATGAGGCAAGCGTTTTAGCTTTAATGCAGGCTGGCAGCGTTTTTTTAAAATATACCTCCGGCACCTCAACCATTGATGGCTGCGTGAACCTGCAGGTACAGGATAAAAAACTATACCTCGGCATGCTGAGTGTAACGCCGTTGCTACAGGATAGAGGCATTGGACGGCAACTATTGGAAGCCGCCGAAGGATATGCCCGGTCAAAAGCCTGCACCTCAATTTACATGACGGTGATCACAGCTCGTACAGAACTGGTGAACTGGTATACACGGCATGGTTATGCAGATACCGGGAAAAGAAAACCTTTTGAGGAAGATGGAAAAACAGGGAAGCACCTGCAGCCACTGGAATTTATGATACTGGAAAAAACGCTTCTTTAATTTGCATAGCTCATCTTAAGGAAGGTCCTAATACGGATAAGAATCTTATTCCTGAATACTTTTTAGTGAACTTCAGTTTACAGTTTTGAATGCTGTTCCCTGAGAATTTAATCAAAAAGCCTTTCGGAATTTTCACCAAAATAAACAATGTGCAAAGACATTTCCTTTGCACATTGTTTACGATTTGAACAGGCTAATGGTCAATTATTTTCCTTTAAGGAATTACAACACTTCTTTTTTGATAAGTATTGGCGCCAAATATACCAATTGCCTTACCTTTTATATTACTTATGGGATTGTCTGGAACTGCCTGGGGACTACCAGTAGAAGATTGAGAAAAACTAAACCAATATTTGTAATTGTCATAGTCTATACAATTCATCACCACTTCAATAAAATCTCCTTTTTTAAGTTCATCTTCTTCTCTCGAATTTATTAATGGAAAAGTTACTGTTTTGCCGTCAATGAATAAATCATCATAAGCAAAAGCATCTTTAATTAACCTGCCATTTTTAAACATAAATAAATTGTAGTTGTTTCCAAACCCTTTTGGATCATTGTAAAAAGGGGTTACCACTTTGACCGTTTTGCCGAAAATTGGAAAATCTTCAACCACCAGAGAGTCAAAATTTACCATTGCCGGCATTTTAGAACTTGAGGTAAGTGTAACACCATTTGTTACTACTTTAAGATGGTAGGTTTTGCCTGTAATGCCTACCAAACTTTCATTTCTGTAAATACCATTTGCTTCTTCCGGCAAAGAATAAATAGTTCCATTATCTTCCTGTATAGTGACAGTTGCACCAGGCAATGGAACAATGCTATTATCAGATTTCACTTTATTTGTATAAGACAGTTTAACAATACTTCCTATTGTTGAACTATTGGTTACCTGTCCATCAATCACTATTACCGGAGTAGTCGTATTTAAATCTAAGTCTATAACTTTTTCGCAACCAGATAAGGCAAAAACAAGTATCGCTATGTGTATAATTGAATTTATTTTTTTCACTATTGTGTATTTTATTTATTAAAATTTAAAATTGTAAGATATTGATGGAACCCAACGGAATAAGCTGGTTTGAACTATTTCCGTTAGGTTAGGATTGTCTTTATTGTCCCTGAAATTAATCGTAAAGGCATTTTCCCTGCCATATACATTGTACAAACTGAATACCAGCTCTTTCGACCATTTTTTTGTTTTCTTTAATTGCAATGTTGCCCCAAAATCTAAGCGATGGTAGTTGGGCATTCTATCAGCGTTCCTACTATTGTAGTAATAAACGGTTTGTCCATTAACTTGATATTTACCCGAGGGAAACGTAACAGCACCGCCTGTGTAAAAAACAAAGTTTCCACTCAATGTCCATTTTTTACTTAATTGGTACATTCCAACCAATGATATATCGTGTGTTCTATCCTGGGTGGCATTGTACCATTCATTGTTATTGATACCATTAATTTTTCTTTCAGACTTGCTCAACGTATAACTGATCCAGCCTGTAAGTTTTCCCGTTTTTTTCTTTAACATAAACTCTATCCCATAAGCCCTGCCTTTGCCAAAAAGCAATTGTGCTTCTATGGTTTCGTTTAAAAACAAGTCAGCACCATTTCTATAGTCTAGAACATTGTCCATTTCTTTATAGTATGCTTCAGCAGTAAATTCGTATGTGTTCAGTAATATGTTTGAGTAATAACCTAAGCTAAACTGGTTGCTGATTTGTGGTTTGATTATATTACTTGTACTTGCCCATTTGTCTAAAGGATTTGAACCATTTGAATTGGTTATTTGATGCATATACTGGGCATTGCGGGTATATGCTGCTTTGATGGAGGTGTTGACATTTAACATATATCCAATAGAAACTCTTGGCTCAAGGTTGCAATAAGTTTTTACAATATTTTCTCTTGCATAAATGACAGTGTCTTTAATATAGCCCTTTTCATCTATATTAAAAAACTTGCCGCCACCCATTACGTTGAATCCGCTAAGCCTTGCACCAAGTGTGATGTTTAAATTTTTGTTGGGCTTAAATACATTACTTGCGTAAATAGCATTTTCAAAAGAATATCTTTTATCCTGAATTTTATCGTTGATGCTGGAAGTGGCATTACCTGTAATCTCTCCGGGACGAATAATATGATAAATGACAGACCATCCAAAACGTAAATTGTTTTTATTGTTGATGCTGTACTGGTAATCCTGCTTTAAATTCCAATCTCTGATTTGAGAAAATATTTTTATATCATTTGTGCCATTTTTAACTTTAAACTCATAGTTATAATTACTATAAATGACCGAAGTATTTGAAAATAAACGACTGTTAAAAATATGATTCCAGCGCAAAGTTCCGGTTCCATTGCCCCAGTTGGTTGTAAATTGATTATTAAATCCTAAAACATCCTTGCCAAAATATCCACTTAAATAAAGCTTGTCTTTTTTACCCAGTTCATAATTTAGCTTAGCGTTTAAATCGTAAAAAAAAAGTTGATTGTCCTTGTATTTTTCGTCCATTTTTAAAAACACATCAGCGTACGTTCTCCTGGCAGTGATTAAAAAAGAAGATTTGTTTTTTTGTATTGGCCCTTCTACATTTAGTTTGGCACTAATAAGCCCCAAACTTCCACCAACACCGGCATTTTGGTTGTTTCCTTCATTCATTTTTACATCCAGTACACTGCTCAGTCTTCCTCCATATTGTGCCGGCATTGCTCCCTTATACACTGCAATATCCTTTATAGCATCGCTGTTAAAAGTAGAAAAGAAACCAAACAAATGAGCTGCATTGTAAATGTTCGCTTCGTCTAAAATTATTTGATTCTGGTCAGTACTTCCGCCTCTCACAAAAATGCCACTATTGCCATCGCCGGCAGTCTTAATGCCTGGTAGCAATTGAATAGTTTTCAGCAGATCTTTTTCACCAAAAATTACTGGAATGTTTTTGACTTCCGGCACTGATAATCTTTCGATACCCATTTGTGAACCGGCAACAGAACGACCAGAAGATTTGCTGCTGGTGACTGTAACACTTGCCAACTCGTAATTAGCTTCTAAAAGACTAATGTTTCTTTCAACGTTACTTACTAAATTAATTCTTACTGTATCTGGCGTTTTGCCCAATGCACTGTACACAATTTGGTATGTACCAGGTACCAGTGAAATACTGTAAAAACCGTACTCATTTGAGGTGGTGCCATAATTACTATTTGACACCTCAATACTGGCACCGATAATGGACTCCCCATTCTTTTTGCTTTTAATGCTACCGCTAATTGTGTAGTTTTTTTGTCCACTCACTTTTTGGACTGAGCTGAATAATGAAAGCAGCAACAGGGCTTTCATTGTTTTTTTAATTGTCATAACAATACTACTTGTTTAAATATTTGGTTTGGGATTATTATTAATTAAAACAAAAGCCAATAAGGTAATGGTTGAATATTGATGGAATTTTATTGAACTTCTATTTTAATTAATCATCGTTTTCATTTATTTCAAATAAGTTATTTAGTAAAATGATTTTACTAAATAGCTATTGCAAAATGAAAAAAATTCAACTTGAGTGAAGAAAGAAGTATTTGGCTTTAACTTGTAGCGTGTTTGCCATCATTAAGGTCAGGGCGAACCATAAAATTTTCTTTTGCATATCAATACTTATAACTGTTAAACGATACTGCAAAAGTAGACTGGCGGGTTACTGTAACCCGTTCACTTAAGTTAAGAAATGAAGCTTACCTTTATTTATTTTTTCTCTATAATCCTTGCTCTCAACCTGCTTAAAGATTGGGGTTTGATACCTAAATAGCTTGCCAATTGATGCTGTGGCACACGTTGGATTAGGTCTGGCCTTTTTTGTAATAAGTTCAGGTATCGCTGTTCAGGTGAAGAAATCTTAAACTCGTCAAAGTCTATTTGTTGTTTAACTAACAATTCTTCCGACAACATTCTGCACATGATCTCAAACTTTGGAAATTTACTATGCATTTCTACTTCCATATCAGCATTTGAAACTGTAAGTAGACTGTCTTCAACACAACCAATGAAATATTCAGAAGGAGCATTATTAATAACACAATGAGGTGTTAATGCGTCCATTTCTGTGAAGAACGCCGTTGTTTTTTCTTCTCCGTCTATCATGTAATAAATCCGGATACAGCCTTTTAAAACAAAATAGCTATCCTGGGATTGCTGTCCTGCTTTGAGCAAAGTGGTCCCTTTTTTTACCTGGCGAAACAGGTCTAAGGATAGTATTGCGTTCTTCTCATCCTCTGTCAGAGAAATGTATTTTGATATAAAGTCAAATAGTGTATTTTTCATGTTGTTGTTGTTACTGTTGTCTTTTATATTTGCCATCCACATTTTGTTTGAGGATGTACTGAAAGGTCTGCAGGTTTGATTTTGCATAAACATCCATCGAATCTGCAACGGCCGGGTACTGGCCGCTGTAATCCGTTTTATCCCTGCTTTTGTATTTGTACAGTTTCCTGCTTTTGTCATCTTTTGCTACGAGGAACCAATCCCGGTCGATCACACCATATTTATCATCCCCGTTAAAAAATATATACGGCCTTTTTTCCCTGAAAAGGTCGATGCCAAGCGTATGATTTTCATAAGGTAGTTTCAGCAAACCCATGATCGTTGGAAAAACATCTATCTGCCCTGCCATGGCGTTCATTGTTTTGGGTGATGTGATGATCGACGGTGCGTAAAACAGCAAAGGAACATGATTATAACTTACCGGCATATCGTAGGTAATATCAATGGGCGCCCCATGATCTGCTACAAATACGAACAAGGTATTACTAAACCATTTTTTACCAGATGTCAGCTGTATTAATTTCTGCAGCGAATAGTCTGCAAACTGTGTTCCTGCTTTTTTAGGATCAGGGTTTCCTGCTTTAAAGTAAGGCGGCAGGTAATAGGGCGGATGATCACTCGCTGTAAGAAAGGTTGCAAAAAATGGTTTGCCTTTATCACTTAACTGGTCCAGCAGCGGCATGGAAAATTCAAACATGTAATCATCCGGAACACCCAGTGTTGTCTTTACCTTGTCGGAAGGATAGTCTGGCTTTGAAATAAATTGTTCGCAGTCGTTGGCCTTTAAAAAGCCTTCCACATTGTCGAACTGCCCGTCGTGTGTGGTAAAATAAATGGTAGAATAGCCGTTGTTTTTCAACACCGGGAAAACTCCGGGGAAACGAATGATGGCGCTTTCTTTCATCGAATGCTGGCGGAAGAGGGCAGGGTAGGAGAACAGCGTACTGAAAATGCCATTGTACGTATGCAAACCTGCGGAATAAGTGTTCTCGAAATAATATCCCTGGCTGGACAGGCTGTCTAAAAATGGCGTGAGGTTCTCTTTATTACCATGCCGTTTCATTTTATCAGTACTCATGCCCTCCATCAACACCAGCACTACATTGTATTTACTTGGAGTACTGTCAAATGTCACGATCCTTTTCAGTGGAAATTTCGTGTCTGCGTTACTGATATGTAAGTATTGCTGAACATTCTTTACCGCAGTGCTGTCGTCCATGAGCATCACCGAACGGTTCTCTTCGGCAAAACTCTCCAGGTAACTTTTAATCAGCGTGAAATTTGGATTAAGACCTAACTGGTTAAGGAAAGCATTGTTACTAAAGTAAGCTGTGCCAACCAGTATGGGAGATTTTTCATCTATACGCCCCCGGATACCCAAAAAGATCAAGCCGGCACCAATAAGATAAAAAGCAGCAGCAGAAAATTTATTTTGGATGGGTGTGAAAGAAAGTGAAGCAAATATTTTTTTAAGCACTTTTAAAAAGGCGTATAGGATGATGCCAAATGGGATGATATAGAGCCAGTAAGTTGGCTCTTCGGCTACCATTTTAAATACAAAGGCGGGGCTGTCGATCCATTTTAGGGCCGTAATTGAAAGCCTGGAAAAAGAATGACTGAACCAGGGAATATCTGCGGCACAAACAAAAAAGGCGATGGAGAAAGTAATGGCGATAAAATAGAAAAAGAACTTTTTCACCACTTTTAATTCTCTTCCAACATAAGAACAGGCTACCAGTATCACAAAGGGAATGGCCATGATATAGCCGCACACGACCAGATCGAAACGCAGCCCCATCACAAAAGCATATAGCACATCGCTTACACTTACTGCGTCATCAATTCTGCTCCGTTCTTTAATAAACAGGATGATCCTGAATAACCCAAAAATACTCACTGCCAGCAGGTAGATCTGGATGCAAAGCTGTACAACAGCAGGTATCTTTTTAATAAATTTCATGCAGTGAATTAATTGGCGGGGACGAAAATAGCACTTTCAGTCATTGCATGTTTCTGCATCCCGAAAAATAAAAGACGCCCGGTTACGGCTCCCATTGGCCGACTTTAGGATTTGACAGCCAGCCATAGAATAAAAAAGTGGAAACATTTTACTGTTTCCACTTTTGAAAATATTAAAGCAAATTACTAGTCTTTTAATTTCCAAATCAGGGCGCTTGCACCAAGAATGGCAGCATCGGCTTCCTTCAGTTCGCTGAACAACAGCTTTACTTTGTTCTGGAAGATAGGCAGCAGGTTTGCCTCCATGTGTTTACGGGTAGGGTTCAACAGCAGCGGCCCTGCCTTGGTCAAACCTCCAAATAATACAATAGCTTCCGGAGAAGAGAACATGATAAAATTGGCCAGTGATTCTCCAAGTATCTGCCCGGTAAATTCAAAAATTTCGTTGGCAATGGAATCTCCCTTCATGGCGCAATCATACACGCTTTCGCTGGTAAGTTCATTGATGGTATAGTTCCTCAACAGGCTTTCTCTTTCCGGGTGTTCGGTCAACAGTTCAATGGCTGTTTCCCTAACACCGGTGGCAGATGCATATGCTTCCAAACTGCCTTTCATGCCTGTGCCTTTGTGTAACCTTCCACCCGGCCTGATGATGGTATGGCCCAGCTCACCGGCAAACCCATCATGGCCCAGTACGATCCTGCCATTTACTACAATGCCGCTTCCCACGCCGGTACCCAGCGTGATGGTGATAAAATCATTCATCTCCTTGGCGCAACCGTAGATCTGTTCACCTACTGCCGCTGCATTGGCATCATTGGTGAGTTTGGTGGTAAGATTGAACCTTCTTTCCATCAGGTCGGCCATATGAATAATGCCTTTCCATTTCAGGTTAGGAGCATATTCGATATTGCCCGTGTAAAAATTTGCATTGGGTGCTCCCATGCCGATGCCTTCAATGTTTTGAGTGCCACCGGCTCTTTCGATCATCGGCCCCACTTTGGCATAAAGGTCTTCAATAAATTCTTCTGCTACTTCGTGCTGGTTGGTAGGTATGCGGTCCTGTTCAAGTATATGGCCGTTCTTATCTACCACGCCAAATTTTGTCGTGGTACCTCCAACATCAATTCCTATTACATATTTACTCATGATTCTGTAAGATTTTATACGTTGATCTTAGTGCCCGCCTTCTGCATTTAATTTGTCAAAATCAATTCCCTGCGACTGCAGTACCGATTTGGCCCTGATGGCGTAAAAAGCCAGGTAGGCAAAACAAACCACCCC
>APMI01013667.1_pt1 | contig 20685 bp, 14 predicted proteins | sample 667938 | NCBI WGS metagenome assembly APMI01 (sample SAMN01084076, study PRJNA167559) | wastewater metagenome | biome: Wastewater | place: Denmark: Ejby Moelle, Odense | collected 2011-11-28 | reverse complement strand
ACGGGCATAAACCAGAAAGTCCTGGTAATTATCTGACCATTTACGATCTCAGTCTGGTATTCCATATCAGAGGTATAAATATCAATATGTAATCCCTGGTGAATTAAATACAAAACTGCTGCAAATGAATTCAGAAGTACAATATTCACTAAAAATTTCTCCAATGATTCCAATTCAGTATTAAGTGCAACATCTTTAATAATGAAGAATCCAAGAAACATTGAAATAAGAATAAAAAACTTGTCGAAAACGTTATAAATAGCATAATATTCAGTAAGTACAATTCCTAGTCCAATACAGGTTATAAGCATCAGAAAGAAAATCGTGTAATCTACCAGATTCGTTTTTTTACCGATAAATTTTATCTTCAAAATATTTTGAGGGTCCTGAATTGTTCTGACTCTAAAAATTATCCAACAAAGTACCAGCCAGGTAAAAAGCAACAAATCAGCACTTTTTGCAATAGAATCAAATGATCTGAACGGGATGACAAACAAACTCAAATTCTCAAAAAACAGTGAGGGCCCAAAAAACATTAAATAGGGTATCCCCATAATAAAAATTGGATTTTTATACGATCTGAAAAGGAAATATCCAATTAGAAGATATGGCAAATACGATATAAATAACGAAATCATGCTGTTTAAACTTATTAAGATGCCAGTACTTTCATGAGTATTGATTCCAATTGATCTGCAGACTGAAAGCGCATGTATTTATTGATAGATTCAGAAAAAGTATCAGCTGGAGTATTGAAAAACCGCTGAAATTGGGCATCAAATGTTTCGGGAGTATAAGTTAATCCAAGGTTATGCTTATTGACTCTATAACCTATAATACCATGCTCAGGAACTAATACAGGAATATTATAACTGAGTGCCTGAAGCATTACACCACTAGATCCTAAAAAATTGATATAAGGAAGAACTATATGGCTCACTGATTTAAAAAAGGACTCTATACAAAACGGATCAGTGATATATTCATTTGTTTCGAAAAGCCTGTTTTCTTTCTGAAGTAAAGCGCGTTTTTCATCATTGGCTTCGGAAAATGTATTCAATAATCCACAATGAATAAAACAGGCATCATGACGAAGCGCCAATTGCAGGAGCTCTCTGTATCCTCTCCTATCCTGAGGGGCTCCAAAATAGAGTAAATTTAAGCGGCCTTCATTCAACTTTTTGAAGTGATTCAGCTTTTCAATCCATTTTCTTTGGGCAAAGTTTTCTTCTAACACTAACCTATCAGCAAATTGCTGAAACATATCAGGCAACCATACAGTTTTTTTGTGGTTTTCTGTAAAATACTCATCTATACAAAATGACTTATCTAATAAGCCAAATGCCGGGTTCAAAATTTCATGAAATATTCTTGAATCTGTTTTCCAGATAGATCGAAGCTTATTGACATACCATCTTTCCTTTAACAAATTAAAATTTTTATAAAAGTAGAAAGGTCGAAGGAATATGCCCATATTCTTACCTAACAATCGGTTATGCCTGTTTAATACCTGTGAATTAAATAAGGCAATATGATTATCAGCTTCAAGAAATATTGTCAGGATTATATCATTTGATTTCTGTATAGCTTTAAAATCATTGATATTTACTGAAACTCCATTTCCATCCATCCGATTGGTATCAATCCAAAATATTTCAGGATCAGTTTCCAGCTTATCAAGGTAAAAAGAGTTTTTAGGTTTCTCAGCAAAGTTGGCGGCAATGTATACGGAATAAGCCAATTTACGCAAAATATTTGCAAGTACGAAAATATACACTTGCCTGTGACCCGCCAATCCAGGTGAATAGAGAAGTGCATTTTTCATCGTTGAAGTAAAAAGTTAAATGAATACAATTTTAATCCAGATCCGGATCTTAATATTTCTCAATTAAATAACAGACTTTGATTTGAATGTTAATAATCAGATTTATTCTTCATTATCATTAACTTTCCAAGGCAAAATCATGGCAGATGAACCTGGCCTGTTGGATTTACTTATGCGGTTCCAAAATGGAGAAACTCCATGATTTATTTCTACTTCAAATGATAGCAAGGGATCAGAGTTTATAATCCATTTCTTAAAATGCAAGCTAAACTTAGGGCTGATGTAATAGGTACCTGAATTAAAAAAACCAGCGGGAAGATCACAGGCGATTTTATTAAAGCCAAGTTTCAATTTCGGCCAATTTTCAGGATGTCCGTCGTTATGATATGTTCGTAATATAATCGAATTATTTTCATCCAGAATATCAAAACCAACAACAAGATCATCGTCTAATTTTTCAATCATAAATTCTAACTGTACCCTGATGATTGAATTTGAAAAGAAATGACTCCTGACAAAATTATCTTCACCCTGTAGTTTAATAGACAATAATTTTATGATTGAATCTCCCAAAGCAGTTTCTTCATTCCACGTTATTGAGCCCTCCTTTAATGATTCAAACATCAGGTAATTTCTGATTACATTCACCGGATCACTATCCATAGCCACCCCACCCCGGTTTAACAGCACAACTCGTGAGCAAAGATTAGTGATTGCCTGCATATTGTGGCTTACAAACAAAACTGTTCTGCCTTGTGTTTGGCTTACATGCTGCATGCGACCAATGGCTTTTTTCTGAAATTCTGCATCTCCGACAGCAAGTACTTCATCAACCACCAGAATTTCAGGTTCGAGGTGCGCTGCAATAGCAAAACCTAAGCGTACCGTCATTCCACTTGAATATCTTTTAACCGGGGTATCCAGGTATTTTTCGACACCGGCAAAGTCGACAATTTCATCTAATTTGCTTTTTATCTCCGTTTTAGTCATGCCCATAATTGAACCGTTCATGAAAATATTTTCACGACCAGTCATTTCAGGATGAAATCCGGTTCCAACTTCGAGTAACGATGCAATACGTCCTTTAGCCGTTATTTTCCCCGTAGAAGGCGTTGTAACCCTGGATAATATTTTTAGGAGAGTCGACTTGCCGGCGCCATTTTTTCCGATAATTCCAAGGACTTCACCCTGTTTTACTTCAAAGTTTATATCATTAAGTGCCCATACGTATTCACTGGTAGACTTATTCTCTCTGTCGTTAACCTGGCCAATTTTAAGGTACGGATCTGGTTTACCTTGAACATTCATAATCCACCAACGGTTCAGATCGTGACTCAAAGTACCTGTGCCAATGGAACCTAATCTGTACTGCTTGGAAACGTTTTCAAATTTTATCGCTATATCACTCATCTGCTAATTTCTGGTTTGCTACTGTTTATTCATGGATTTTTTTACAGTTAAACTACGTCCATGAATGACCGCTCAACTCTGTTAAATATAATAGTTCCAATAAAAAGCAATATAATTGTGAATGCAAAACTGTAACCCAGCGAAAACCATGAAAACGATCCTTTTCCTAAAAATCCGTATTTAAAAGTCTCTAATACTGCAGTAAGCGGGTTGGCTTGAATTAACCACATGTATTTTTTATAGCTTCCTTCCATCACTGAAAGGGGATATATAACAGGTGTAAAGTACATCCATAATTGCACTGCAAATGCAACTAAAAATTTCAAATCCCTGTATTTTGTTGTCATTGATGAAACAATAATTCCAAATGCAAGGCCAAGTCCTGCCAGAATGAAAATCAAAACCGGAAAAAGTAAAGCATAGTAGTTAATACCAATGTGGGTTCCTTTAGCAACGAAGTACACATAAACGCCAATAAAAAGTATAAACTGAATCAGCATTTTGAGTAAACCCGAAATTGTTACAGAGATTGGAACTACCAGCCGAGGAAAATAAACCTTACCAAAAACCGCCTGGTTCAAATAAAATGTGTCAGATGTTTTTATTAACGAATCGGAAAAATAATTCCACAAACAAATTCCTGACAGGTAAAAAAGAGGCTGAGGAATACCATCTGTAGGAATACCTGCCAACCCGCCAAAAACGAACATAAAAACAACCGTTGTAAATATTGGCTGTATAAAAAACCAAAGCGGCCCCAATATGGTTTGTTTGTAAAACGTGACAATGTCACGCTTTATGTACATTTCAAGCAGGTCCTTGTATTTCCATACTTCTTTTAAATTGAGTTTGAACAAACTGCCCCTGGGTTCTATTATTAAATCCCACTCGTTAGATGAATTGGCCATTATATTTGTTTTAAAATTCAATGGGATTAGGTAATCCCGCGAATGAACTTACGTTGTAATTTTTAAATTCAGGTTTATGTCTGGAACTATTTCACCCCGCTCCACAAGTTGCTTAACTTACAATTCCCGATTATGAGCTTTACCACACGCCACGAAGTATCATTAATCTGGTAATCAGTTGGAACACTTTTAGGAAATCTTTCCTTAATTTCGTGTACAACCATGATCACTGAGTTGAGAATTACGTCCGGGTCGAACCCTGTAAGTATTATGGACCCTGTATCCTGGGCTTCTGGCCTTTCCATCGATTGCCTCAGTGATATTGCCGGAAAACCAAGTATAGAAGATTCTTCACTAATAGTACCGCTATCGGAAACAGTACATAAGGCATTTTGTTGTAAATGAACATAATCAATAAAACCAAAAGGTTTTAGAAATTTTATTCTTTGATCTAAACCAGCTTCTCCTAATTGTTCTATTCTTTTGCGTGTGCGTGGATGAGTACTAACTATAACCGGGTAGTTATAGGTTTTTGCCAGTTCATTCAGTACGACTAATATTTTTTTCAGATTTTCAGGATTGTCTACATTTTCTTCCCGGTGGGTCGATACCATAAAGTATTTGCTGGATTCGAGACCAAGATTGGTCAAAACGTCAGAACCGTCAATCTTTGGTTTGTAATATTCCAGCACTTCTTTCATTGGAGAGCCGGTCAGATAAATCCGCCTGTGTTGTAAGCCTTCGCTGAGCAGATGCCTGCGTGCATGTTCGGTATAAACAAGGTTATAATCTGCAATATGATCAATAATCCTTCTGTTGGTTTCCTCCGGAACATTAAAATCAAAACTTCTGTTTCCTGCTTCCATATGAAATACTGGAATATGCATACGTTTTGCCATGTATGCTGAAAGACAAGAATTAGTATCGCCTAACACCAACAGTCCATCGGGTTTTTCAATCTTTAAAATCTCTTCAGTTTTTTGCAATATTCCGCCAACGGCTGCTCCCAGCGATGATGTATCTATTCCGAGGAAATAATCAGGTTTGCGCAGTTCCAGTTCGTTCCAGAATATTTCATTTAGTTCATAATCGTAATTTTGACCTGTGTGTACAATAATCTGGTTAACATATTTATCAAGTAACGCCATTGTGCGCGAAAGCCTGATAATTTCAGGTCTTGTGCCAACGACAGTTACAATTTTTAATTGGGTAGGAATCATATTCAGGCTAATTTTATGGATGCAGGTAATTTATAATTGTATTTTTTTTGCATTACGATGAATAGGCTACTATTAATTTTCAGCTATAAGCGAACCTTTTCAAAAAATGTATCCGGATCAGTAGGATCAAAAAATTCATTGATCCAGAACAAGGTGATTAAATCGTCAGTGCCTATATTACTGATATTATGCGTATACCAGGTTGGCATATCAACAAATGAAGGATTATTGCCATCAAGCTCAAAATGAAGAACTTCATTGGTTCCAATTTTTCGCATTTCTATCGTTGCTTTACCCTGTATTACTGTAAATCGCTCAATTTTTCTGGAATGAAAATGTTCACCTCGGGTAATACCTGGGTGAGTTGTCGAAAACGAAAACTGCCCACCAACTTCGGTTTTAACTGTCTCAATAAAACTTCCCCTGGCATCGGAATGTTTCCTGAGAAAGACCGGAAAATGGTTACTGATATCAATATAAGATCGGAATGTATTAAATAGATTTAATTCAAATCTATTATTCAAAGCAGGAATTACCCCGTTATCAAAATACAGCTTTTTATATTTTTGAAGCAATTCGAGTATTTGTGACACTTTATATTGGGCAGAATATGCCACAGGATATATAGGTGCCGACATCTTTTCTTTAATTATCTCCCAAATTTTTTCAACCAATTCGCCCACATAGATCAGATTTAACGTTCCATCCACGTCAATACGTGGTTGTTCACCATGTGTAAGCTGGTGCGAAAAAGTAGCAATCACTGAGTTGTAGAAAGGATTACCAAAAGGCCCGAAAACATTGGGTATTACCAAGCCTGTGAATGATGCATTTTGCTTTTGTGCCCAGTTGATAAAAAGCTCTCGACCCTCTTTTTTGGACAGGCCATACAAATTATCACGTTCTTCCTGCGTTGAAGAAGAAAAGATAACATGAGGACTTACCTTTTCTGTTTCCATTGCTGCAATCAAATCTTCAACTAATTTAATATTAGTCCTATACAGCACATCCGGATCATTGTGCCGGTTCATAGCAGCCAGGTGAACTATTACATCGCATTGTCTGACAAAATCTTTCAGTTTTGAAACATCAAGAAAAAAAGAATCATCAAAACTGATTCTTTCAACTTCATTTTGTAAACCCAGGTAATTGAACAGATGAGTGCCAACAAACCCTGCCTGGCCGGTAATTCCAATTTTAATCATTCCGTGGATTTAGTGAATTAATCAAGATTATTTTCCTAAGGAGGCTACAATCCAAGATCTTTCCTGATCATATCGAGTTTCAATAAAAGTTTTTTGGTACCTTCAACATCAAGTCTTTCGGTATTGTCTGAGTGGTATTCTTCAATTTCTGAAACATCAGAACCTTCAGAGAAATATAATTCGTAGTTCAGATTGCGGTTATCCGCAGGAATCCGGTAAAAATCGCCCATATCCTCTGCTTTCACCATATCTTCTCGATTAACAAGTACCTCATACTTTTTTTCTCCATGTCGGGTACCAATTACCCTAACTGGAACATCAGAATTGTATAATTCTTTAAGCGCCTGCGTTAATGTCAGAATAGTGGCCGCAGGGGCTTTCTGAACAAAAATATCACCCTGTTGACCATTAGCAAATGCAAACAGTACCAATTCAACAGCATCTTCAAGAGTCATCATAAAACGTGTCATATTCGGATCTGTGACTGTTAATGGCATCCCTTTCTTTATTTGTTCAACAAACAAAGGAATGACTGATCCCCTGGATGCCATAACGTTTCCATATCGTGTGCCGCAAAAAACTGTTCCGCTTCCATTCAGGTTGCGACTTTTTGCAATCATAACTTTTTCGCTGAGGGCTTTCGACATTCCCATAGCATTTATCGGATATACTGCTTTATCAGTACTTAATACAATTACATTTTTAACACCGTGTTCCAAAGCGCTATCCAGCACATTTTCACAACCCATTACATTGGTACGAACAGCTTCCATCGGGAAAAATTCGCAGGATGGAACTTGCTTTAAAGCTGCAGCCTGAAATACATAATCTACACCATGCATGGCTGCATCAATACTTCTTTTATCGCGTGTATCGCCAATATAGTACTTAATTTTATCATTGCGGTAAAGCTGACGCATGTCGTCCTGCTTTTTCTCATCACGGCTAAAAATCCGAATTTCTTTAATATTTGTATTCAGAAACCGATTTAAAACGGCATTGCCGAATGACCCAGTGCCACCAGTTATAAGAAGAGTTGAGTTGTCTAACATTTTTAGTTTGTTTAGTGTGTTCCTTTATTTTATTATTTGGCAGTCAAGATATGCAATTCAATTTTTGCTTCCTTGTATATTCATTCTTTATTTTTCAGAGTGGAATATGAATTCAGATATTCTATTTATTCTTTTTGTTATACCCATATCCATAGCCATACTGATCGCTTTTTACCCTATTGTCGTTCAACACGATACAAATATCATCTATTTTTTTATGCTTCAGGTCTTTAAGAACCATAGACAGCACTTTCTTTTTCGAAAAATTATACCTGACCACGATGGCTTTCAGATCAGCTGTTTCCATCAGTAAGAAGCCATCCGTTACCTGTGCTAAAGGAGGTGTATCAATAATCACATAATCATAATTTTCCTTTAATGTCATGATCAATTTCTTTGTCTCATCAAGTGCTAATAGTTCAGCAGGATTGGGAGGAACTGGTCCTGAATTTATGTAATCCAACTTATTGTCAACTGATTTAAGAATAATATCTTTCAGGTCGACCTTATTGATCAGAAAAGTACTTAATCCAATGGAAATATCCTCTTGTTTATCAAAGTAAGATGCATGTTTTCTTAAATCGAAATTAACTAATATTGTTTTACGGCCTAATTGGGCATAACTCATTGCAACATTTAAAGCATTAAATGATTTCCCTTCTCCTGTGATGCATGAAGTTACCATGATAACTTTATGGGTTCCCCCTTTCATTGCAAAATCCAGATTTGTTCGAAGCACACGGTATGATTCGGATATTGGTGATTTAGGATATTCAAAAACAACATTATTGCTTTTCTTGTAGTTATGTAATATTTTACCCAAAACAGGCAGATTGGTAATTCGTTCAATACTTTCCTGCGTTTCAATTTTATTATTTAATGCTTTACGAGCAAAAAGGTAACCAAACGGCAATCCAATCCCTAATAACAGGGCCATCATGTAATTTTTCTGAGGATTAGGGTAAACCGGACCACTTCCGTCCAACATAGCTGGTTCAATAATTATATCATCAGGCAGGTTTGAGGCTTTGGTTATTTTTGCTTCAGCTCTCTTTTCAAGTAAATAATTGTAAATTGCATCATTCAGTTTGTATTTTCGTTCAAAACCACCTAATTGTTGTTCAGTTTTTGGCATGCGGCTGATTTGGCCTTCAACTTTTTGAACCCTCTTTTTCATTTCATCAATTGAAATGTCCAATGTTTGCCGAACTGCTGAAATATTATCTGCAATTGTTTTTTTGATGTTATCTATTTTAATGCTAAGCTTACTCACTAAAGGATTTTTCTCCTGCTTGTTATCTATCAGGTTTGCACGCTGACTTTGGGCTGAAATTAATTCTGTGATTAGATTTGTTAGAATCTGGTCCGGAATGCCAAGAGACGCAGGGAAAGAGATGTTAGAAAAATCTTCATTATTAGCCAGATAGGTGGCAACATAATCATAATAACGTTTTCTGGTTACTAGTTCAGCTAATTGGTTCTGCAACTGTATGTACTGTGCAGAAATCCCTGAGGATTGTTCGGCTACATCCAATACCTGGTTCGCAGAGCGAAATTGTTGCAAATTGCTTTCTGTCATGCTCAGTGAATCAGAAATTTCATTCAGTTGCCTGTCAATATAGTCAATAGTGATCAGTGCTATATGGTTTTTCCGCTCCAGGTTTTGATCTGAGTAAACCTTCATTAATTGGTTCACAATGTCTTTACCTTTCTCAATTGATTCAGAAAGACAACTAATCTGAATTACCGTGGCCTTTTGATCAGTTACTTCAAATTGGAATCTCGATTTCAGTGCCCTGGCCAATGAATTTTGATCCTTAAATTCAAAACTATATGCTGATAGGTCTTCTTCATTAACCAACCGATTGCTATCGACCTGTATGATGAATGCTAAGTCAGATGTTTCAACCAGTTGACCGGATTTACCATATTTATAAAATGACCAATCAACCTTTTTGCCAACGTACTCTTCTGATGCGTAATTATACAAGTTAACTTTATCAGATTCAGCACTAACCTGGAAGCCCCCTTTTTTGTTAAAAACAAGTTTAAACTTTACATTTAGCGGCTGAACATGATTGGGCGAAAACAACACCTGGAATGGAGCACTTTTATAAGTATCGATATATTTAAAATCAGTCTTTTTAAAATAGCTAACTGCCAAATTCAGGTTTTTTACCGTTTTTTCAATAACAGGAGAAGATTTTAATACCCACAATTCATTTTGAAAATTCAAATTATTACCAAATAAACTGCTGTTCAGATAATCATTAATCTCCTGATTGCGATTCGATTGCCCTGAATTATCTTTAATCAGGACTGAAGCTGTGATGCTGTACATGGGTACAGATGTATAATTCTTATAGAAAGCAAATCCTAAGGCTATTATTATACAAAACACAAATAGTTTATAATTCCTTACAAAAAGATCTGTGACTTTTTTAAAGTCATTATCTTCCTGCATATTAATGTTATTAAGATCAGTCATTTCTATTAACTATTTTTATTTAACTAATGAATATATGACAAGTGTAAGTGATATGGATGAAAGTAAAATTCCAAAAGGAAATTCGCTTATACCCCATATTCTTTTCTTTAACGGTTTAATGTAAATTATATCGTTGGGGCGAATGTAATAATAATTGGAGGCCAGAAGCTCAGGCTTCGTTAAGTCTAATTTGACAATTATATTTTTTCCATTCTCATTTCTGGTAAGCAGTACATCCTCACGGTTTGCATAAATTGTCATATCGCCGGCCAGTCCAATCGCATCGAAAATCGATAACTTTTCCTGTGAATATGGAAAATGCCCGGGATTTCTTACATATCCTAAAACTGAAACATACCTGTTTACAAGTTTAACAGTTACAATAGGTTGACTTAAAATGTGACTCAGCGAATCTGTTAATATAAGCCTGACTGCTGAAATAGTTTTATCCTTTACATAGATGTTCCCTACTAACGGCAATTGCAAATAACCATCAGTGTTTATCACATAGGAAATAAGAGAAGCCCCATATGGAGATATATTGTCAGGTGTAGTTGAGGACTGCCCTGAGGCTGTTGAAAAAACATTCGCTGTTGGATCGTCAAGGCTATTTACCTTTATATACAACTCATCAAAAGGTTTTAGCTTATAGTCAAGAATTTCAGCCTCAGTAAATGATTTAGGCGATCTTTCGGTTTTCTGTAAATATTCCACTTCACGTTGCGTTACACAACTTGATAGAAATATTGAACTTACCCAAAAAAGCAACAAGCTAAATTGTTTTATTTTAGAATGCATATCAATACTTTTTAAGTTAATTTCTTTTTAATTCTGTCATTTATCGAAATCCGAAGCATAAATGTAATGAACATTGGTCGTGAGAGCGATATTGTGTTTTAAATAATTTCTGAAAAATCATTTTAAATTTCCGGGAACCGTATTAAATTGCTGATGCTTAATTCAACTAATCTATTAAAACAGAAAAGTAAGAGAAAAGTCTTTGCATTTTATCCGATATTCATAGCTTCGCCCATTCAGTCACAAGAATTATCTTGAACCTTACAAACAAAAAATCTATAAATTAATGTTAATAACTCAGTTTGGTAATCCACTCCTGCTTTCTTTTTTACCAGGCTTTATTCTCCACCACTCAATTTTCAGATTTTCTAAGAAAAAACGCAAAAACAAATTTTATTTGCACACAATTTTGGTTTATTAACAACCAAAAAAAGGCTATGTTTATTATTTCACCGATTATTTGACAATTTCAGTTTAAATGTCAATATAAAAGAACAAGCTTTATATCTATTGACTTAAGCCAAAAAAAATGTCAACTTGGAAACAATTGGCAATCTTGCATTTCTAAACAATCTTTACTTTGAACTATCCTGTTTGTTCATCATGGAGAAGCATAATTTCATTCTTCTCAACTGAAAATTCAGGATTATCAAATAAATCATTCTTGTAAAAGGGAAAAGAGCAACAAGCGTACCATAAATCATAAATATATGTAATACAGCACCATCAACACAACCGATTATCAGTTAGCAATCTCATTTTTGCACAATTGTCCTGTTTTGCTCTCATTTGATAAAAATTCCCATAAAAGTACTACTTGTTCCAAAATTGTCCAAAGAATATAAAACACAGAATCCCATCACTTAGTTAAATCTTTTCATAAATCAGTCAATCAAAAGGTACAAATTTCCGGAAATCTATACAATTGTACCATCATGTTTCATTATATAGTAAAACTATCCTCATTTTTTAGCTTAATAGCAACTTGGCAAAGAAAACTGTACAATATGGGCTATCCATTTTATGTCCAACTAATTTGTTTCAGAAAGATTTGTACATCACTATTATAATAATTACTAATTTTGCAGCGCGAAAAATTTAGCAAACAATCAATTTCACATATATAATGAAACTCGATAAAATCTTTGGCTTTCTGGTTCCTAAGGACCGCAAGTTTTTTCCACTCTTCAATGAAGCAGCCGACAATCTTGTACTCGCTTCTGAACTCCTGATCAAACTCATTCGTGAATCTGATCTTAATAAAAGACAGGATTACATGAAAGCCATTAAAGATGCCGAACATAAGGGTGACAATATTACCCGAAAACTTATGGATGAGCTCAATGGAACCTTTATTACACCATTCGACCGCGAAGATATACATGAACTGGTAAGCAAAATGGATGGAGTTGTGGATTATATCAATGCAGCCTCCAAGCGCATTCATTTTTATAAACTATCATTATTTCCAGAAGAATTTGTCATGATTGCTGATATCATTCATACAGCTAACAAAGAAATTCAGATTGTGCTCCGAAGTGTAAAAAATGTTAATGACTTTAAAGAGCATGCTGCTTCATGTGAAAAAATCAGTGATATGGAAAGCCAGGTCGACGATATTTATCAATCATACCTTGCTAACTTATTCGAATATGAAGTTAATGCAATTGATTTGATTAAGAAACGCGACATTCTCACGGCACTCGAAAAAGCAATTGACAAATGTGATGATGTTGCTAATGTTTTTTCGACATTGGCAGTTAAAATGGGTTAACAATAAGTTTGTTAAAAAAAACTGACCATTGTATCAGAAACAGTGTACGTGATTTGGCAATTAAACAGAGATCAATGAAAGCCAGATCATCATTCATATTTCAATAAAAATCATTTCAATTAATAAACAGCCAAAATGAATTTCACTCTACTCATTCTTATAATCACTTTAGCTTTCTTGTTTGATTTTATAAATGGGTTTCATGATGCCGCCAATTCAATTGCAACTATTGTTTCGACAAAAGTATTAACACCCCTGCAAGCAGTTTTGTGGGCTGCATTTTTTAATTTTCTTGCGTATGCCATTTTTGAATTAAAAATAGCTGATACAATTGCAAAAGTAGTTGATACCGATGCCATCACCCTCCAGGTGATTTTAGCCGGGATTATTGCTGCAATCATTTGGAATTTATTAACCTGGTATCTGGGAATACCATCCAGTTCTTCCCATACACTGGTAGGAGGTTTTGCCGGAGCAGCTATTGCCCATGCCGGCTGGAGTGTAGTTCATTCTGATAAGATAATCAAAATTGCTTCTTTTATTTTCCTGGCACCCATATTAGGGATGGTCATTTCGTATTTTATTGCTGTTTTCTTTCTTAATATTTTACGAAAAGCGAACCCATATATACTCGAGAAATATTTCAAACAACTTCAACTTTTATCATCTGCATTATTCAGTCTGGGACACGGAGGAAACGATGCACAGAAAGTTATGGGCATTATTGCGGCTACACTCATGGTTTATTTTCATGGAGTTGATCCAGCTAACATACCAGACTGGGCGCAGATAACCCTCGTAAACGGAAAAATTCATTCTATACCACATTGGGTTGTTTTTGGTTGCTACACAGCAATAGGAATTGGTACCTTATCAGGTGGCTGGAGAATTGTTAAAACCATGGGTAGTAAAATCACAAAACTTACACCTTTCGAAGGTGTTACAGCTGAAACGGCCGGTGCATTATTACTATTCGGAACTGATGCTTTTGGCATTCCTGTTAGTACAACCCATACTATTACCGGTGCTATTATGGGTACAGGGCTTACAAAACGCGTAACCGCGGTTAGGTGGGGTGTTACTATAAATCTGCTGTATGCATGGATTTTAACCATACCGGTATCGATGATAATTGCAGCGCTGGTATATTACCTATTTAAATTACTGGGCTGGAGCTAACATGATTGGTTGCCATTGTTAAATCAAGCTACGATTTAACAAAATTATCTTTCGCCAAAGATGCCTGAGCCAATTCGTAGAATTGTACTTCCTTCTTCAACAGCCAACATATAATCATTAGTCATACCCATCGAGACTTCGCTAAAGCCAGCTGATGAGTTGAAATATGTTTTCCGGAGAAATTCATAAGTACTGTAGAGTGCTTTAAATTCAGAACGTATCTTCTTAATATCTGAAGCGTATGTAGCGATCCCCATCACTCCTTTTATCTCAACATTCTTATTTTGATAAAACAACTCATCATCCAGCATAGCACTTGCTTCTTGCAATGAAAATCCAAACTTTGAATCTTCTTCTGCAATATGAAACTGAAGAAGACAAGGGATAATCCTGTTCTTTTTCTTGGCTTCGCTGTTAATTTCGTGCAATAACCTGAAGCTATCCACACTCTGAATCATGCCAATATAAGGAGCTACAAACTTAACCTTATTCGTTTGTAAATGACCGATTAAGTGCCATTCAATATCTTGTGGCAATACAATATGTTTAGCTTCCAACTCCTGAACCCGGTTTTCGCCAAATATCCAGTGACCCGCATTCGTATACAGATCTTCAACAATTGAAGCAGGCTTAGTTTTTGATACCGCTACAATTTTAATATTAGAAGGAATTTTCGACCTTATTTCTTCCAATCGTTCAACCGAATTCATGACAATTTATTATTTAATGCAAACCTAAACGAAATCATGCAGATTACAAAGTATTTGATTCAGTAGTCACAACGAAAGAATCAGTAAGAGTTTTATTCTTAACGGATTTTACATATCTTAAAATATTGATTAAATGACTTTTAAAGATTTTTCCAAGAAGAATAATTCTGACATTATTACCTGATAATCAATATTATAACATCGAAATTAAATAATTTTATAAAAATATTGCATTTTTTATTCGGAATCCATATTACATTTTGCATTTTTTGGGATTAATATGTGAATAGTTTTGTAATCTATAAAGATTCTGCTGGCATTCAATTCGACAAGGAGTAAAAACCTGATGTAAATACTAACAGATTATATTACATAACTGTGCCGGGAATTGGCTACCTAAGCTTTTTGGCTTTATAAAATGCACTATATTGGGAAGGGAGAGGTTTGGAATGAAAAATCTGAATGCATATTTGAAAAATAAGCTAAGCAATCCACAGAAGTGGAGCCTGATAAGGATTTTGTATTTGTATCCAATCATTTTTTTCCTGGTTGGATTAAGTACAATAATTGCATATTACACCTGGCTGCAGATTAATAAGTACAACAAACAAGTTGAAAAACTAAAAATCGAATTCCCGGAGAAAGAACGGAATGAGCTAAAATCAAAAGTTCTTTTAGCCAAAGACTATATTCTTTGGGTGAAATCGCATCCCGATGAATTTATAAAATTGCACCTAAATCGCCGTATTAAAGAAGCAGATGAAATCATCCATTCCTTTCCTGATACACTAAAGTCAATTCCTGATTCATTAATTGAAACGCTCGATCAGTTAAACAAACAATCAGAATGCAAGATAATAATCCTCAATGGCAATAGTGAATTACTGTATCCTAAACTACAGTTTGTTAATAGTAAAGGTGCGAATGCATTGAATATACTAAAGGATGCGTACAAAATAGAAAATACTTCTTCGGTTGATAATCTGATTGCACAGTCACTCAAAAATGGTAAAATCAACGAGACGACTTATCTTTTTTTAAAGCCAGTTACTACCAATCAGTTTAAAGTTGGCGTCACATTTCAGGCTAATAAGGGACTTAATGCTTTAAAAGAAGAAATACTTGATAGCCTAGCCAGGGTAAAATACAACAATCATGAGTACATAATTATCAATACATTCGATGGTTATGCATTATTATCAAGGGGAAAGAAACAGGTACCACCCATAAGCATATTAAATTCTGGCGAAAGTAACTGGAAGGAAATTTTCAAGAAGCAACTGGAATGTGCAAAAAAACCAGAAGGTGGATTTTACACCTATTTCTGGAGAAATCGTGCGGATGAAGAACGCAGCGAAAAAACATCGTACTTTTCGGGGATACATGAATGGGGTTGGGTGATTGGCACCGGTTTTTTTACGAATAATATAGATCCTGTTATTGCAAAATTGAATTCCGAGTTATGGAATGATATTATGAACAACTTGTTGCGATTTGCCATCTTCCTGATAATATTAAGCTTTTTGGCATACTTCACTATGCGATATTACGCATTGAAGGCAAAATCGAATATTTTATTATTCCTTCATTTTTTCAAACGTGCTGCCCAGGGAATGCAAATTATTGATTCAAGCAAACTTGCATTTACAGAATTCGAAGTGTTAGCTCAGGCAGCAAACCAGATGATTCATGAAAGAGAACGCATAAAATCGATCCTTTCAGCTGAAAAGTCAAGACTCCGGTATATGATAGATGCTATTCCTGATTTAATATTCTTTAAAGATGTTGAAAGCCGTTTCCTTGGTTGCAATAAAGCTTTCGAGAAATATATAAATAGAAAGTCGGAGGATATTATCGGGCTTTCCGAATTTGACCTGTTCAGCAGAGCAGAAGCCAGCAGGTATCTCAAATCTGATAAAACTATTATGAGAACCCTAGCCCCTGAGAGAAGCACAAACTGGCTCGAAATTTCTCCTGGACAACGATGTTTATTTTACACCCTTAAAACGCCATATTTTGATTCTGACAACAACTTACTAGGCATCATCGGCATCAGCAGGGATATTACAGAGATGGAGGAAACCCGCCAACGCCTGATCCTTGCAAAGGAAAAAGCGGAAGAATCAGACAGGCTGAAAACTGCCTTTTTAGCAAATATGAGTCACGAAATAAGAACACCTATGAATGCAATTATAGGTTTCTCAGATTTGCTTGCTGAAGATGATCTTACTCCTGAAGATAAAAAAGACTTTATTTTAAAGATTAAAAATTCAGGAAGATCTTTGATGGCGCTTATTAACGATATAATTGATATTGCCAAAATTGAAGCCGGACAACTTAAAGTGAGTGAATCAGCTTGTGACATCAATTCCATATTAAAGGATATACATAGCACTTTTGATGAGTTGAAAAGCATATCAGGTAAAAAGAGTATTAACCTGAACCTTGTTGTTCCTGATAAAACAGAAAAGCTTATTGTAGTTACGGATCCTATGCGTCTGCAGCAAATCATGACAAATCTGCTCAGTAACGCCCTAAAATTTACTGAATTCGGGAGCATAGAGTTTGGATATAAAATTGACGGAGATTTCTTATCCTTTTTTGTAAAGGACACCGGTATAGGTATTTTACGCAGTAAACAAAAGCTTTTATTCCAGCGCTTCAGCCAATTAGATCCCAGTACAACCCGAAAGTATGGTGGCACAGGACTGGGACTTGCAATTTCAAAAAACCTTGTCGACCTGCTCGGGGGAAATATCGGGATGGAATCAAATCCAGGAAAAGGCTCTTTATTCTATTTCAATATTCCTTATAAACCTGCAAAGAGACAGCCTGTTAAGGAATTGAAAACAGACTTTCAGTTCGTCAACTGGTCAGGAAAAACAATTCTGATAGCTGAGGACATGATACAGAATTACCTGCTCATGGAAGCTTTACTCAAACGCAGTGAGGTTAGACTATTACATGCTGCTAATGGACAAATAGCTATAGATATTGTAAGGGCAGAACCAAATATAGATTTGATTCTGATGGATATTCAGTTGCCAATTAAAACCGGTTACGAAGCTATGAAAGAAATCATCGAGATCAGACCTGATATCCCGGTTATGAGTTACACCGCTTTTGCGTTACCACATGAGCGTGAAAAAAGCCTTACAGCCGGGTTTGTGGATTTTATTCCGAAGCCCATAAAAGCAGAAACCCTGATTCCCCTTTTGGATAAATATTTAGGGAACCAGGGCTAGAAGGATATTAGGCATTCAATATTAGTCGAGAAGGTGTACAACCAGTCCACTACGTAATTTCGGCTCGAACCATGTGGTTTTAGGAGGCATAATATTTCCGGTATCGGCAATATCAATAAGTTGTTTCATTGAAACAGGATAAAGCGCAAAGGCAGTTTGCATTTCACCGCTATCAACCCTCCTTTTAAGTTCGCCAAGTCCACGTATACCGCCCACAAAATCAACCCGGGTTGATGTACGCAGATCCTTAATGTCGAGAATCTGATCAAGAACCAGGTTGGAAAGAATCGTTACATCAAGAACACCAATTGGATCCTGATCGTTATATGTACCTTCTTTCGCTGTTAAAGAATACCAGTTTCCATCAATGTACATACCGAAATTATGCAGAAAGGCTGGTGTATAAATTTCAGGACCTTTATGCTCAACAGTAAATACTTCACCAAGTTTCTTCAGAAGTTCTTCTTTTGAAAGGCCATTTAAATCCTTTATCACGCGATTGTAATCGATGATTTTGAGCTGATTATCGGGAAATAATACTGACATGAAGAAATTATATTCTTCGGTTCCGTTATGATTTGGGTTATTTTTACGTTTCTCAAGGCCTACCAATGCCGCAGCAGCAGTACGATGATGCCCGTCAGCCACATAAAGGCTTGGTATTTCTTTATCAAAAATATCGATAATTTTTATAATAGTTGCCTTGTCGTCAATGGTCCAGAAATGATGGCCAAATCCTTCATCGGCAACAAAATCGTATACCGGTTTATTCGCAGTTGTAATATCAGAAACAATTTTATCTATTTCCTTATGGGCAGGGTACGAAAAGAATACAGGTTCAACATTGGCATTGGTAATGCGAACGTGAATCATCCGGTCTTCTTCTTTATCTTTACGGGTTAGTTCATGCTTTTTGATGCGGTTCTCAAAGTAATCTTCTATACTAGTACAACCAACTATGCCATACTGAGTAAGGCCATCCATTGTTTGGGCATAGATATAAAGCTTTTCATCTTCATCCTGAACTAACCAGTTATTTTTTCTGAAAGTGGCGAAATTTTCGACTACCTTATCATACACTTCCTGGCTGTGCACATCAATATCCTGTGGCAGATCAATTTCTGCTTTGGTAACCCGGAGAAGTGAATAGGGATTATCCTTTGCCTCAATACGTGCTTCATCAGAGTTGAGCACATCATAAGGCCTTGATGCTAATTGTTTTACAATTTCTACGGGTGGTCGTAAACCTTTAAATGCTTTAAGAATTGCCATCGTTTTTGTATTTGAAATAATTATTATTTTCTACCTGTAAGGCGGCACAAAATAATGCAATAGAACTGAATGATACAATAGAAAAATAAAATAATTGTAAAGATGTAAAAATCTTTAAGATGGCAGGTTTAATCACGATTCAAGATCGATCAGTCAATCATCATCATTATCAACTATGCCAGCTGACCGCTGCAGAGACCCGATTAACGCGCCAAGCATTTTTGTCATTTCCATCAGCTGGTTGCGCGAATCATCAAGATCTTCAGGGCTAAAGAATTTTTGTTTTGAAGCCATGGCGCTATGAACAACACATTCGCGAACTGAGCTTTTGGCCATTTTCAGATAATGGATAAACTGAGCCTTGTTACGGGCAGAACCTTCGGCAATATGCAAAGCAACAGCCTGCGCCGATGTATAAAAGTTAGTAGCAAGTGAGATTGAGCCTGTTTCGGGAAATTTATTTACTTTTTTATAAACCCAATCAATATAGTCCAGAGCTTTGAGGTATATACGTAAGTCCTCGAAACGAAAAAAAGTAGCAGCTTTGTCAAGTTCAGTTTCCATTAGTTTGTGGTTTTTGGTTTTGAAACTATACTATTATGAAAATAATATACGTACAACTTCTGAAATTTTCAGCTAATATACAACCAAATAAACACAAAAACAAGAAAGTTGTTTGAGTGTTGGTTTCTTTTTTCAAATCGAACTTTAATAACGTAAAATTCTGTAAACAAAAAGAAACCAGTTTCAAACAACTTCCTGTAAAGCACTGATTTTAGTGCCGTTTGGCGAAATGTGTTATTTATTTACCTGGAAGGTGGTATCATTCATAGTGAAAAAATCTACAATCTGCCGGGCAGCTGCCAAACCTGCGTTATTATTTGCTTCGGAGGTTTGTGCACCAATCTTTTTAGGTGTAAAAAAGAACCGACCTGAGTATTTTTCAGCTATAGCTCCCTTACAATCTGGTTCCACATCAGAAACATATTTAAAATCAGCCCTTTCGGCAAACATCTTCAATACGCTCTCTTCATCAATCACCTCTTTGCGGGCGGTGTTAACCAGGGTTGCACCCTTAGGCATAAGTGATAGAAGGTCGAAATTAATTGATTTCTTTGTTTGCGCATTAGCCGGCATGTGCAGAGAAATGTATTGACAATTTTTGTACAGATCTTCTACCTTTTCGCAGTATTGAATACCTTCGGCTTCTATCGTTTTTTTATCAACAAAAGGGTCGAATGCATAAATTTCCATGCCAAAGCCTTTTGCAATTGCAGCAACGGCTTTGCTTACATAACCGAAAGCATGCAATCCAAGTTTCTTGCCCCTGAGTTCGGTACCGGATGTGCCGTTAAAGTTATTGCGAGCAGCCAGCACCATCATTCCTATTGCCAGTTCGGCAACAGCATTTGAATTTTGTCCGGGCGTATTCATAGCAACAACTTCTTTTGCCTTTGCCGAGGCAAGGTCAATATTATCGTACCCTGCTCCTGCCCTGACTACGATTTTGAGTTTATGCGCAGCTTCAAGTACTTCGTTATCAACAATATCGCTCCTGATAATGATAGCATCAACATCAGTAACAACATTAAGAAGCTC
>APMI01047165.1_pt1 | contig 20689 bp, 17 predicted proteins | sample 667938 | NCBI WGS metagenome assembly APMI01 (sample SAMN01084076, study PRJNA167559) | wastewater metagenome | biome: Wastewater | place: Denmark: Ejby Moelle, Odense | collected 2011-11-28 | reverse complement strand
GGATGTACAATCGCGGGCGATGATCCTGAATTTCCTCAAGGAATACCATAGTAAGGGTAATACCATCTTATATACATCGCACCTGATGGAAGAAGCAGAGCAAATATGCGATGAGGTGGTGATAATAGATGAAGGGAAATTTGTTATAAGCGGCAGCCCTAAAGAGCTGGTGGCAAATACAGCAGATTGTAAAAGGCTGGAAGATGTGTTTTTGCATTATACGGGACATTCGGTAAGGGACTAGAAACAACACGATGAAGAAAACACTGGCTACGATCATTAAAGAGTGGATACTGTTCAAGCGAGATATTGCCGGGCTGATGCTGCTATTTATTATGCCTGCGATATTGATCGTAGTGATGGCACTGGTGCAGGACGCACCTTTTAAAGACTACCAGGAAATGCGCTTCGACCTGCTGCTGGCAGACAATGACGGTGGCAGCCTGGCGCAGGAGATAAAAGAAGGGCTGCGGCACAGTAAAAACTTTCATGTAATAGATAGTATTGACGGGCACTCATTAAGTGACAGGGAACTGAAAGCATTATTGCTTACGGGAAAATACAAAGTAGGTATAGAGATCCCGAAAGGTGCCACTGCGGAAGTGGCCAACTCGGCAAATACGATCGCCAACAACTTATCGAAAAAACTGGGGCTTGGCGGCAGCCTACCCGTGCGCGAGCACAGGGCTAATATGTATATCCGCATGTATTTTGACCCGGTGGCCAAACCAACGTTCCGCACCTCACTGAACTTTGCACTGGATAAGTACATTACTTATGCCTGCAGCAACGAACTTATTAAACGGGTATCGAAGCTAAGCAAGCTTGAGGGTGACAGTAGTGCTGATGAAGATTTTGGAAAAGTATTTGAAGGTGTAGGCCTGAAGGAAGAAGCACTGAATGATAAAGGCTCCTATACTAAGTATATGAATTCGGTACAGCATAATGTACCGGCCTGGGCTATTTTCGGGATATTCTTTATCGTAGTGCCCATAGGCGGGCATATCATCCGGGAACGAGAGGAAGGCAGTGCCCTGAGAATAGAGCTGATACCCAATGCGCATATATCGGTAGCGTTCGGTAAGATCATGTTCTATACAATGGTGTGTACACTGCAATTCATTGTGATGTGTTGTATAGGTATATGGGTTATGCCATTGCTAAACTTACCACCGTTATACCTGGGCGCTCACCCCGCGGCTTTGTTACCAATGGCCTTTGCCATCGGTTTTGCGGCCACCTCTTATGGGTATTTTGTGGGCACTATCTTTAAAACTACCAACCAGGCCTTACCGTTTGGCGCTATATCGATCGTGATATTTTCCGCAATGGGCGGGATCTGGGTGCCGATCGAGTTACTGTCGCCGGCTATGCAAAAGATAGCCATGCTCTCCCCTATGCATTGGGCACTTGATGGCGTGCATGAACTTATATTACGTAATGGCAACTTGCAGGATATACTGCAGAACATCATTTTCTTATTATGTTTTGGCTTATGCCTATGGCTGGTAAGTATCTACAAATACAATAAAAGAGGACATTCAGTACAATAAAAAAGCCCCCGCTATGGCAGGGGCTTTCCTATAATAATGCAGTATTAATTAGCTTTCATATTCTGAGTAGTCTTCTGGGTAGCTTTTCCGCTTTCCCTGCTATCCATCAATTCCTTCATTTTAGTCCTTTGATCCGGAGTGAGAATGGCAATTACCTGTGCATGAACATCGTCCTTCTTTTGCTTCACGGCAGCCATGTCATTATTTTGTTTGGCAGTTTTCAGTCCGGGTTCAGCCTGGATCAATATCTGTTTGATGCTAACCTGCTGCTGTGCAGTGAGGTTGAGCGCTTTAGTCATTTTCTGTAATTGATGATCGATGCGTTCTTCAGGGGTAGCTTTAACAGCAGCTGCATTGCTCTTAGTTGCTGAGGGTTGAACTGCTGTTTGGGCAAACGCGAAATTACCGGCACCTAATACTAATGCGATAAATAGAAGTGTTTTTTTCATGTTTATGCTGTTTTTTATAATAATTAGACTGTCTTAACGGACTCTAAGTTAGGGATAAAATTAAAAAAAATCATTAAAAATACCTAAACTTTTTTCATTATAAATACAAGGTTCGATGTAAAACGTGTATAATCAAGTGTTTCCAAATGCAAGCTGTGCTTTTGGGCAAAGCGTTCAATAGAAGAGCGACTTATATAATGAAGTTCATTATTTGTCTTATTAAATTTAAATATCTTTGTTGAGAATACCTCTGTAGTTTTGGTTCCTTTATGCCTGTCCTTGAGTTCAGACACACCGTCGCGGAGAATAAGGGTACCTCCGGACTTCAGAGCCGCAACGCATTTTTCCAGTAGTTGTTCTTGCTGTTGGGGCAAGAGGTAATGAAGCACATCGCTGATTATAATGCCGTCACAATCTTCCAATTGGTATTTTGTCACATCGGCATGTTGGAAGTTGATATTTTCACCACGCAGGTAATTATGTTGAGCGGTCTCGATCTTTTCCTCGTCGTAGTCTACCCCCGTAAATACCCTGGTTTCAGCTGCCCAATGGAGCATATACGTCATGTAGCCATAACCACAGCCGAGATCATAAAATCGACCCTGACGCGGTAACAGGACATGAAACGGTTCGTAGTATTTTTCCAGCTTTATTTTTATGCGGCAGTACCATTCCAGGGTTGGGCCTTTGTAGGTATTGCTGCGTATTAATTGCTCTTTGAAATAGGAAGGAGTTTCGTTCTTCTCTTTTACCGACTGGTATTCGGTGCGCATCCAGCGGCCTATCAGTTTGGCCCGCTCACTATAAGTTTCACCATAGGTTTTATCATCTGGCTTGATACGGGGATGGATATAGATAGAGCAAGTGCCGTCTTTTAGCAGCCAGTCACCCTTTTGCATAGTGTATTGCACACCGTGTAATACGATAGGTATGATGTCCAGTTTTAGCTGTTCTGCTATGTAGAAGGCGCCTTTATGGAATCGCTGGATCTTGTCAGTATAAGAGCGGGTACCCTCGGGGAATATGACTATCGAGTATCCCCGGCTCACCAGGTCGCGGAGCGGTTCAAGGCTTTGCTCTGCCCCGTCGGCAACGGGGTAATATTCCGCCATCCTCACCACCGCACCAAATACCGGCGAGCGCCAGACCCAGCGATTGGTAAGGAGCACAAGATGAGGATTGAGCATGGTGGTGACCAGGATATCAAGGAAGGAGGTATGGTTGGCAATGTACACAGCCGGTTTTTTGAAATCGTCGCCGGGTATATTATAGATGCGCTTGGTAAGATTGCCCATTATGTACATCATGCTCCAGGTGTATTTGCTCACCATGGCATGGTAGAGGTATTTTGCTTTGTTCTTATTAAATGGCCAAATTCTTGTCAGGATAAGGCCGGAAATAGTAAGTACCAGTGAGCCTGTGAAGAAATAGAAAAAGGCGAATACCGATTTGGAGAAACTCCAGAGAGTAAAGGGCATTCGCTTTTTATTGGCCCGGTTCTGGATGAACCAATTGAAAAGGAAAGGCTGAAGCGTTTGGGAAATAAAGAGTACACAGAGCAGGCCCGTAACGGAAATAACAGCAATAGATTTTAAAGCCGGGTGCTTTGCAAGTAACAATACGCCGAGGCCTATGACTACGGTTAACACGGAAACGTATACAGCAGCCCGAACGGAAATAAGTTTATTATCGCCGGTCTTGTATTTCTCCACTAGCCCGTCCATGGTGAAGATGGCAAAGTCATCGCCGAGGCCGAATATGAGGGATGAGATAATGATGTTGACGATATTAAATTTCAAGCCCAGCAATGCCATTAAACCGAGTATCCATATCCAGGATATGATCATAGGCAGGAAAGAAATAAGAGCCAATTCTATGCGGCCATAGCCTAAGAGCAATGCAAAGAATACAATTAGTGATGAAAATATGGCAATGCGGTTGAAGTCGTTCCCTAAAATGCTAACGAGCTGAAATGCTCCTTGCTGCTTGTCGGTTACTGTGACATCTTTTTGTGTAGACAAGTAATTGAATACTTCCTTTCTATGTTCTTGCGGCACTTTGAGTGCTGCGATGGCATAGTGGTTTGCTTTGTCGGCAGAGAAGCTGGCAGGGTATAAGCCCTTCAATACTTTTTGCGCTTCGCTATCGAGTGGTGTGTATGTTTTATCGAGTATGTTATTGAAAGACGAAAACGCATTGGTGCTGTAGCCCAAACCCTGGGCAGCTGAATTTACGTCACTAAATACCTGCTGTTTTTTTGTTGTGGTCCAGAAGTTGTTCCAGCGTTGTATTCGTTTGGTTTGCTCTGCATGTGATGGGAACAGCATGGTAGGATCGGAAGTGCTCCTCACCCAGCCTTTTGCCAGGAAGGTATCTATAGTCGGTGTAATGCGTTCCAGTTTTTGCAAGGCTTTTTCTTCATTGCTTTCATTTGCTACAAGGAACACCGAACTGAGTGCATAGGCATTGGCAGAGCTTACCTCATCCTGTGCTTGCTGCAAGCGTGGAGAGAGATAATTCAAGTGCATCAGGTCGCTATCGAACTGAACGCCGAAGCTGAAGTATAGCATCACGGGAGTGAGCAGTATGATGCCTAGTACCAACCATTTATTTTTTTCGGGATGCCAGGTTGCTGCCGTGTCGAAAACTGTGTGCTTTTGCCTTTCATGGTCTATGCCCAGCGGGAAATGCGGCAGGAATATCAGGGTGCATAATGCTGCGCCCGCTAAACTGGCAGCGGCAAAAAGGCCAAGGTCTTGTAGTATGGGTGTCTCAACAAAGCGCAGAGATAGAAATGCAGCGATGGTAGTGAAGCTGCCGATAGTAAGCGGGTGTGTTAGCTCCGCGATTGTTGCGCGTATATCCTTAGCATGGCGCGCATGCGATAAAAAATGGATAGAGAAATCGATGGCTATACCGAGTATAATGGCACCCGCGCCAAGAGCAATAACAGATATAGAGCCCTGGACAAGGTACACAATACCCATACCCATCAGCGCACCGTACACCACAGGCACCAGCAATAATAATGGGGTACGCTTGCGACGAAAAAAGTAAAAAGTAAGGGCCAGCAAAAGCACAATGGTAACAGAGAGTGTTACGATGGTATCGGTACGCATTTGCATAGCATTACCTGCAGCTACTGCCGGGCCACCAAAATAAACGGTGTGTATATCGCTGTGTTTGGCCTGCCAATCATCTATTACGCCATTGACAGCATCAAATAGTTTACTGTTCTGTCCTGTCTCGTTGGCTTTATATTTTGATTTGAGGAAGAATGTTAATCGCCTTTCATTGTTCGAGAAGAGATAACCTTCATAAGGTTCATAACCGGGGTCGAATTGCAGGCTTTTTAGCTTTCGCCATACCAGGAATGACATGCCGATGGGGTCCTGCGCAACCAGCTTTTTGAACACCATGCTCTCGGGCGAGAGCAATATTTTCCTGTTTGTTTCTAAGGTGTGTTTTATGCGCTCCGGCTGCGTGAGGCTATCGAGCTGGTTGAAGTCTTTTTCTGTGAGAAATAACGGGATGTTATTTTGGAATATATCTACCAGGGCTTCTTCATAGCCGCCACCCATTTGCAGGGTAATAGTATCTATCCATTTACCGCATTTACTTTCCAGTTCGGTCCGGAAGGCATTTGCTGCGTTTATAAGGCTATCAGGATCGGTACGGGTACTGTCTTTGAATGACATCAGGAAGATGACCTGCTCGCCTGCCTGTGTATGGCTGATGACATCGTTCATTGCCTTGATAGCTTTGCTATCTGGCAACATGCTGGTAATATCTTCTTTTAATTTAACACGGAAAGACAGGAAGGCCCACAAACCCAGGCTGAGGAAAAATATAGCCCAGCATAGGAACTTGCGCTTTAAGAAAAAGTCGTAGATACTAACGAAAAAGCCTTGCATTATTCAATAAGAGTGGCGCAAAAATAATGTTTATATCCCTTATAGCTAATTATATCACTCAAAGTCGGGATATAAGAGGTATTTCTTCCTTGTTTTCTTAAAAGCTTCAATATCCTTCTGCCAGCTATCGCGTATCTCGGCTGCGGTAAGGCCGTTGTCTATTTGTTCTCTTAATTGGTTGGTACCCGCCAGTTTTTCAAAAAAATCAGTGAAGAACCTATCCTTATCAGGGTACCATTTATAAGCTTGCACCAGCCATTCAAGGTTTAGCTGACCTTTTATCTTGTTCAATGCTTCTTTTTCGTCTGCCGCACATAGTTTGCCATAACACTCCTTCCCTTCCAGCATTGGTTTGCTGGCGCCTACAGTGCTTGTGGGTGTAAAGCTATAGATGGCTTTGTCCTTAAACTCCGGGTTGCCCCATTGCTGGAAAGGCTTATCTGTGCCCCGCCCTACACTTACCACGGTACCTTCGAACAGGCAGAGTGAAGGGTACAAATAAATAGCTGCCATCGCTTTCAGGTTAGGAGATGGTGCTACCGGTAGCGCATACTTCATTGCATGGTCGTAATTGTCGCAGTTTATTACTATCAAGGCTGGTGTGTTATTTGTTGATAGCCAATGCTCGCCTGCCAGCATTTTGGCGTACTCACCTGCTGTCATACCGTATACTATCGGTATGGGCTGCATTCCTACAAAGGAATGCAAGGTTTTATCCAATACAGGGCCGTCTACGTAAAATCCATTGGGATTGGGGCGGTCAAGCACCATGATCTTTTTATTATTGTCGGCACAGGCTTCGAGCGCATACTGAAGTGTAGATATATATGTATAGAACCTTGCACCTACATCCTGCAGATCGTAAACGAGAATGTCGATGTCTTTTAACTGTTCATCCGAGGGCTTTTTGTTGCTTCCATACAGGGATATTACCGGCAGGCCGGTCTGCTTGTCTATCGTGTTGTCTATATGCGCCCCGGCATCGGCAGTGCCGCGGAAACCATGCTCGGGGACGAATATTTTTACCACTTTCACACCTTTTTCTATTAGCACATCGAGCAGCAGTTTGCCGTTGATAACGGAGGTCTGGTTGATGAGCAACGCCACCCGTTTCCCCTTGAGGATTGGCAGGTATTTACCTGTTTGTTCGGCCCCGGTCATAACAGCCCCTGTATTGGTGTTGCCCGGCACTGCACAAGCAAAATAGGACTTAGATATTAATATTATCAGGGCGAAAATATATAGTAAACAACGACCCATACCTGGCTTTAAAATTTTCCCAAAGATAATCCCGCATTTTTGATATTATCGCGTAACTTGCAGACGTATAAATAAAAACAGCTTACATGCAAACAGTAAAAAGCGGTGATAAAGTAAGAGTACACTATCACGGAAAACTAACCGACGGTTCCACATTTGATAGTTCTGAGGGTCGCGAGCCACTGGAATTTACGGTTGGTAACGGGCAGGTGATAAAGGGATTTGACGATGCCGTTCTGAATATGTCGGTGGGTGATAAGATAACTGTGAATATTCCTGTAGACCAGGCGTATGGGCAGCGCAACGACGATATGATGATGGAATATCCCCGCACCGAGTTTCCTGCTGATATGAACCCTGAAGTGGGTATGGAACTGCATATGAGCGATAATATGGGCAATGTATTCCCGGTAGTGATCACCGAAGTGATGGACGAAATGGTGATATTGGATGCTAACCATCCGCTGGCAGGCGAAGACCTGACCTTCGAGATAGAACTTGTATCTATAGGTTAATTATATTACTAAAGCATATATGCCGGGCAGCATTCAGCTCCCGGCATTTTTATATTTTAACCTATCTTTAAACAGGGTATTCGTTACATTTGTTAAAACCTTTTTCATAATTCCGCATGACATTATTCACAATTTTATTACAGTCCGATACGGCGCTGAAAGCGGCGGCTGACGTAACTGCTGCGCCTGTAGAAAAAATATCATTATTCCACCTGCTTACCGAAGGCGGTGCTATTATGATACCACTGCTGTTTTGTTCTCTATTGCTGGTATATGTGTTCGTTGAGCGTTTCCTTGCTATCCGTAAGGCATCGCAGGGCGATCCACAGTTCATGACCCGCATACGCGAGCAGGTAACCAGTGGTAACCTGCAAGCTGCTAAGGCGCTTTGCAAAAGCACAGACAACCCCATAGCACGCGTGGTAGATAAAGGTATTAGCCGTATAGGCAAGCCAATAGACCATATAGAAAAATCGATGGAGAGCACAGGCAAGCTGGAAGTATACCAAATGGAAAAGAACCTTTCCATTCTTTCCACCCTTGCAGGCATTGCGCCGATGTTCGGTTTCCTGGGTACTATTGCGGGTATGATCATATTGTTCTTCAATGTGCAGCACCAGGGCTTTTCGCTGGATGCGATAGCCGGTGGTATCTATACCAAAATGGTTACATCGGCTGTGGGCCTTATCATTGGCCTGTTGGCATATGTAGCGCACAGTTACCTGAATGCACAGATCAATAAGAATGTGAACCGAATAGAGGCAGCTTCCGTTGAATTTTTAGACATATTGCAGGAACCAACACGTTAAAGCCTTTAGATGAACATTAGAAAACATTCACGGGGATCTTCTGAACCACATACATCGGCGCTGAACGATATCCTGTTCATATTGCTTTTATTTTTCCTGATCATATCTACATTAGCTAATCCTAACGTGGTAAAAGTATCTACGCCACGTGGAAAGAGCGATACCAAGGCCAAGCAAACCGTGGTGGTAAGTATAGACTCTCTGCAGCGTTTTTATGTGGGCACTACGCTCACGCCTGCAGATTCTTTGACCCCGGTCATTAAAAGAATGGCGGCAAAGACCAGTGACGCGGAGCCTACGGCAGTGATAAATGGGGATAAGAAAGCTACCTGGGATAACATCATGATAGCCATGAAAGCTGCCAAGGCAGCCAATCTTAAAGTGGTAGCAGCCATTGATAAAGAAGGAAAGTAATCCACATTCCGTGAAATACATAGTTGCTTCCTTATTTTTGTTTTAATCAAATACAGGACATTAGCAGCTCGCCATCCATATTAGATTCACCTATTGAGTACCTGAAAGGCGTGGGCCCGCAGCGGGGCGAACTGCTGCGCAGTGAACTGGAAATATCTACTTTCGAGGACCTACTGTACCATTATCCTTACCGCTACTTCGACCGTACGCAACTCAGCAGGATAGGCCACATTGACCCGGGTGCTGAGTACATCCAGGTGGTGGGAACGCTTATTAATATCTTCGAAGAAGGTTTTGGTGCCAAGCAACGGCTTACTGCAACCCTCTACGACGAGACCGGAAAAATAGAACTGATATGGTTCAAGGGTGCATCGTGGATGAAGAAGGCCTTGAAAGAAAATGAACGCTATATCATCTTCGGCAAGGTGGCATTGTTCAATGGCCAATACAATATACCCCATCCTGAAATAGAACCCTTAAACAGTGAAACTGCAATAGCAGGAATGCAACCGGTATACCCCACTACCGAAAAATTAAGGGCGCGTGGTATTACCAACCGCTCCTTTGCAAAACTAACGCAGGTACTTTTTGAAAAAGTAAAAGCTTCCGATATCCCGGAGATATTGCCCGCCAATATTTTACAACAATACAAACTCTGCAACCGTGCACAAGCAATCAGGTGGGTGCACTTTCCGGACAGCGAAGAGCATAGGTCGGCAGCAGTACACAGGCTGAAATGGGAAGAGCTTTTTGCATCGCAGCTCATGATAGCGCGCGTGCGGCAGCAGCATACTATACAGCGGGGACTCAGGTTTGATACTGTTGGCGATCATTTCAATAATTTTTTCAAGGAACATCTTCCCTTCGAGCTTACCGGAGCACAAAAGCGGGTACTGAAAGAAATACGCCACGATACTGCAACCGGCAAACAAATGAACCGCTTATTGCAAGGCGATGTGGGCAGCGGTAAAACAATAGTTGCTGTAATGGCCATGCTGCTGGCTATGGATAATGGCTACCAGGCCTGCATGATGGCACCGACGGAAATACTGGCACAGCAACACTACGAAAGTGTGAGCAAGCTGCTGGCAAAAATGCAGATACCTGTAGCCTTACTTACCGGCAGCATAAAAGGGAAGGAACGAAAAGAAATATTAAAAGGTCTTGCCGATGGTACTATACCGATAGCCGTAGGTACGCATGCCCTTATTGAAGATAGCGTACAGTTCAGGAACCTGGGCCTTGCAGTAATAGATGAGCAACATCGTTTTGGTGTCGGCCAGCGTGCACGCCTTTGGTCGAAGAACGAAACACCACCCCATGTGCTGGTAATGACCGCGACACCCATACCACGTACATTGGCTATGACCTTGTACGGCGATCTTGATGTATCGGTAATAGATGAACTGCCACCCGGCAGGCAGGAGATAAAGACAGTGCATCGCCATGAGTCGCACCGGTCGCGGGTAATGGAATTTATCAAAAAAGAGATACATAAGGGCAGGCAGGCGTATATAGTATACCCGCTGATAGAAGAATCGGAGAAGATGGACTACGAGAGCCTGATGCAGGGCTATGAGCAGGTGAAGATCTGGTTCCCTGAAGATAAATACCGCATAGCCATGGTACATGGCAGGCAGGATGCAGCCCTTAAAGAGCGCAACATGCAGCGCTTCGTAAGCGGTGAGGCCCAGATACTTGTGGCCACCACGGTAATAGAAGTAGGCGTGAATGTGCCCAATGCCACCGTAATGCTGGTAGAAAGTGCGGAGCGCTTCGGCCTCTCTCAACTGCACCAGCTGCGCGGCCGCGTAGGCCGCGGCGGGGAGCAATCTTACTGTATCTTATTGACAGGCAATAAAGTATCGAAGGAAAGCATACAACGTATGCAGATAATGGTATCCACTACCGACGGCTTCGTGATAGCCGAGCAGGACCTGGCCATGCGCGGTCCGGGCGATATGTACGGCACCAAACAAAGCGGTGTGCTTAAGTTTAAACTTGCCGACATTGTAATGGACGTGGCCCTTTTGGAACAGACGCGCAATGCCGCCACACAATTACTTACCCTCGACCCGGCGCTCTCCCAACCCCAACACCAGGCATTGAAACACAGCCTGTTAGAAAAATCCCACCAGTCGCACTGGAGCAAAATAAGTTAGGCTGGTATTGACGGTATAGTTTTTAATTATTCCTCGCAGGAAAAAATCTATCAGAAAAATTAATTAAACGTTTGTTTAGTTTTAAACAAGTGTTTAACTTTGTGCCGTGATAGAGACAAAAACTATGGAGTATAACGAAAAACAGGTGCAGATAATAGAGACTGCCGAACGGCTGTTTTCTGCCAAGGGCTTCGAGGGCACTTCGGTAAGGGACATAGCCCAGGAAGCAGGTATCAATATAGCTATGATATCCTACTACTTCGGCTCGAAGGAGAAGTTGATAGAGGCCATTTTTGATTACCGTATCAGCTATACGCGGCTTACCATGCTGGGCTTGTTGCAGGACGAATCGCTCAGTCCAACCATTAAAATTGAGAAAATTATAGATAGCTACATCAATAAAATGATGAGCAACCAGTGTTTCTACCGCCTTATGTCTCAGGAGCGCGCTATACTGGAAGTCCACAATATTACCGAGCTCATCTACGACTCAAAGTCGAAGAATATGGACATGGTGAAGAAGATCATCCATGAGGGACAGAGGACGGGCGAGTTCAGAAAAAATGTAGATGTATCGCTTTTGATGGCCACCCTGATAGGTACATCGAACCATTTTACCGTGTCGCAGGAGTTTTACAGGCGCTATAATAATATGAAGGAAATGCCGGAAGAAGAATTTCAAAAACACTTAAAGAAGAAACTGGGGAATCATTTAAAATCAATATTCAAAGCCTTACTTACCAATGAAGCATAGTATGACATTTAGAAAAATCATAGCGATCGCAGTACTGGCGGCTTCGGTCAGTCCGATATTTGCACAAAGCACAAGGAACATCACGCTGAACGAAGCTATACAACTTGGCCTGCAAAACAGCAAGCAACTAAAGCTAAGCGATGCAAAAAGCAGGGAAGCTGCTTTGAACCTCCGCGAGGCACGTGGCCGTATGCTGCCCGATCTTAGCGTGTCAGGTTCTTACCTGCGCGTAGCACAGCCTACTATCGACCTGAAATTAAAAACCGGCTCGAGCAGCACCGGTGAAACAAGCAATGCCACATCCAACATAAAAGTGGACCAGGCGGCATATGGTATCGCCAATCTTTCATTACCTGTATTTTCGGGTTTGAGAGTACACTACGGAATCGAATCAGCGAAATACCTTGAGAAAGCTGCGAAACTGGATGCAGACAAGGACCGCGAGGAGGTCATACAGAATATCATTAATGCCTACAGCACTTTGTATAAAGCCAATGCGGCAGTAGGTTTAGTCAAGGAAAGCCTGCGCCAATCCCAACAAAGAGTTACCGATTTTACCAACCTGGAGAAGAACGGTGTGATAGCCCGTAATGATCTCTTAAAAGCGGAGCTGCAGCAATCCAACACCGAGCTGTCGCTGCTGGATGCGGAAAGCAACCTGAAAGTAACAAGCATCAACATCAACCTGATGCTGGGCCTGCCTGAGGATACGCAGCTAATACCTGATAGCAATTCGTTCAAACCTATAAAAGAAGCCGGATCAGTTTTAGACTGGGAAAACACAGCGCTGCAAAATCGTAAAGATATTGCAGCATTATCACTCCGCGAACAGGCAGCAGCGAGTAACGTAAAAGCGGCAAAAGGTGAGTACTACCCGTCCCTTGCATTAACGGGCGGATACATTGCAGCAGACATACCCAATTTCGTTACTATAACTAATGCGCTGAACGCAGGTGTGGGCCTGAAATATGCTCCATCATCTTTATGGAAAGCGGGCTCTAAGGTAGCAGAAGCTAAAAACCAGAGAGTGGAACTGATGATCAACCAGGATATACTTACGGACAACGTACGTATACAAGTGAACAAGGCCTATGAAGATTATGTGCTGAGCAATGCAAAAATAAACGTATACAAAACGGCCGTATCGCAGGCCACAGAGAACTACAGGATAACCAAAAACAAATACGACAACAGCCTCTCAACTACTACAGACCTACTTGAGGCCGATGTAGCGCAACTACAGGCCAGGCTAAATTACGAAGCTGCAAAAGTAGACGCCGTGGTAGCTTATAACAAGCTGCTGCAAACAGCAGGTGTATTGAACGATAACAGCAATAAATAGAACAATAAAAAGATAACAACAGGTAAATAGATATTATGGATACGCAAGTAAAAGATGTACAGCATCCCGCAAACACAAACCATAGCCACGATAAGCACAACCACCCCGCACCTGAAGCACCAAAGAAACGCAACAAACGTTTTATTGTTGTACTGGCATTGCTTGTAGTGCTGGGCGGTACTTTCGGCCTGGTAAAATACATACATGCACTGCACCACGAAGAAACAGATGATGCGCAGATAGACGCAAACATCAGTCCCGCAATACCCCGTGTGGCCGGCTATGTTACCGAAGTGCGCGTAAAGGACAACCAGAAAGTAAAAAAGGGTGACACCCTGCTTGTACTTGATGGACGCGAGCTGGCTATTAAAGTAGAACAGGCTGAGGCCGCTCTTGCAACAGCACAGAGCAGCCTCGGTGTAGCCCAGGCTTCCACTTCTGCAGCAAGGGCAAATACAGTTTCCTCGCAGGCTAACATTTACACCGTTGATGCCCAGATAGAAGCGGCCAAAGTGAACGTATGGCGCAGTACGCAGGACTACGACAGGTATGCAATACTGGTTAAAGACCATTCTGTAACACAGCAACAATATGAGCAGGCACTTGCCGCTAAGCAAACTGCCGAGCGCCAGCTTAAAGTACTGGAAGAGCAGAAGAACGCTGCCAGCCGCCAGACAAGTGCCATTGCATCACAAGGCAATGCCACTTACCAGCAGGTTAGCGTGGCCGATGCAACCATTAAGCAAAAGCAAGCCGAACTGGAAACTGCGAAGCTCAATCTTTCTTATACAGTTATCACAGCGCCTGAGGACGGCCTGGTGTCTAAGGTAAGCGTACAGCCCGGACAGTATGTACAGGCAGGACAGTCACTGTTCAGTGTAGTATCAGAACAAGGTATATGGGTTGTGGCCAACTTTAAAGAAACACAGCTCGACAAAATGAAAGTAGGACAGAAGGTGATCGTGAAGGTGGATGCATTCCCAGACCACGAGATAGAAGCGAAAGTAACTTCCTTCTCCCCTGCCACAGGTGCAAGATTTGCCCTGCTGCCTCCTGATAATGCCACAGGTAATTTCGTAAAAGTGGTACAGCGTGTACCGGTTAAGATAGAATTTGTGAACCACAATGATGAAGTAGTAAAACAGCTGCGCCCGGGTATGAACGTAAGCGTGGATGTACATTTAGATTAATTGTAGCCCGACAGAAATAATATATGACACAGCATGAATCTTTAGTAGAATATGGTTCGCGGAGGGTTATTATAACCATCACGGCTATATTCTGCGCCCTGCTCGAGATCGTTGATACCACGATAGTGAACGTGGCCCTCAATGATATGAAGGGCAACCTTGGGGCAACATTGAGCGAGATAGGGTGGGTTATTACTGCCTACGCGATAGGTAACGTTATTGTTGTGCCTATGACCAGCTGGTTATCACAACAGTTTGGCCGCCGCAATTATTTTGCGGCGTCTATCATGATATTTACGGTCTGCTCCTTTTTATGTGGTAATGCACATGGCATAGCAGAGTTGATCATATTTCGATTTCTCCAGGGCCTTGGTGGTGGCGCACTCTTAGTAACATCACAAACCATCATCACCGAAAGCTACCCACCCGAAAAGCGCGGTATGGCACAAGCCATTTACGGTCTTGGTGTGATCATTGGCCCAACACTTGGCCCGCCATTGGGTGGCTATATAGTAGAACACTTTTCATGGCCTTACATTTTCTACATCAATATACCCATAGGTATCATAGCTACCCTGCTTACACTGCAGTTCGTACGCAGCCCTAAATACTCCGAGAAGAAATCAAGCAAAGAGATCGATTGGTGGGGCATTGCATTCCTGGCTATTGCAGTTGGTTCCTTACAATATGTATTGGAACGCGGTCACGAAGAAGATTGGTTCTCCAGCCGCACCATCGTTACACTTTCCATTACAGCCGTTCTTGGTCTATATTTCTTCATCTGGAGGGAGTTGACATATAAGAACCCTATTGTGGAACTACGCGTACTCAAGAACGGGAACCTGCGCATAGGTACTATGCTTTCATTTATCCTGGGCTTTGGTTTGTATGGTTCCACATTTGTAGTGCCGCTGTACACACAGTCCATACTAGGCTGGAATGCACAGCAATCGGGCGAGTTGATGGTACCAGCAGCATTGATGACCGCCTTTATGATGCCGCTTATAGGGCAGCTCATACAAAAAGGTGTGCCGCAGCAATATCTCGCCGCAGGTGGTATGGCCTTGTTCTTTGTGTATAGCTTCTGGGGCTATAAGATCCTTACGCCTGATACAGGTAAAGATGCGTTCTTCTGGATGCTGATAGTGCGCGGTATAGGCATGGCCCTTTTGTTCATACCCATCACTACCCTTTCGCTGTCTACACTCAAAGGGCAGCAGATTGGGCAAGGAGCAGCCTTTACAGGTATGATGCGCCAACTCGGTGGCTCATTCGGTGTGGCGCTTATTACAACATTCCTGTCGCAACAGAACATGGTATACCGTAACGACCTGGCAGCAAAACTAAATGTGAACACAGCAGCAGTACAGCAACGTGTGGAAGGACTACAACATAGCTTCATGGCCAAAGGTATGTCTGCCGATGTAGCGCTAAAGAGCGCCTACCAGTCGCTGGACTATTCATTGACCAAACAGGCCTCGGTGCTTTCGTATATGGATGTCTTCCTCTACCTCGGTATTCTCTTCCTGATATGCGTGCCCTTCCTGTTGATGATACGCAACAAAAAGAAAAAAGCGAAAATAGATATCTCGGAAGCACTGCACTAAAAATATAAAAGACCGGATATAGCTATAGAGATGATTTTTAGCCCACAGACTAGTCCCGCTACGGCGGGACTTTTATTTTAAACGCTTGTCATCCTGAGCACCACATCCCCTCCCTTCAGGGAGGCAGGGAGGGCATAAGAAAAGCCTCCGCATTACACAGAGGCCTTAATTTGTGCCGCAATACAGGTAATTGCTTACCCATTGCGGCCCCGAGGTTTGGCACCGCCGCAAAGATAGTATAATCCTCGCTATTATTGCGTTTAAAGGCTTACATGTTAATGATATGCAAACACATGCAAAAAACTACCCTTTAGGGCAAATCCGCAGTATGTTTGCAGCGATAAATTTTATTCACCGCCGTTTTTATTAAACTAATGCTCACCAAGGAGAAAGTATATTTCCCCAACCTCAACGGAGTTCGCTTTGTAGCTGCTCTGGGCGTTATTGCGCACCACGTAGAGCAAAGCAAGAACATGTATGGCCTCGACAATATCTATACCGACTCCTTCGTGGGTGGTGTATTTGGCAAGCTGGGCATTATCATGTTCTTTGTACTGAGCGGTTTCCTTATCACCTACCTGTTACTGAAAGAAAAAGAAAAGACCGGAACCATATCTGTCCGCAATTTCTATATACGCCGTATATTCCGTATTTGGCCCCTGTATTACCTCATTATCATACTGGGCATATTTGTGTTGCCTCATTTTTCCTTCTTCCATATTCCATGGTATAGCGATCATGTTAATGACTCCTGGTGGTTAAAGCTGGGCTTGTTCCTGTTCTTTGTGCCCAATATTGCCGATATGTTGTTCCGCGCTGCCCCAGCCCCTTTTATCAACCAGACCTGGTCGGTAGGCGTCGAGGAGCAGTTTTATATCATGTGGCCATGGATCGTAAAGTACAGCAAGAATATCCTCACCATGCTGTTGGGAATTATCACCTTTTATTTCATCATTCGTGCCTCGCTCGAGGTATGGCATCACTACCGCCCCGATAACAGGACTATTACCAACATAAACTACTTCTGGGAGTATTTCTGTATCGATGACATGTCACTCGGTGGCATCATGGCCTGGATACTGTTCAATAAAAAAGAAAAAGCTCTCAGGTTCCTGTTTCACAGGTACACTCAGCTGGCCACATATGCCTGCCTTATTTTCATTACCATCAGGGGTATTTCCGTACCCTTCGTTACATACGAGGTCTATGCTGTGCCCTTTGCCATCATGATCATCAACCTTGCTGCAAACAAAGATACCCTACTCACCTTCGACAATAAGATACTCGACTACCTGGGCAAGGTTACCTACGGCCTGTACATGTATCACGGCATTGCTATTGTAATCGCCATCAGGGGCGTTATGGCCTGGGTGCCTAAGCAGGACCTCATATCTAGCAATATCGTTGTTTACGGCCTCACATTTGGCTCGTGTATACTGATGACCATTATCTCCTATGAGTTTTTCGAAAAGCCGTTCCTCAAGGCTAAGGTGAAATATAGCAAGATAGTGAGCGGCGACAATGCCAAAGAGCTGGCAGAGGAAGCTAAGCCCTCAACTGAAGGGCCTGTGGTACCGGCTACTCTGCCTATTTTGTAGCCTGAAGCCATTTAAATTTCATTTTACAATATAGAAAGCCTGGAAGGCTTTAATGTGAATAGCCCCGGATGCAATCCGGGGTTGGGGCAAAGAACGACTCGTATAACCCCGGAAGGGGTTAAATCTGCCAGTAATTTAAAATGTGGCGCTTTCTAACACTTTTTACCCTTTTCATTGCGGTAAATACCTTATTTTTGCGCCGCTAAACAGCTCTTTATATTATATGATAAGCCGCAGAAATATCCGGGTAAAAGTAATGCAAACACTATACGTGCTTGCAAGTATGGAGCTCGGCGAACAGGAGGTCAATAAGAAATCAGGCTCACATATTCTTGATGATAAGCTCAATCGCTCGCTCGATCTTTTTATCATATCCATACTCTACACCCTTCGCATAGCACAGTATGCCGAAACAGATGCCATACAGCGCTCTTCCAAATATCTGCCTACCGAAGAAGACAAGCATGTAAATATCAAAATAGCTGCTAATGAATTTGTGATGCAGGTATTGAATGATAAGGTCTTCCAGGAGCGCGTAAAGAATGCACACCTGGGGCAATACATAGATGCAGAATGGGTGAAGAAGCTACACCAGCAGCTATCTAAAACACCGGAATATAAACAGTACACGGAATCCTCAAGTAATGGTGCCCGCGAGGAAAAAGATATCATCCGCTTCATTTGGGAAAAAGAGATATTAGGTAACGAGGAATTGCAAGATCATTTTACCGAAGAATTACCGGGTTGGGAAGATGACAAGGAGATGATCGTGATGCTGATGAGCAATTTCTTCAACAGCAATGCAAAGGTAAGTTTCACCAATCTCATCTCCGCCGAAAAACGCGAGTACGCACATGCCTTGCTGCATACCGTTATGGAAAAGGGTGATTATTGCATGGAGATGATAAATCCCAAGCTGAAGAACTGGGATACCGACCGTGTGGCCTTGATAGACCTCTTCCTGTTAAGGATGGGCGTCTGCGAATTTTTGTACTTCCCTACTATACCCACCAAGGTTACTATCAATGAGTATATAGAGATAGCTAAATTATACAGTACACCACAAAGCGGCCAGTTTATAAACGGCGTGCTCGATAATATTCTTAAAGACCTGGAAAAAGAAAACCTGGTCAGGAAACAGGAACGTAATCGTAAACCTTAATTTTGCAGGATTATGTCATTTGTGAAACCATATATCTTACTCTTGCTGTTGATCGGGATCGCCTCCTGCAACAATACCGGCACTGATAAAAAAGTACCTGTAAAGGATTCAGGGCTTTTATCGGGCGGCCTGGTTAAGAATCCATATACAGCTTCAGGCACAGATACCGCAGTTGTATCACAGCTTGCTACGCTGGACTTTAAAGATACTACCTACGATTTTGGTACCATTACCGAGGGAGATGTCGTGGAACATGAGTTTGCGTTCACCAATGGCGGCAAGAGCCCGCTTATCATAAGTAAGGCCACCGGCTCCTGCGGTTGCACCATTGCCGATTTTCCGCACGAACCATTACCTTCGGGCAAGAATGGCAAAATAACAGTTAGCTTTAATTCCAAAGACAAGACGGGGCCGCAAAATAAAACGGTCTCGATCAATACAAATACAAAGCGTGGCGTTCATCTGCTGTTTATTACCGCCAACGTGGTTGAAAGCAAGAAAAAGAAATAAGCAGCTCAACACTATTTATAAATAAATTTTAAACCAAATAACAAAACAATGTTCGTAAATCTCGAAACAGTTCTATTCCAGGCAGCCTCAGGTGGCAATCCATATTTCTCACTGTTGTTTATGGTGGGTATGATAGGTGTTATGTATTTCTTCATGATACGCCCACAGGCCAAGCGTGCTAAAGAACAGAAAAAATTTGCCGAAAGCATCAATGTAGGCGACAAAATAATTACCTCTGCCGGTATACACGGTGTTATCAATCGTGTTAACGACGACGGTACATTACAGATAGAAGTAGCACGCGGTACATTCATCACAGTGGAGCGCTCAGCTGTTTCTATGGAAATGACAGCAACGTACAGGAAGAAAACTGAAGCAGCCGGTTCTGTAACAACAACTAAATAATTTCTGTCCAATGCTGAAAGTAGGTATCACAGGCGGCATTGGTTCAGGTAAGTCTACGGTATGCCGGGTGTTCCATACACTCGGCATACCGGTTTTTAATGCCGACGATGCCTCCCGCATTTTGCTCGAAACAGATGAGCAGCTTAAGAAAGATATACAGGCATTACTAGGTCATGATACTTACATAAACGGCAAGCCCGACCGTGCTAAGATCGCATCAATAGTATTTGCTGATGCCACCAAACTGGCCGAACTGAATGCATTAGTACATCCGGCCACCATTAAATATGGTGAGGACTGGATGAACGAACAAACCACTCCTTACATTATCAAAGAAGCAGCCATTTTTTTTGAGAGCGGCAGCTACAAAAGCATGGATGTAATGGTAGGTGTGTCTGCTCCTCTTGAACTGCGCATTAAGCGTGCCTTAGAGCGTGCAGGCAGCACAAGGGAAGAAATATTGAAACGCATCGCGCAGCAAATGGATGAAGACGAAAAAATGAAACGCTGCGACTACCTGATCATCAATGACGGGCAGCAAGCCATCATCCCGCAGGTTTTACAACTACACAAAGCACTTCTCGATAAAGCGGCAAATAAGCACTAACCGCTAACTACTGCTTATTATCCACTCTCTTCAACACAGCCACGGTCAGCCTGCTCACGCAGATCAGCTTCTCTCTTTCATCGCGTATCTTGATATCCCATACATGCGTCTTCGCGCCTATGTGTAGCGGCTCAGCTCTTGCTACCACTACTCCACTTGTCTTACCTCTTACATGATTGCAGTTGATCTCTATGCCCGTGCATATTTCTTTTTCGGGATCTATGCATAACCACGAGGCTACGCTTCCAATTGTCTCGGCAAGAGCTGCCGACGCTCCCCCATGCAGCAGGCCGTATGGCTGCTTCGTGTTTCTGGTTACCGGCATGGATGCACATAAATAGTTAGTTCCCAATTCTGTAAATTTTATTTCCAGTATTTCAGCCATAGTATTTACAGACTGTGCATTTAAAGCTTCAAGTGTTATTCCATTTTGTCTCC
>APMI01007504.1_pt1 | contig 20713 bp, 16 predicted proteins | sample 667938 | NCBI WGS metagenome assembly APMI01 (sample SAMN01084076, study PRJNA167559) | wastewater metagenome | biome: Wastewater | place: Denmark: Ejby Moelle, Odense | collected 2011-11-28 | reverse complement strand
TATTGGTAAACAACATACAGACCATTCAACAACACATAACTGGCTTGGCAACATATGATCTTTTATGTTGTGCACAACATAATAATTCCAATAAAACATGGCATTTTAAAATCCGGTGGTAAAATACCAGATCAATTCTGTAGTGTGTATTTCCGAAAGTAATTCTCTTTTGACGTGCTTCAAAACAAAAACCTTTTCCTAATTCAATAAGGAAATTTTGAAGGTTTGTAATGATACTTTCTTCCAAATCAGATTCGCTATAAGATGGCTTTTCCTCCAACCCCAAAAACTCCAGCAAATAAGTATTTCGAAATACGTCTTCGGGTTTTAGATCAATTTGAGCCTTATGGTTTTTCAAAGTTGTTTGCTTATCAATACTAAGACCAGTTCTTTCATACAGAAGGCTCTCAATAGCTCGTTTTAAATCTCTAACGCTCCAATTATTCTGAATAGCATGTGTTTCATAGAAATGTCGTTTAATGATAGTGTCGGCCTTCAGAAGCTCAATAAAATGCGAAAAGGTAAGATTGTTCAGCAATTGGTCCGTATCTGCCTGTATTTCGTCCGGATGCAATTCTGCGGACAGTGTCTGCAAAATTGCAGAATATTGAAAATCAATTAAATACGATTTTGCGGACACTGTCCGCAAAATCTGGGGATATGCTTTGTACAGATCTTTGCAAAGATATAAATGCCTTTCTCTAATGGATTTAAGCCCCTTTTTTAGAAGCTTTTCAGCAATGGCCTTAAAAAGTTGTTTGCCATAATCTGCCCGATCTTTTCCAGACTGTTCGTATTCTGAAATGTAATAACCAATAATCCAATTTCTAATGGTCAAAGCTGTATTCACCTGCCGTTGAACCTTATTAAGAAAAAAGGAGTTTGTGTCTTGAATAGTTGTTGCCAAATTTTCCAATGTATTTAAGGATGGCAAATTTTTATTTGTTTTCATCTTATTAAATTAAAGGTTCACAATTTTCATTCTTGAATGATGTTAACTGGTGGGCGAATTCTTTCTTTACCTCTCTATCAAAACTGTCCAGATAATGCTGTGTAGTTTTTACATCTGTATGTCCTAAAGCTTCCTGGATATATTCAGTACTTGCACCCGAACGCTTTAACACAGTAGAGAAAGTGTGCCGGGCAACATACGTGGTTGCTTTCTTTTCAATCCCAAGATTGACCATTATCTTTTTCATCCAGTTATTAATGAAGGCAACAAAAAGCAGGTTCAATTCAAATTGTCTCAATGGCGACAGGCCAGGTTCGAGTATCGGAAAAATAAAATTGTTCGGAGACCTATCTTCATTTCCCCAACGATCGATTATTGCCCACATATCATCGGTAATAAATACTGTAATTGGTTTGGGATCATCACGAAGGGATCTTTCCGTTTTGGCTCTTTCAAAAACCAGATACTGATCATGTATATTTTTATATTGTAATCCGGCAATATCCTTTACGTTCATACCATTACCGAAATAACTAAACAGCCAAAAATCACGACCCTTTTGTTCATTTTCGTTGGTTGGGTCGCATTGATAATAGTAGATTTTTTTTACGTCTTCTAAATCCAATGCTTTCTTAACATTTTTAGAAGTAGGTATGCGATATTTACGTTTTCCGAAAGGATAATTTTTTTCTCTGCTTATAATTCCATCCTCAATTGCTTCGTTAAACATTGTTCTTATCGGCCGTATATACATTCCAATTGTGGTCTTGGAAAGATTTCTTGCTTTCAATGAGCTTTCATATTCAAAGAGAAAAGAAGCTGTGACGTCGCTGAACCTGACGTGCCCTCTAAATTTTTTGAGTGCTACATAACTGTCATGATAATTAACTGCAGTGCCTATGCGGCCCTGTTGTAGAAGATTTTTTATGTAGCCAAAATAAACAGCCGAAACGGTGCCTGCTTTAAATTCATCGGTCAGGATAGAAAATCTTTTATGAAAATTGGAGTAGTCAAATGTATCACTGATGTCAGAAGACATTTGATTCTTTTGTTTCCTTTGATGGAAAAGATTATTCGACCGGATGAAGTACTTATTAAAATCCTCGAAGGTGAAAGGATCCAGCTTTGCCGCTGCGTTTTGTCCCGTCCTTTCAATCTCTTTTAATTTTTCTTTGATGCATTGAAGATCAGCGTTAATTCTTGATGCACTTAATTTTTCAAAATCTTCTTTCGATAGATCGAAGATGGTCTGATAGTCATTGGCAATTCTTTCAAATGTTGCCCTAAGTTTTACCGGATACTTGCTTGATTTTTTAATCCTTCTTGTATCAAGGATTAAGTTTAATGATACGCTCATAACTGATTTTTTTCTATCTTCGCATTATCAATCTCTACCAAAATTTGCAAGCAATTTGCAAGCAAATGACAGTTAAAAGGCAAAAAGTTGCTTATAGAAAAGAAATCAAAAACTGTGCAATGAATTGATAAACAGACCTTAACGGTTAAACTGAGTTAAGTCGGATTAAATGAAATAAAGTAATTTTTTCGGCTCTTAATCAGTAGGTCCAGGGTTCGAGTCCCTGAGGGGTCACTTTAAAGCATTTACTTTTAAAAGGTAAATGCTTTTTTTTGCTCTTTCCACTGCGATCAATACCTCAATAAGAATACTGATAAATGATCCGCTACTCCTCCCCTTCGTATTCATTTAATTTCATCTTCAAATAAACAAGTGCACATGAAATTTGCATAAACAAGATTGCCTAAAAATATTAGTCTATAGTTTTGGTAGACTAATGTTTTCATTATACTTTTACAGCATTATAAAAAGCATTGAACAAGGGAATATTCTTTCAAACTATGCAGATCAATTGCAGGATATCTTAGAGGCATAATATAATACCATGACCATTTTCCCCATTGTTTGCGCTTTACCTGGCAACTGAATGACTGGTGACAAAATCATTTCTAACAATTCAATCTAAAAAAATATCTTATGGCAAAGTACAGTATCCGGATAGAGCTGCCTGGTTTAGACGGCAACCAGCATCAGCAGTTACACACCGAACTAAAAAAAGAAAAGGGATTTAAATTATTTACTGCAAAGCCGGCAGCACCGGTGCAGGGAGTAGCAGAATATGATGTGGAAGGCAATATTTCCATACCAGACCTGGGCAATCTTGTTTCCAGAATTTCAGCAAAGATCAATAAGAACTATTCCTTTACGATCCTCAGAAGCAAGGTTGCCCTTGGCCGTTAGTACAAAGCTGTAAAGAAGGCCATGTGTCCGAGTGGCTAGGTTAAGGTCTGCAAAACCTTCTACAGCGGTTCGAATCCGCTCGTGGCCTCTTTTTTATATGGAAAGCAACGTTGGACTGGTATTTCTATACTGGTCCTTTTTAGTTCTCATAGCAACGGCTATTGACAAGTTTTGTGCTACCGGAAGAAATTGCTAGTTTTATAGTCTACTATTTTAATAGACATTATAAAAGTATTGTGATTGCTGCCTGGCACTAACAATCGTTAACACATATCATCGAAATAAGCAACGTTCACTTTATAAGCAAAGAATGCATGAAAGCAATAGCAAAGAAAATAGTCCTGAACATATTGTTTGCAATGTCACTCAGTTTTTCGTATGCCCGCCCGTTAACTGATACCAGTCACCTTCAGCCACAGAAAAACAGCCCTGTTCCTCACCAGTTTGTACTGCATAATACCCATCCAGCAAAAAATAATTTTAAAACAGGTATAAAGTTGGACTCAGCAGAAGACTCACTCATTGTCGTCAACGATGATAACAGCGAATTTGAAAGCAGTGAAGATCTTGCAAGGCTGGAAGAAGATTATAGGAAGAGTGTAACTCCCAAAACAATGATGCGCCTGTTAAAAAAGATGAAAGTAAAAAGAGCATTCCGGAATAAGCGCTACCGGGCAAGATTGTACAATGACCTGGCCATTATTTCAGCCAGGCTAAAGTTGTACCCGCTGGCAATGCAATACCACTCCCAGACCATAGAATTTAACACCAGTGATAGCAGTACAGACGCTGCAGGCGGTTTACCTGTTACAACAACAGAAGAAGCAGATTCCGGGAGCCTGGTTTTATTGACTGCACTTAATGCGGACAGCTTACCAACAAACAACTCTGCAGCCGGTACGGCCGCTTCGATGCCCATTACTGCAGATGAAATTATTCAATCGTATGAAGATGGTAAAACAGCCGCTGAGTTCGCATTGATCCTGCATGTTAAACAGCCATCCCCGGGTAAGCGAAAATCCTTTACCGGCATTGACAATGTAGGCCACATGTTCATCTCCCTGATAAAATACAATACTGATCACAGTTATGTATGCCGCTCGTTTGGCTTTTACCCGGATAAAAATAATTTTTTCGCCGCTACACCCCTGCATCCGGCAGCCCCACCGGTACTTAAAGATGATGCCTTGCATGAATGGGATGAAGCGATCGGCAAATTCATTTCGCACAAAAGGTTTTTAAAGATCATCAAATTACTGACTAAATATGAAGGCAGGGTCTACCATCTTAACCAAAACAATTGTACAGATTTTGGTTTGACGGTTGCTTCACTCAGTGGCATCACCATATCAAACACGAAAGGGAAGTGGCCTTTAGGAAGAGGTAATAATCCTGCAAATGCAGGACAAAGCATCTTGGAGGGTAAGTTTCGTGATGAAGACAGGCAAGCAAAAAACGAATTGTTTATTTTAAACAGCATACAGCCGGTCACCGGGCAACAACAATAATTATTGGTTGCTGCCAATAGTCAACAGCAGCAAGAATACATCGTTCACATCCTGCTTTTCAATCCTGTCTCCTGCCCGTTCATAGTTTCCATGGTTACAAAAAGCAAGGGCAGTGTAGAAACACTGCCCCTCAACTTAACGTTTGCTTGCTTGTGAGTATTTCCGTGGTCGATGGTCGGATTCGAACCGACGCTGAAGGTTATTTTCTCAAACCTTTGCCTTGCCACCCGGCCACATCACCATTTATTAAAATTATACAACGGGATTTTTAAAAATGTACAACGCTACTTTCAAGCCCATGCTCACGCTGAATCTCTTTGCAATATTAATTGAAATTTATTAGTCCACCAAACCTATAGACTATTAATTTAAAAAAATCTTTCCCTTATTGAACAACGCCGGATGGCTTATCAAAAAGATAGATCAGGGCGCCGATAGCCAAAATGCCGAGCCCGATCAGGCTTTCTACCGGCCGGCCGATGAGTGTAAAGATCAACACACCGGTATTAAACAAAAGAAAGATGATTTGCAGGATCGGTTTGAATGGACTTATAAATACGCCTTCCTTCTTTTTTAAAAACAAACTCGTTGCAACAGTAAGCGTTGCCATCAACTGTAATACAAAGCCGGCATACAGCAACACTTTTTCAAATGAGCCGGAAAGCGTCAGTACAATAGAAATGATCACATGCAGCCAAACAGCCGCCACCGGGATATGCTGCTTATTTTTCTTTGCAAACGGTTTCCATAAATGATATTCATTGGCCATGGCCCAGGTAACCCTGGGGCCTACCCACAAATAAGAGCTGATGGTAGCGATCAGTTGAATGGCAATAAAAATACTCACCCATTTTCCGCCGGTACTTCCCAGTAAATTGTTGAATGCAGTATAAGTTACTTCTTCCTTTCCTTCCAGTTGGTCAACAGTACCATTGCTGAGCAATGCAAACTGGAACAGCACGTATATCAACGCAACAAACAATGTACTGCCGATCAATGCACGGGGCAGGTTTTTACGGGGCTCCTTTATTTCATCTACTACGTAAGCGGCAGCATTCCAACCCGTATAAGCGAATGATACATACACCATGGATACGGCAAAACCAGGTTTTGCGATTTCTATTTGCCAGCTGTTGCTAAAATTAAAAGCATCGTTGGTATTGCCATGAATGAAAAAGCCAAGTACTACAAGTGTTACAATGAACAGCACTTTGATCACGGTGCTGAAGTTCTGGAACCTGCTGCTGTGGCGGATCGAGAAGCTGTGCATCAATCCTGTAAGTACAATGATGCCAATGGCAAGCCACTTGTTATCATTTAATCCAAAAGGCGACAGGTATTTTGTAAATGCCATTGCGGCCAGCGCAACAGGCGCAGAAAATCCAACGATCAAGCCAGACCAGGCAGAGAGATAACCAGCCAGCGGGTGAAACACCCTCGACAAATAAATATAGTCGCCACCAGATTCTTTAAAATGAGTACCCAGTTCTGCAAAGGCAAAAGCACCAAACAATGCAAGCAATCCGCCGGTTCCCCATAAGATCAGAATCGTCCAGCTATTTTGTACAGAAGATAACTGGAAACCCAGGCTGGTGAATACACCCGTGCCGATCATGTTGGCCACAACAATGGAGGACGCAGTGAGTATACCAATTTTGCCTTTCAATAAAATGAGTTGTTTACAATATTAGGTAAAAATAAGAGGCTGTATCAAAAGTTTCATTGATCATGTAATGCACTTGCAGAATGATAGCATTCTGTGCAGATCAAACGCTGTAAACATTCCGATACCGCAATGTAACAGCCTGTCTTTTGATACAGCCCCGTAAGATAGCAGTATACAATTAATTCAATGCCAGGTTTACCCTCGCATAGTAAAAGGCTCCCAATACCCCCATTTGTACCGGGGCGTATTTGAAAACGCCAAAATAAGAATTGTCGTAAGCCTGCTTATCAGGAAATACATCCAGGATATTATTGGCTCCAACGGTGAAAGAAATACCACTCTTTATTTTGTAAGACACGGCAACATCTGTTGTGATCTTACCCTTGTGTTCCTGCACCACGCCAAATGGATAACCATTTCTCGTTACTTTACCCCAGTAAATGTTGCGGACTAAAAAGTTCAGTTTGTTGGCGCTCAAATTCAATGACAGCGTGTGTTTGGTACTGGGATTGTTTGTTTCAATAAGACTCTTTTGATCAGGCCCAAAATAATCATCCTGCGTTAAACCATTCGCACCCAGCGATACAGGAAAATGAAATTTAGTGATGGCGGTTTTATTAAAATTAGATGCCAGCGCAATATCCAGTTTGGTAAGCTTGCTGAAAGGAACCGTGTAGGTAAGCACCAGGTCAATTCCTTTTGTACGGGTATCAATGGCATTGGTAAAGAAGCGGCCGCTTTCTACGCCAAGTGCAGTGATGCGGTCATCACTGATAGAACTGGTGATCACGATCCTGTCTTTGATATTGATGAGATATGCATCAGCAGTAACCACAAAATTTGCTGCAGGCCTTGCCGTAAATCCTGCGCTGTAGTTGACTGATGTTTCCTGCTTCAGAGCTGGCAAACCAATTGCTTTTGCAACAGCACTGTTGATAGGGAAAATACCTTTGTTGATAATGCCGGAACCATCCTGCGCTATATCACTGTAAAAATTGCTGAAGTATTGCTGGTGCAGGGAAGGCGCCCTGAAGCCCGTGCTTACAGAAGCTCTCAAGGCAAATGCCTCACTCAAATTATACCGGGCACCCAGTTTGCCATTAACGGTGCTTCCAAAATCTGAGTAGTTTTCAAAACGTACTGCAGTAGCCAGCAGGAATTTTTTATTAAAACTGATATCTGCATCTGCATAGGCTGCAATACTATGCCTGTTCGCATTGACTTCATTGGCTGGAGTGAAACCAGGAAATGACTGAGCGCCCGCTATGCCTGAAGGATTATTGTTGTACAATTTCCAGCTTTCTTCCTGGCCTTTTGTAATGCTGTACTTTTCCAACCGGTATTCACCGCCAAAAGCAAGATTTACTGTGTTACTGCCGCTCTCAAAAGTTTTACTCACATCTGCATTCACGGTGTTTTGTATAAATGCATGACTGCCGGCATTAAATTCCGTAGGACTTAAAGCGCCCAACGAAGAGTTGTTGCTGTTCTTAACATTGTATCCAAAAGAGTTTCGTCCATAGGTGTTGCTCAGGTCAAGCTTCCAGCTATTTCCCAATTGCTGCCTGATACCTGCTGACAAAGAGAAATCCAGGATGTCAGAATTAAGCGTGGGTTGAAAACCGTTAGGATAAAGTGAGGCTACCACATTTTGTGTTTCGCCGGGCAGTCTTCTAAATCCATAACCGGTACCATTTCTAACACTTAGGCCAGTGAAAGCGTAGAGTTCAGTTTTACTGCTGATCTGATAGCCAAAATTAGCGAAGCCCTGGTAGTTGATCGCCTTCGCATCGCCTACATGAAAATTAAAATCATCACGGGATAAATTTCTTGCTGCCAATACAGAGTCGTCATATGCACGGGAAGCTGCTGCATCGTTTGCAAAAGCATACGCAAAAAAATCACCATTGGCAGACTGATCAAAAATGATGAGGTCCTCGTTTTGTGTTCTGCTGGTAGCGCCACGCCGGTTAGCTTCAAAGGTCAGGTTTAAAAAGCCCTTGTCTTTATTAAATCCAACACCATAATTGGCATTAAAATTAAAAAGCCCTCCATCTCCCCGGCTTGATTCTCCTCCAGTAACACTTGCGGTAAGACCGGTATTTTTCTTCAGGATAATATTGATCACACCTGCAATGGCATCAGAGCCGTATTGTGCAGCAGCACCATCTCTTAGTACCTCTATCCTGTCAATAGCAGAAGTTGGGATCGCATTCAGATCTGTACCTACAGCACCATTACCAACGGTGTTCTGGTAGTTCACCAGCGAAGTGGTATGCCTTCGCTTGCCATTAATGAGTACCAGTACCTGGTCGGGTCCAAGTCCGCGTAAAGAAGCAGGATCGATATGCTCTGTACCATCAGAAGCAGACTGGCGGTTGGCATTAAAAGAAGGCACCAGTTGATTCAATAATTCGTTGGTTCCAATTTGAGGTAACTGCAATCGTACATCGGACAGTTTTACCACATCCACCGGGGCAATGCTGTTGAATTTACTTCTTTGTGCTTTGCGGCTTCCCACAACCACGAAATCTTCGAGTTGTGTAATAGTGTTGGACAATTGTATGTCGTAAGTACTGCTTCCGTTTACTGTTACGGTTGATGACTCGTAACCAATACTGCTTACTACCAAAGAACGGTCCCCGGTAGCCAACTCAATGCTAAAGGCGCCCGTTGCAGATGAAACAGTGCTTTTGCCCGAAGGCTTTGCTGTTACCGTTGCTCCGGCTACTGCCTGGCGCTGCAGGTTAGTAATGGTCCCACTAATTGCCTGCTGTCCGTTGGCGGTATAAAATACTGCGGCAAACAACATTGCCACTACTAAAAAGTACATTTTCTTCATGCTGTAAAAATTGGTGAATTGCAAATATATACAAAGTCTACCATTTTAGTAGATTAATATAGAACAAACAAAAAAGGCCGTCTTTGCAGACAGCCTTTTAAAATATATTTACCTGTAAGATTATACCCTGAAGTGAGCAAAAGCCTTGTTGGCTTCAGCCATACGGTGTGTATCTTCTTTTTTCTTAAATGATGCACCTTCACCTTTGCTTGCAGCTACGATCTCATTGGCCAATTTCTCAGCCATGCTCTTACCGTTTCTTTCACGGCTGTAGCGAACCATCCATTTAATACTCAAAGAAATCTTCCTGTCGGCACGAACCTCTGCAGGTATCTGGAAAGTAGCACCACCGATACGACGGCTACGAACTTCTACACCAGGGGTAATATTGGTCAAAGCTTTTTTCCAAACTTCATACCCGTTCTCACCAGTTATTTTTGACACTTTATCAATCGCATCGTAAAAAATGATGTAGGCACCACTTTTTTTGCCAGCCCACATAATGTTATTTACAAAACGGGTTACCAGTTTATCATTAAACTTAGGATCTGGCGCTAAAGGAATCTTTTTCGGTTGTGATTTACGCATTGTTTAATTTTGATTTTAGGCTGAATTTCTTCAAGTATTAAAACTTTACTCAACCGTTTTTAAATTGTTATTTTCTTCAACCCTGTTAAGAGTCAAAAAAATTATTTCTTAGCTTTTTCTTTCTTGGTACCGTATTTACTGCGGCTCTTTTTACGGTCTTTCACACCTGCTGTATCCAAACTACCACGAACGATGTGATAACGTACACCCGGCAGATCTTTTACCCTTCCACCACGGATCAACACGATGGAGTGCTCCTGCAGGTTATGACCTTCACCCGGTATGTAGGCAATTACCTCTACCTTGTTGGTCAAACGTACTTTCGCTACTTTACGCAAAGCCGAATTTGGCTTCTTTGGCGTTGTGGTGTAAACCCTTGTGCAAACACCACGACGCTGAGGACAGGAATCCAAAGCCCTTGATTTACTCTTTGCAGTGATGATTGTTCTTCCTTTTCTTACTAACTGTTGTATTGTAGGCATTACTAACCTTTTTAAATTTGGACGGCGAAGGTATGTATTCTCTTTTAATTAAGAAACATTAAAAGGCTTTTTTTTCTGATTTTTCTTAATTAAGATCGTCCCGGGCCTTTGTACACACGCAATTCCTGCCTTTTTCCGGCAAATAGAGAGTAGCGTCGGTGCAGCAGACCGGCAAGATATTGCAACAAAGTATTGAATACCAAATTATGCAGGTTCTTTCATGAGTTTTTAACGGAAGATCACTTTCCTTGTAAAGGTTTCATTACTCATCAAATCTACCAGCTTTAATATATAAACCCCATTCCCCATATTGCCTGTTCGCCTCATTTCCAGCGCATCGCCGTCGGTTAAATTGTTATAATCCAACAGTTTTACCGGCTGGTTCAGCGCATCGAGCAGTATTATTTTATAAGAATGCCCGGTTGGCTTTCTAAAGGTTACCCTTAATACATCCTGCGCCGGGTTGGGATACACAAGTATGTTATCCTGCGTACCACCCTTCGCCAACTGAACCACGTTACTGTAACGGACAGCATTATCCTGTTGCGCTATCCTCAACCGGTAATAATTGTCCCCGGGGTCAGGCTGGTTGTCTAAAAAGCTGTAGTTCGCCATACCGGCAGCGTTTATTGTTCCGATAGCTTTAAATGAGGTTCCCGAAGTTTTTCTTTCTATCACAAAACGTTTTATATCAGCAGTAGCTGCTACCGTCCAGTTCAGGAACACTTTGCTGCCGGCGTAAGCGGCGGTAAACCGTTCGAGTGTAACAGGAAGGTAATGGTAGCACGAGCCATCCAGCCGGTAATAATAAGTTCTCCTGATACAGCCACTGTTCACAACAAGATGGCATACGTATAAACCGGTATCGGATGGCGTAACATTGGGCAGGTAAATGCTGTATCCATTACCAAGATAAGTACTGTCAGCACCATCAACTGTATGCTTCACATACCAGGCATAGCTTGAGTTATACATGGTATCCACTCTTAAGGTAGTATATAACTGGAAACAGTTGAAATCAGATACGATGCCGTTATTGGCAAGCGGTAATATACTGGCATCTTCCAGGCTGGCATTTCCACAGGCATCCAGCGCCCGCAGTCTTACCAGCGAATAGGTAGTACCATTGTTAATGGTGAAAACAGGGTTTGTCTGCGGAGCCGTTATAATGGAAGGCGAAGCCGGTGTACTGCCAATGATCTCATAGGTAAAAGGCCCTACCCCATTTGAAACTACGGCACCCAAACTAAAGCCATTTTGATCGCACTGGTAAGCGGAAGACCTGTCAAGTGCCGGGTACTGGTAGGTTGACACTGTTACTGTATCATACAAATACTTGCTGCAACCATCGTTTACCCGGTACCGGATAATATAAACACCGGGTCCCAGGTTGTTAAACGAAAACACTCCACCTGAGGCTGAATTGGGTACAAGCGAAGAAGACAATGTTACATTGTTCTTTTTAATGATCCTCACTGTAATGGAGCCGTTGTTGGAATTAGCTGTTGTTACAACCGTTCCCGAACCATTCGGCCAGGTTGAACTTGGACATTTAGGGATCACCCCCGGCACATGTGAAACAACACTGGCAACTGCACCCGTACTGGTAGAATCTATATTTCCGCAATTATCAATAGCGAGTATTTTATACCGATCGGCATTTACTGTTCCCGGGAGACTGTCGATGAGAACACTGGTAGAATTATAAGTGCCTGCAAAAAACAGGCTGCCATCGGGCTGGTAAACTTTTATGGTAACCGGCACCACACCTCCTGCAACAGTAACGCCGATTTTTGCAAATCCATAAGCGCAGGATCGCTGGGAATAAACACTTACTGCCATTGGTAACGGGGCTGCAGTAAAGCACCTGCTGATGACGGTATCATAACAGCCGTCTTTCATTTTGATACAATAATTACCATAGACAAGATTGGAAAAGATGCTGCTGGTATTGCAGGCAAGCAGCGAATCCTTACTATCATACAGGCAATATTGCGGGTTGCTGATATTCTGCGGACCTGAAGTGTTTACCGAAAACGTTGCACAGGTTCGGTTACTGATCGATACATTGTTGGATAACGAGGGTTCGGGCGCTGTGGCTGATACATCGTAATAAAAAGTTGTATCCGGGCACTCATTGTGTGCTGCAACATAATAGGCACCATAAGCAACGCTGTCAAAAAAACCAGTACTGTTGCAAGCCAGCAGCGTGCTGTCGCTACGGTACAGACAGTATTGAGGGTTGGTAAGATTGGACCCGTTTACAGCTACAGAAAATCCCGAGCAGTACCGGTTAATGATCTGCGAAGAAATATTATTAACGATGCCGGGCCCCAGGATAGCAAGACACCTCGTAATAGTAGTATCATAACAGGAGTCATGCACATTGACGCAGTAATTGCCATAGAGCAAACTGTCGAACACACCGGTAGTGTTGCAGGCTATTACCTGCCCGGCACTGTCGAGCAAACAAAATGAAGGATTGGTAAGACTGTCACCGGTAACGGCTATCCCAAAATTAAAACAGTTGGTATAGGCCGGTGTAATTACGGGTGGCACTACAGGCAAGGGTTTGATGGCGGTAAAGCAACGCTGCAAAGTTGTATCCCGGCAACTATCCCTGATATTAATGCAATAGCTGCCATAAGAAAGACTATCAAACAACCCGGAATTATTGCAAGTAATCAAATTACTGGCCGAATCATACAGGCAGTAAACAGGGTTTGTTAATCCAACCTGTCCTGTAATGGCAGCCGAAAAACTGCCGCAAACCTTGTTAGTGATCTGTACGTTGTTGTTTACACTGATGGGTGGGGCCGCCACTGTAAAACATCTTATAATAGTCGTATCACTGCAGGAGTCATGTGCATGAATGCAATAATCACCAAAAACAATACCGTCAAAAACACCGGTAGAATTACAGGCAAGTTCTGTTCCGCTGCTGTCTGTAAGACAAAATTCCGGGCCAAAAAAATTAGCAACCCCGGTCACGGAAGCTGAAAAGCTATTACAGGTGACGGAAGAGATGCGTACACTGGCGCCAACGGTTGGTTTAAAACTCACTGCCACCGGAAATTTTTTGATCTTTCCGCAGGCATCTTTTACAACTACCTCAAAATTATTCAGCCCGCCAAGATAAAATGTGATCGAGGGATTGGTTGACCAAAGCGTATCGCCGGCACTCCTTACCACACCGTACAACAAGCCGGGAATACCTCCAACAGTGCTGATATTTCCCCTGCTGTCGCTCACTCTTATATATCCCTTGGCACTGTCGCAGGAAAACTTATTGAATTTTACCGAATCAATTTTCCAGGTGTAGTTATTGATCGTCACCAGCCTCGATTGTATACCTCCGCAGGAATCCGTTAGCCGGATAGTGTATACCCCGGCCGAAAGATTATTGAAAGTACCGGTACCATTTGTTGTCCCGATACCCATTGGCGAAGGCGCCAAAATGGAATAACGGTAGGGGCCCCGGCCAAAGGTTTGTGTTGCCAGGCTGATGCGGCCATTGCTGCCGTTATCACAGCTCACATCCACACTGTTGAGGGTAAAACGGGGATCACGGTAAGTACCCGCTACGATAACATTGGTAAAATTGAGTGTACAGTTGGTGATGATATCCGTTACCGTTAGCGTATAATTCCCTGCCGGTAACCCGGTGATGGAGTCTGTACTTGTAAAATTGGTATTTACAGTGCCGGCTACCTTATACTTGTAACTGCCGGAGCCGCCTGTTGCATTTACCTGTATCGAGCCAGTCGCTGCACAACGGCTTTCATAACTGTGATAAGTAGCCGCAAATGAACTGCACATCTGTGCCTGCACAAGGCCTGGTTTCACCATACAAAAAACTAAAACGGCAAGAAGAAGAAAGTAAAGTTTTTTCATGTTTTAAATGTTAGCTTCCAAATAATCAATATGGCCGGGGTAGCAGTATGCTATCGCCACAGCGATCATTGCTGGAACTTTGTAAAAACACCAGGGTGTTCTACGATGGTTTTTAAAACTGAAAAACTAAAAGGGAGGTAAGGTCACGGATTGCACAAACAGGATACTTGTTTATTTTGAACCGGGATACCTTTTTCTTAGCTTTTCACAGAATACGGTTTATGGGTAACAGGATATGCTCATTGATAAGCATGGCTTTGCCTGTATGTTGCAAACGAAAAAAGGAACCTATTATTATGTTCCTTTTAAATATTTTATACACCGTGTTCCACCGGCTTATACCGGCAACAGCCAGTGATGTGTATCTGGCTGAAAACCATAGCGAATGGCATCAATGCGTTCTCTTACTTCAGGCGCTGTTTTCCATGTGCTTACATCAAACAGCATTTCATAATCCTTATACTTCAATTCCTTTATCAGCGCAATGGTAGCGGCCGTACCTGTTCCGAAGATCTCTTTTAATTCACCCGATTTGTGTGCAGCGATGATCTCATCAATTGCCAGTGGCCGCTCTTCTACCTCAAACCCCATTTCTTTTAAAACGGTGATCACGCTATCCCTGGTAACGCCGGCAAGGATCGTCCCTTCTTCCAGCCCGGGAGTGATCACTTTATTGCCGATGATGAAAAAAGCATTCATGGTTCCGCATTCCTGCACATACTTGTGTTCATAAGCATCCATCCAGAGCACCTGGTCGTAGCCCTTTTTTTGCGCTTCTGCCGATGGTAATAATACTGCTCCATAATTGCCTGCTGCCTTGGCAAAGCCGATTCCACCCGGTACTGCCCTTACATATTTTTCTTCTACGTAAATGCGCATGGGATGTGCATAGTAAGGCCCGGTAGGACTGAGTATGATGAGGAACTTATATTTTTCACTTGGCCTTACACCAATGGCCGTATCGCTGCTGATCATGAATGGACGGATGTACAGTGAGTGCTGTTCATTGGATGGAACCCAGCCTTTATCGATGCTGATGAGCTTTTGCAAGCCACCGATAAAAATATCTTCCGGTACTGCTGGCATCTGCATCCTGAGCGCCGATTTGTTGAAGCGTTCAAAATTATCATGCGGCCTGAAAATATTTACGCCGCCATCTTTTGCACGGTAGGCTTTGATGCCTTCAAAAATAGCCTGGCCATAATGCAATACCGCCAGCGATGGATCCATCATCAGGGGCTGATAAGGCATGATCTGCGGCGTTTGCCACTGGCCATTCTCATAATCTGCCACCAGCATGTGGTCGGTAAAATATTTACCAAAAGGAACATTTTCCAGGTTAACATCTTTTAGCCTGCTGCTTTCCGTAAGCGTAATTTTAAAATCTTTCAGCGCTTCCATTATCCTTAATTTTACCGCAAAGAAACAACAATTTCAAGCAGTAAAAGCAAGCTTCATGGGTTTAAATAATATTGAGCTACAGCCCCCCATTCTACAGGAATTTTACAAGAAATCGCTGGTAGAGATAAAAAGCAACAATAAGGCTTCAAAGCCAGTTTCAGCCTCATCTTTAGCGATCCTGGGCAAAAACATGAAAGGCATTGTACTGGTTATCAATAACGGGGAAGTAGCCTTTTTGCCAGATGACGAACTCAATTTTTTGCTTGGCATCCTCTCCGCCTGCAGCCTGAATATGGATGATGTTGGAATACTAAATATCAACAAATATGCGGATACGGATTATAAAGGCATTGCCGAAGAATTGAAGGCAGAAAAAGTATTTTTATTTGGGGTGGATCCGGCTGCAATAAAATTGCCTTTGTCGTTTCCGCACTACCAGGTGCAGCGATACAACGGGCAGGTATACCTGGCTTCACCGGCTTTGCATGCCATCCAGAACGACAAGGCCGAAAAAACAAAACTGTGGAATTGCTTAAGACAAATCTTTTCTATTTAACGTATGAACAGTCAACTGATATTCGCTACCAATAACCAGCACAAAGTAGCAGAAGTAAGAACGGTGCTGAACAATTTGTTTGAAGTGATCTCTTTAAAAGAAGCAGGCATCAACATTGATATCCCGGAGCCCTACGATACACTGGAAGAAAACGCTGCTACAAAATCCAATACCATCTTTCAATTAACAGGTAAAGATTGTTTTAGTGAAGATACCGGCCTGTTCGTGGATGCGCTCAATGGCGGGCCCGGCGTAAAAAGCGCCCGCTATGCAGGAGAGGCAGCCAGCAATAAAGACAATATCAGCAAACTACTATCGCAACTTGGAGATACCAGCAACAGGCAGGCAAGGTTCCGGACCATCATCTCACTAATATTGAACGGCACCAGTTATACATTTGAAGGGATCTGCGAAGGCGCCATATTAACCACTCCCAGGGGAGAACAGGGCTTTGGCTACGATGCGGTATTTGTTCCGGATGGCAGCACAAATAGTTTTGCAGAAATGGATTCCACAGGCAAAAATCAATACAGTCACCGGAAAAAAGCGATGGCAAAACTCATTGCATTTCTTTCTGAAAAAAAAGATCGGGATGGCAAGAATTAAAATAGAAATGCCTGCTGTAAAACTGGCCGAGATCATCGTACCAGTTCGCATCACCGATATCAATTACGGCAATCATGTAGGCAACGATGCTTTTGTTGCCATCATTCACGAGGCAAGACTGCAATGGCTACAACAAAACGGTTATACTGAATTGAATTTTGACGAGGCGGCACTCATCATGGGCGACCTTGCCATCGAATTCAAACACGAAGCTTTTTATGGTGATCACATTGTTGTAAAGATCTTTGCCGGTGAAATTTCAAGAGTAAGTTTTGAACTGTTCTATGAGCTTACTGCCAAAAGAAATGAGGTGAGCGTTTTACTGGCCCACGCAAAAACAGGCATGATCTATTATAATTATACCGCTAAAAAAACTGCCTCTCTAACCGATGCTGTTAAGTTGCTGCTTGCAGGAACCTGATCATGCCTCATTCCAGATACGCCAGCTTTCTTCTGCCTGGATGAGTAACATAGCATAACCATTTTCCGTTGTTGCGCCTCTCCTGGCAGCTTGTTGTAAAAACAATGTTGGAGCAGGTTTATAAACAAGGTCGTAGAGATAATGTTCTGCAGTTAAATGATCATAAGGAATAGCCGGGCACTGGTGCTCGTTAGGGTACATGCCGGCCGGGCTGCAATTGATGATCACGGGGTATGCTTTCATTATTGCGGCATCGATATCCTGGTAACTGATGTATTGCGGAGATGACTGGATGGTTCTGCTTACGATCAAATACTCAATGCCCAGTTTGGCCAATACATATTGCACCGCTTTAGCAGCTCCGCCCGAACCCAGAATGAGCGCTTTGGTATGGTTGGGTCTTAGTTTTTTGATGAATGATTTTTCAAAGCCAATGATATCGGTATTATAAGCCGTGAGTTTACCATTGGCTATTTTGATGCTGTTGGTAGCTCCTGCTGCCCTCACTTCATCGCTTTGTTCCTGTACAAATTGTAATACCTGTTCTTTATAGGGAATGGTTACACTAAGTCCCCTGAGTTCAGGATGCGATCTTAACAAGGCAGGAAATTCGCTGATGGAAGCAATCGGGAAAGCTTCGAACCTGCAATCCGTTATACCCTCTTTTTCAAACTTCTCCATAAAATATTGCTTGGAAAAAGAATGCCCCAGCGGATAACCGATCAATCCAAAAATTTTCATGGCAATGACAGAGAAAAGGATGATTAATTGTTTTTCTGATCGAGGTACAGTTCGAAGGTGTCACCCCGCAAGCCGATCCGCATAGCTTCCAAAGCGATCATTTCGCCGGGCGCTATATTACCAAGGTTTACATTGCAGCCGATGAGCTCCAGAAAATAAAGCTGCTGCGCTTTTTGAGGCGCTTCCCACAGTATTTTCTCCTCCGGTATCTGCGTTAAGATTTCCTGCACCAGTCCTTCCCTCACTTCCCCTGATCCACGGTAAATACCTACATTACCGGCTTCCCTTGCTTCAGCAATTACATAAGTAGAGCCAGCCTCCAATTCTGCTTTCATCAACTCGATCCATTTATAGGGAGGAATGATATGCGCCGCATCCTTGCTGCCTACTTCGCTCAGTACAATACCAACCTTGGTGAGTTTTTCTATGTACCCGCATTTTTCTGCGTGCGGAATCGATATGGAACCATCACTAACTTCCATATACTGTATGCCAAACTCTTTGCAAACATTGATATAATCTTCAAACTGGTTCCTGATCAAAAAGGCTTCAAACAGGGTGCCGCCAAAATACACAGGTACATCAAAAGACTGGTACACTGCTAGTTTCTCTTTGAGGTTGGGTGTAACGAAAGCGGTTCCAAAACCAAGCTTTACGAGATCAACATAAGGGTGAGCAATACTCATGAAATTGCGGGCCTCTTCCAAACTAAGGCCTTTATCCATTACCATTGTAATTCCTTTAGTTCGGGGCTTGCTGGTTCTTTCCGGTAACTGGGTAAGATGAAAATTCATAGTTAGTCTTTTACTCCCGGTACTTACCGGGAGGCGCAAAGATAACTATTGAAGGCTAAATGATAGTTGTGCATCAGCAGCAATCAAGGTGAATTGCATATGATCAAATCGATTTGTTTCTTTTGAACTTTGCGATCACATCTACAATGAGCGGATTTTGCAAAATGCCCGGGTTGAGGTCAACAAGCTTTTTTAGATTTTTAGGATTTTTTGACATGCCATTTTCTAGTTGGATCACCGCCTCCTTGCTCTTGCCCAGCGCCAGCAAAAACGCAGATTTATAAAAGAAAAACACTGTTTTTTGACCGGTCATTTCCAGGGCATGATTTACATATTCGGCACCTTCCTCAAAGCAGTTGGTCTTGTACAGGCATTTGAGTAATTCTATCCAGCCATAAATGTTTTTTGGCTTTGTCCGCACCACGTTGCCAAAGTATTGAACTGCCATTTCTACCTTGCCCATCTCCATATAGCATTGTCCCATCGCAAGATTGTATTCTGGCTGGGATTTATACATCCGCATGGCTGTTTCCAGGTTTTTTACCGCACTTTCCCAGCCACCTTCATTCATATAAGTGCAGGCGATCTTGTAATACAACTGGCTGTTATCCTGGTTTAAATGAGTTGCCTTCCTGTAATGAAACCGGGCCTGGGCGTAATTGTGCAGTTTGTCGTAACAGTGACCAATGGCTTCATAGATCACATCTTCGGGCCTTGCCAGTTCCAGCACTTTTTGCAATGCTTCGATGGCATCCTTATACCGTCTTAAACGGAGATAGGCATCACCCATATTGCGCCAGGCATAATCAAACTTTTCATCAATTGCTACGGCGTATTGGTAAGCATCAATGGCCTTTTCGTATAACTTGATACCCTGGTAAGAGGCGGCCAGGTTAAACCATGCAAGCTCATTGTAGGGAAATTGATCAATGATCTCCTGGTGAAGCCGGATGCCTTCTTCATTCCTGCCGGTAAAATCGGTCCAGAAACAGATCTTATACAATGCCTCTTCGTTATTGGGATCTATCTCCAGCACCATCTTCAGGCAATCGAACACCTTGTCGAAGTTCTCATAGTCGTCATATACGTCGGCCAGCTCAAACAGCAGTTCCAGCTTTTCTTCCCCTTCAAAATAATCCAGGGCAGCTTCCAGTACGGCGGCAGCTTTTTCCTGCTTGTCAAGTGCTAAATAGGCATCTGTTTTTAAAATGTATAGATTGATATCGCTGTTATCCAGCATTTCAGCCTGTTTAAGCCAGTGCAGCGCTTCCTTGTAGTGTTTTGTGGCAATGAGCAGGTCGGCTCGTTTTAACAATAATGAAGCAGAATAAGGGTAGCGTTCTACAGCGAAGTCAGTGGCTTCCAGCGCTTTAGCCATGTCTTCGCTCTCATCGTAATGGTCAATTATCTTTTCAAAAGCTTCTTCGTCGAGGAAAGAGTGGGATTTTCCGGATCTCAGGTTCTCATATTGATGGATCAATTCCTGTATTTCATCCCTGTTCTGGCGGTAGTTATAACTGCTCATAGGCTGAAGGTTTTCGAAAGTTACGGGAATTTCATTTTAAAAGTCTGTATCCTGTAACTTTTATTTCGTATAATCGTTAAGAATATGTAAAATAATCCATGAACGGTTGACTATTTAACAAAGTTTTGTTTAGTTTTACTTTAAAGTTTTAACAATGCACAGGTTTATCAAAAAGACGGCCATCATTATAACGCTTATCAGCGTTACTGTGGCTACGTTTGCCGATAAAGGAGCAGGTAAAAAGAACAAAGTTAAAACTGCGATGAATATCAACACGACTTCTTCTACTTCACTTAAGGCTTCAATTCTTTATAATATTAAGAACGGTCTTACCTACAAGGGTAGCCTGCTTGCGAACCGAAAAGTGATCAATAACACGGTGACCAATAATTTGTTGATGACCTACCAGAAGGGAAACACCACCTACATCATTCCTTATAAAACAAAGGTGACCGTTCCTGAAATCAAACAGGGTTATAC
>APMI01002113.1_pt1 | contig 20746 bp, 23 predicted proteins | sample 667938 | NCBI WGS metagenome assembly APMI01 (sample SAMN01084076, study PRJNA167559) | wastewater metagenome | biome: Wastewater | place: Denmark: Ejby Moelle, Odense | collected 2011-11-28 | reverse complement strand
TGGAACAACGGATAAGTTTTCGAAGGAGACTGGCAAAACGGAAAAAAGAATGGATATGGAGTCTGGAGATCTCCTAACGGAGACCAATACGAGGGCGAATGGTTTGATAATAGGCAGCATGGCAAGGGAACATTTAAGGCTCGAAGAAGCACATATACAGGAGAGTTCAAAAACTTTCTGAAGCATGGTCATGGGCATGAAATATTTTAAAATGGGGACTCATATAATGGTGAGTATAAACATGGGAAACCGTTCGGAAAAGGTCGATATTAGTGGTCTTAGGGAGGATACTATGAAGGAGACTTTGTGGAGGGCATGAGAGAGGGCAAGGGAGTTTGGGTGGACCCTCGAGGCAATAAATATGAAGGTAATTGTTTAGTTAAAGTAGCGTAGGCTCTTTTATGGCAGATTTCAAGCATGGCTTTGGCAAGTAGATCACTCCATAAGGATATATATTCGAAGGACAGTTTTTCAGAGGAGAGAGAGTTAAGACCAACTTCATGCGTAATAACAAATAGTATCCATGAATATAAGTTATTTATCGTTTAAGCATAAGTGTAATATATTATTACAATTCTCATATACTCAACTTTGCCATTAAATATAGACAATATTATATTCTTAATTAGAAGAAAAGATGAGAAACAGCGGGTCGCATCAGTAAAACTTAAGCTGGCTTGGAGAATATGAAATTATTAGTAAAATTGGAGATGGAACTAGCGCCACTGTCTATAAAGCTAAAAGCATAAACGGGAGTATGGTCTCAATCAAAGTAATCAAGCCAAGCTACTACAAATCTAAACTAGGTTTTCAATTAGTACAGAACGAAATTAAAATTTTAAAGTCCCTCAGTCATAAACACATCCTCAGTTTTATAACTAGCATCGAGAAAGCAGACAAAGTGGGAATCATCACAAGCTACTGTGATGCTGGTGATTTGTAAAAGTACTTAGCCAAACATAAGAAGCTTGGCTAGAAGTAGAGCTTAGTCATTATGCAAAAAGTGGCAGAAGCGTGTGTGCACCTTAAGAAAAATAAAGTCATTCATAGGGACATCAAATTAGCAAACATCTTCATTCATGAGTCAGATCCTGTTATCGCAGATTTTGGATTTTCACTATTTGGTATTGATAACGTGTTGTCAAATGTGAATGCAGGATCTCCTATGTACATGCCAATTTAGTCTTTGAAACAAAAAGTATTCTCATAAAAGTCAGACATATTTGCATTTGGAGTCTGCTTATTTGAATTACTTTCTGGAAAAACTCCCTGGACGGCAAAGACGGAGACTGAATTAATTTAGAAATTAAAAAGCCCACCTATCTTAACAATGAATATAAATGAGAGAACAAAAAAACTTATCTTACAATGTTTGTCTTACAACGCAGATGCTCGACCTACATTTGAACAAGTTTTGTAATAAATTAACTCTATAATTAATAATCGAGTGCCATTGATGGAAGTTACCCCTATCAATGTATGCAAAACAAAAGCAAACACTCAGAAACTTAGCATCATTCATAAATCAGCTAAATAGAATAAATAGAATAAAAAATGTACGTAAGTGTAAGCGAGCAGCAGAAGATCAAAATGTATATCAATGCACTGCTACTCAAGCTCTGGTTTAGGAAAAAAATTTAGAAATTAGACCGAATTCTTGAATAGTCTACAACCTTAATAGTTTCGATTTCTACCATAGTCAGTCATCATAAAATTCAAGATTATCCTACACCAATATAAAAAGATATTAGGTATTGTGGTACAATAGGACATTCAGGTGAAAATGTAGGATGCTCTTGTAGAAAAAGTACAGCGCTGTTCTACTGAACTCTAACTTTGTCTAACTATATAAAACTTTATTAGACGACTTTTCAGGTTAAGCAAAAACTATAGTTAGTTCAAGAAATGTCATTAAAATATTGGATTATTACAAGAAAGAGTGACTTCATTGCTTGTGGCTTGAATGAGAGAAAATGTTATTTATATAAATCATTATCATTTTGTTTTTCGGTAAAATTTATCACACAAAATTTTAACAGTATCGTTTATTTTGTCCATTGATTAGGTTTCAATCCACTCAGTGATTTCCTGCAGCTTAGTTTAAGTTTTGATGGTTTTGCTTTTTCTGGAATTAAAAAAGTGGACGAAAACCTAATGAATATACTCTTGATCAAAAACTCTATTGATAGAATGACAGCAAAATAATTTTAATTTAATTTGACTACGCAAGTTAGGCTAATTAATAAGCCGGTTTGCTTTGGAGAAAGCATGACTTAACACTATTCGATATGCTTCTTTATAGCTGCTAAAGTCGTCTGAGCACAATGGACTGAACACCTAGTTAAGTCTATTTATTTCAATCCTCCCCAAGTTAGAAGTTAGTAGAGATGCGTCCTTTTATTGATTTATGCAGAGTTCTTTCTTAAGTTTTGCCATCATTCCATTTGCTTGACATAATTTATTACTCTGTAGTAATAGTGTCAGACAATACTTATCCAAATAGTATTTCATAGCTAGCTCCTCTAAACTTGTCAAAAATTTTAGGTTTTTCACTTCTTGATAAATCTGCTGTAAAAACATAATTTTTTGGGATATTTTCTCTATTATTTATTAGTCGGGGTCCGTCTAGATAGTCGAAAGTTCGTCCATCTACTTACTACTTTTTTCATAAATGTTTAGAGCTTTACGAAATTCTACCAGCTTGATCCTCTCGTTAGGAGATATCCTGAATATATCAGCAAATAGTTTTGCCAATATACTAAGATCATCTTTGGATAGTGAGGGATTCTACAATCCTTTCATGTCTTAAATGCGAAATCCATTTTTGCATTTTGATTCGATCTCTGCTGCCATATTCATGCCTGTGTTAAACGGAGTGTTACTTTTAAATGGATAAACTGCGAACAGCATGTGAAAGAAAATCACCCCCGCTGACCAAATGTCGACATTCTAGTCATACTTTTTCTTAGCGAAGATCTCAGGAGCCATAAAGTAAGTAGTACCGCAAAATGTTGAGGCCTCGTACTCAGTCTCCTTTGCAAACCCAAAGTCGCATATTTTAGCGTGAATCTATTGAGTTTGACTGTCCCTGCTTAGTAAAATATTTTCTGGTTTCAAGTCACGATGAATAATGTTGTTTGCATGTAAGTATTTAAGCCCCTCCAGAATATCTAGCATATATTTTTTGGCTTCAGTAAGTTCAAGCATCTTTTTAGGTTTTTGTGACTGAAAATTGTACACGTTCCCCAAATCACAGTACTACATGATCATGAAATTCCAACCGTCGTCTGCGTAAGATGTTATGTACCTTCGAATGTACGAATCAACTTCACGATGTTAGGGTGGCTTATTTGACCCTGAATATCAATTTACTGCTTTAAATATCTTTTTAGCATTGGCTTTTTGTTGAAGTTTTTCTTATTTGTACACTTAACCGAAAGTAGTTAGGTCTCATGGCCCTTTAAGCTCGTCCGCGACACCAAGTACACGATACCAAAAGCCCCCTTGCCTAATTTTTTTATAGGGTACAGGTTATTTTTTCTAAGGACTTCTTGACAATTTTTCGCTTCGATATCTTCGTGCATTTCCTTTATATATATATTCGTTTAAGAATATTTTTAACCTTATAAAAAACAATCCGCGGCTGTTCAGACGAAGTGTTCGGGTTTCAAAACGGCAGATCTTAAAGCCGCAGTTTTAACTCATTCTGAAGATCTCCGCTCTACTTTTAATAAAGTGCAATTGAAGGATAAAATATGCCTTTTTGTGCATTATAATTCGTAGAAACTCATAGAAATATAATGTTAAGAATAAATAGGTTCAAGAAGATGCATAAATTTTAATTATTGAGTCCGCGCCTCCAGAAGCTGCCTTATGAGCATTGTTTGTCGACACACAATGGACTGATTCGTCATATTTTTTTGTATGTGACTGATTTAGCAATATATTACATTAAAGCAAGCGATTGGTTAAATTTTTCGCAAGTCCCACAACTTTACGTAACCGTCATGGCCGCACGTGAAAAACTCGTTAATATTAGAAGTAGTTGCTATTGAAGTTACTGAGTCATCATGAGCCTTAAAAGAGAATGTTATCTTTGTTTTATCAAACAGTCTGACCATTTTGTCTTCAAATGCTGCTAGCAGCAAATTGGGGTGACTCACAATTCTAAATAGAAAGCTCATTACTTATTTGTTGAAACTTGGCCTATAGTGGAAATTTTATGCTCTTGTACAATCTTGGCAGTCTCAATATCAAAATATGTCAGACTATGGCTTGTTACATACCCAGCCACCAGCGATCCGTTGTGAATGCATATTGATGTTGGTATCTCTTCCTAATTTTTTTGACTCTGTTTGCTATCATAGCAGTATGATCTTTTGAATATTCCCTTAACCTCGTTCCCAGATTCAGACACTTAATAAGCTCTGATAAAAATTTAAGATGAAGTTGAAAATAGTATTTTCTTAATTAATTAATATTTACATGCTCTTAGTGATAGAGCAGCTGCCAAATAGGTTCAAGCTTGTCGTCTTCACTATTGCTCCAGCTTCCGACACAGCACTTTTTAGTTATGTCCTTTTTTTAAGAAATTCCTTGAAAATTCCAAGCCCTTACAACTCCTTCCATTCCACCGCTAAAGACTCGTTGGGAACTATGAGCGAGCGTAAAGATTGGCCCAGAATGCTATCTGATCGTCCCCATGCAACTGACATCTTGAAGATTTTTAATGTTCCAAAGCTTCATCGTGCAATCCTCTGAAACCGAGACTAGGATCTCTTGGGTTGGCAAGAAAAGCAGATCTCGAACTCCATCGTGGTGGTTTTGGCTTGAGTTCGATAAACCTATTTCTTTGTACTCTGACGATTTGATAACTGGGATTTAATTTTCTGTTTCTTATTTAAAAACCATCTTTTCATCCATCAAGCCTCCGTGGGTGCCTCCTCGTATTTATACTTATTTTTGGATGTTTTAAAGTAAGCTCTTTACACCTAACGACTGCAAAATTCTTTATTATCTTTAGTTTTACTTGTTTATATGATTTTTGTTAGGTTTCGATCTTCTTTGAGGCATTTTTATCTCTCTCACCTGCTCTATTGGTTGAGTTTGAATTTTTTACCCTCTGAGTAAATAATTATGTACTTTAGTTGTCTTAGGCAATACTAAAGCATCCTATTTCTATTAATTAAGTCCGAGTTGATATTTTCAAGAGCTGAGACTCTGGTCTATAATTATTTTATCTGTTCCTTCAAACCCTTGCGTTCCATGAACCAAATGTCTTCATTGAGTGATTGTGTTTGATATTGTTTCTAAATGAGTGATAGATAACATGCAGAAATTCCAGCACCCCTTGCCAATTATACCCTTCGTTTTGCAGCATATATTCAAATTAAAATATAAAGTTGTTATATCAAAATTTGTACATGCGTAGACTAGCTAACTACTTTTACAAAATTCATATAACAATATTAACATTTTATATTAGAACGATAAGATATAATGAAATTCTGTCATATTCTGATAACCTTTGATAACTTAAGAATGAAAATATGATGTTTGGACTTACAAGTATTATAACTGGCGAGCATCAATCCTGCTGCTTGTATGCTAAATAGTAGGGAGTCATTGCCAGAGTCATTGTTCTGAATGCTTGAATCGCCGTCATTTTCTTCTTCTGGATCACGTGCGCCCATAAGCCGATACTCCATGACGAGTATTCGCTTAGACAGTTATGGCGGGTAAAGTCAGTATATACTTTAGTTTCAAACTGATCATCGAGCTCGCTGCTGGCCCATTCGAACATCCTGTGCTGGTACTGCTCGTCCACTTAGCTTTCGGACACGATATAATAATTGAGGGATGGTTTCCCCTTGCTTTCCTTGCTTAAGCTGAAATAAATAGAAATCTTTCTGAACTAAACTTCCTATTCCTATTCGTCACCTTCTTCGCCCTGAATCACTAGCTCAAGTGCTGCTAAATAATGCTGAGCAGTTGGACTGCTGAGAAACTCTTCTTTAGTCTGCCGCGAAATCTAGCTAATGTTGGAAGCATAGTTGGGGTCATTAACTTCTGTCTCATAGGGGAATATTTTTATTTTAGCATCTTAAAAGTACTTGTTGTTCAGTTATTCGTAAAATTTTGGCAGCCCCTACTCCTATTTTATAGCTTTGTAGAACGGTTAAATTATGTGCGCAGTGTAGAAGAACCTTTCCACCGTATACTGATTAATTACAACAGGGGTCGTGAAGTTGTGCTCCTGTTCGTAGTAGAGTGCGTAAGTAAGCAGCAGGTTGGGAATCTACTTATCAAAAGTATCAAGCACTGCTTTCGAGTTTTATTCCACTAGAGCATATATTATTTCAGGATCTTCAACGTCGTATATGTTAAGGAATGCGTTTAAAATTATTTCTATCTTATTCTTTGTCTCTTCATCGTTTATGTCTTACTTGAGCACTACAATGACCTATTTCACGGCTGGGGTTATGCAGACTTGATATATACCGGATTTGCTATTAGAAGAAAATGGAAATAATAGTCTAGTCATCTCAACTATTCTATATTCTCCGAAAAATCTCACTACGTCTTTCTCAAGTTCTTCGTGAATTGTTTCAATCGTGCTTTTTAGTTCCTCCTCACTGATGGATTAATCTTGAAGCTCTTTCACGAAATGAAGAATCACCTGTTCGATGCTTGGATGCGAATAAACGTAAAGCTTCTGTGTTTGAATTTGCTCCTCAAAGACTGCCAAGTATTGGCTAGCATCATTCAATAATTCTAGGTTTGGCTTATTTTTTCGTGCATAGGTTGTCCCTTTTACGTAATCATTGAGACATTTCAAAGTATCCATTTCTAGTAGTTTTTCTGTCGCGATTTCTCCACCTTCCTCATTGTTCTCCTACTTCTCAGGTGAAAACTCATCGAAATCATCATCATACTCCTGAAGGTACTGATCATCAGCTTTTTTACCTTTGTTTGGTATACTAATTGGAGATGGCCTTTTTATTTCCTCTTGATCCTCATCAATTAGCTCATCATCTAAATTGCCGTAATTGATTGCTGATTTTTTTGTGTTTTTTTGCTTTGCTGCTTCTTACTTCTTGCGTTTCTAAGCTTCCTACTTTTTCTTTACTTATTATTCATTTTTTAATTTTTGCCTTTTTTATTCTTATTCTTTCAGCTTCTTTGTCTATGCTTCTCGAGCTAGCTTTTATTATTACTTCTTTTTTCTTTCCTTTTATTATGCTTATTGTTTTTGCTTTTGTTCAAGCTCGCGCTTTTTCTTTTCTTCTATTTACTTACGTTATCTTTCCTCTTTTTATCGTTTTTCTTCATCTTGTTTTCTCTTTGCTTACTCAGCTTATTTTCGTTTTCTTTCTTACTATTCTTTTTTCTTTTGTTATTACTGTTCTTTCTTTTTCTTTTACTATTGCTATTTTATTTTTCTTTGTTCTTCCTCTTTTTTGCGAATTTAATCTTATTTTTTCTTTCGTTCTTTTTACTATTGTCTTCTTTTTAATTCTTCCGCCTCCTGTTTAGCTTTCAATTTGGCTTATTCCTATTTTGCTCGCTTCAATTATGCTTATTTCGCTTTTTTTTACTATTCTTGCGCCCTCTTAGTTTCTTACTATTTTCTTTGTCTCTATAATTCCTATCTCTTTTTCTTATCTGCTTATTAAGCTAATTTTTTTTTTGATTATTCATCTCTGATTTTAATCTATTGCTATTGTTGCTGTTGCTTTATTTTTTGTTGTTACTCTAATCTCCGAGCATCATCCTATTTTCTCTTCTTTTCTTACATCATAATTCTTTTTTATTAATCTTATTTTTTTTTCTTGTCATCAGCTTATTTTTTTATTCGGGCTTACTATTATTATCTCTTACGTCTTTATTCTTATTTTTTTACCTTTTACTGCTGTAATTTATTTTGCTTTTATTCCTCATCCCTTTTTCTTTTCTCTTCAATCTATTTTCGTAATTTTTCATCATTTCTTCTTTTTTATTACTAAATTTTTTTCTTCTAATCGATTTCCTGCTGCTTTTTTAACATTTCATCGGCCCTCTTTTTCTTTTATTCATCTTATTTCTGTCGCTTTAGCTGATCTTTTTGTTATCTTTCCAGTTTTTATTGAGCTAATTTGGCTTTTCTCTTTTAAGCTTATTCTAATTATTTGGCCTTCCTATATTACTATAATTTTTTTCTCTCCTCGTCTCTTGCTTTCCGGAGCTCTATTTCTTCTTGCACTTTTCTTGCTCGTTCTTATTCTCTCAATTTTTTTCTTTCTGCTTCCTAGTTGACTCTCACATTTTTTTAGGAGTAATGAGCCTTTTAATACGTTTATTTTTGACTATATCCTTATATGTTGTTCAATGTCCCTCCTCTCTTTTCCCCCTCAACAGGGACATCAACAGATTGTAAAAGTTACTCTAAATTGTCAAACAGAATATTGACTTATTCATCTAGCATTTTTAAATTTTGTGAAGATGTCGTATTTTGAATTTAATATAACTCATTCTCCACCTTTTCTACCAGAGTTTTCTTAAAGCTTTTGCGATTGTTAATAATTTCTTCTTGAATTTTTAGCAGCTACTCAACGAATTGCATAGCATCTTGAAGATACTTTTCTAAGCTATTGAGATAGTACAAATTTTCGAGTTTATTGATTTCCATTTTGTATTTTTCACTAAAGTTGCCTCTAATAATATCGATATAGAAGGAGTTATTTTTCAGCACCATGAACTTCCTCTTAAGAGCTTCCACTTAATCGCTGATCTGTTTGCACCCTGCCTATTCTGGGACTTCGCTAATATTCTTTAGAATTCCTTGAACCTTTGGAATTACCAGTTTAACCAATCTATGCTTCTATTTGGACAGCAAAGATTCAATCAAAACTGCAATGTTAGGTTCAGATCTGCTTTATGCTTCTCGGAGTACTTCTCTGATTTTACCATTGAAATAGTCTCTCTTGTTATAAAAAGGTCGACATCTCTTCTGTACAATTGAGTCGATATATTCTGTAAAATTTTAATCTAAGCCCATCATTTCCGGCAAGGAGCCAATGTCTGCAGAAGCATTTCTGAAGGCCTGACTAATGATTTATCCATCTTTAAGCTGATATTTTGATGCAATAGTGACTAGATCTGATTTTGAAAAGTGATAAATTTACATTAAAGAGTATAACACTGCTGCTATTTTTTACTAATGCTCTCTCTTTATATAACTATTGCTTATATATTTCTATCTAATCACTGGCTCCATCTCAGCCAGGCGAGTCTTAAACAGTTCGATTACTCTGCGTGGATGTACAGCTGAGAATAAACTATTAATGCTTTATTTATTCATTTTTTGGCATTTAGTTTCGTATTCCTTCATGTGCTTGTCTAGCAGATCAGTGGCCCGACCTGCCAGACTGTATGCTAAATTAGAAACTTGTGGTCTCTTTATTATTAAATTCGAGTATTGAGTCAGAAATACATTAAGTGTACCCTACAATTTCCTCACCACATCGACCTGGAGGGGCAAGTCATTCTTTATGTAGTTTTCGATGGCCTAGTTAGTACTAAATTTGGGGGCCTCAGCGAGCTAAGCATATTTTGGGAAAATAGTGCTGAAAGTATTATTGCTTGCGATTTCCATGATAACGTTTAAATATATTACTATTGTAAACAGTTAAATTAGTTAGAGTAATGATTAATTAAAGATCAGCTCATTATTTCGTCATAATCAACTTGCAGCACCAGCGATTTTGTTATTGTCTCCTTTCCTTCATTACTTTTGCTCACAGATGGCAACACGATCCAGCACTCCTCGCGAGGTTTAATAAAACCATCAAATGGATCGTGTTCCAGAGGATTAAATTCAACCTTAGCGCCAATCTATGCCACATTAATTACAAATGGTGGATCTGATATTAAGCAGTACACTTTCAGCTCCATAATTTTATATAAAAATTACTTAATCCTTGTTTCATTTTCTTAAGTAATTTCCATTTGTAGATTTGCCATTAAATGCTCAAAAGCTTCATTTATTTTACCTTACTTCTGCAAGTTAGTCAATATTTAGGTGTAGGTGCTTTGGAAAGACTTTCTCAGCACGTTCATAATCGGTCCTTAAATTGTGGAGAAGCAACCAGTTTTACAGATCGACTAAAAACATGGCTTAAAGTAGATGGTCACAATTTATTCGATCTTCTTGAATGAGAAAAAGTAAAATGCAATCGTGCCTTTCATGTTCATATCAGGGCTCAGCACATCGAAGAATAGGTCCAGACACTCGTATTTATAGAACTCCGCGAAGTTGCTTCCTATTTCGTTGTAAGTGGGGAAGTTAGAAGAAGTATTCGAAAACCCAGACACCATCTGTCTGAGATTGGATTGCATATTTGTAATTTCTTCTTGCAGTCCCTTATTTTTTACTTTAAGTTCATCTCGTTCCTTCTTTACACTTGTTAGTTTAGTCATCACCAACTTTATCTTGCCCTTCAAGTCTCTAACCTCGCTTGAGTCTGAGCTCTTCAAGGCTAGACAATGCTGGTCATCCTCGTATTCTTTAGTGCCGTTATGGTTATTGGACTTGTTTTCAATAAGTTTAGTCTTGGCTAGCTGGGAGTAGTGAGAAAGCCTTTTTTCTTGCGTCCCAAACTGCATAACGAACTTTTAATTATTAATTAATTTGTGACTGTTATAATTTAAATAACAATGGCTCTCCTTAAGGAAGATAGCGCGTTCACTCATGTCATAGCTATAGACTTCGGCACAGGAGCTTCAGGGTATTAATTTTTTAATCCAGCTATGCTATTGCTCCTAAAAATCCAGACCAAGACGGCAAAATTCGCATTGAAGTGTTTAGCCCATGCGATGGCAGTGATGATCAAAAAACACCGACAGCAATTTTGTTCGATAATGATGGCAATTTCATTGATTTTGGAACGAACGCACTCCAAAAATACGCAGAAATAATCTAAGATGGCAATAATGCGCTATTGTTCCAAAATGTAAAATTCAACTAATTCAGTACAAAATGCACTTACTGCACATGCACACTAAAGCAGTGTCGGTTGATGGCAGGGAAATGCCCTTGATGGAAATAATTAAGCATACCTTGTTGTTTATCTCACAGCAGGCCATACAGAAGCTAAAGGAACAAATTGGCAAGTTGGTGACCTCCAAAATTAGATGGGTGCTCACTGTACCTGCATTATGGAGTGAGGAACATAAGCTTTTCATGAGAAAGGCTGCTGTTGCTGCAGGGATTATTGAGTCTACAAGCAGCTCTAACCTATTACTCTGCCTATAGCCTGAAGGGGCTTCTATCCAGTGCAGGGAAGATGCCGACCAGTCAGTGCGAGAGCAAATGATAAAAAATAGTATTGTCATGGTTTTAGACTGCGGAGGAGGTACTGTCGATATCACTGTGCACAAGCTGCTTTGTTAACCAGAAGAAAAATTTGTATGTCACGAGTTGATTCCTTCAAGCGGCGGCTGTTAGTGGGGTTCAAAATATGTAGACATTTACTTTTAAGATTTTCTTAAGGAATTTCTAGGATAATAACTTTAATAGATTTATACACAGAACCCTCTAGCCAGATTAGATATTCTTAAAGATTTCGAGATTATTAAAAGAAAATTTAAGGGAACAAAATAAGAAAGGTCGATCATAAAGTTGAGTTACCTTGGATAATTTCTTAATGCAAAAAAATTAAAGACCCTAATAGAAAATCACAACTCAAAACATAACGCAGAATTTCATTTAAAGCTTAAGGGATCTGCAAATTTATAGCTTCCACCCGCACTCATGTGCAGTTTTTTCCAAACCTTATTCTAAAATATTAAAACCAAAGTAAATATTCGTTAATTTAGGTCGAGCAATTATTAAATCAAGTTCAAAATAAGAATGAGATGGTTGATTTCATCTTCATGGTTGGTGGTTTCTCAGAAAGTCCTTACTTAAAATCAGAGATTCTCAAGAAATTTGAAGGTAGTAAAATTCAAGTGTTAGTTCCGCGAAGACCTCAAATTTCTGTCGTGAGAGGGGCATGCCTTTATGGACTTAATCCTCGGTCAATAACATCGAGAATTGCGAAAAAGACATACGGAATTAACACATTAACAACCTTTGATCCTGAGCTTCACCCGTAGTCAAAGAAAGTGATTATTGAGGGAGAGGAATTTTGTGAAGACGTTTTTGATGCATTTGTTCGAAAAGGATAATCAGTTTCAATAGATGAGGTTCACACTAAGATCTACTGCCCAGTTCGAACTCGCCAGACTATCATGCGCATTATATTTTATGAGACTGATGAGAGAGAAGTATAATTCATTGACTAAGAGCATGTGAGGCAGTTGGGAGAGCTGGCAATTGACATTGGTAAAATCACACAATCATCATAATAGAAAACAGTCAAAGTAACTCTTTTGTTCGGAAGTACACATATTTATGCGACTGCCACGAACAAGTAAGGGACTTAGATCAAAAACTGCGAGTTTAAATTTTAATTCAATTCATGATTCTTTTATAGCTAATTAAATTAAAATGCTGATTATCTTGTCTAAATATATTTTATTACTATACCAGTTATTAAATTCTAGAAAATTATATATATTTTTAATTCTGCATTTATGATGGTGGAATATAATGATATCCATGTACTCAACAAAATCATTAATCCCCAAGACTGCGCTCATCTATAACTCTAAGTTCTTCGCCTCCAAACAGTTACTCTTCGGTACTGAGGCAAGGAAGAAATTGCTGCAAGGTTGCAAGCAGCTCGCAGATGCAGTCCAAGTCACATTGGGTCCCGGAGGCAGAAATGTGTTGATCGATCAGACCTACGGTAGTCCTAAAATTACCAAGGACGGAGTCACCGTTGCCAAAGCCATCTAAATTTAAGATAAATCCATCAATATTGGAGCAAGCCTTGTTAAAAGTGTTGCGAACAAAACCAATGATGAAGCTGGTGATGGAACAACTACTGCCACCATATTAGCTAGAGCAATTTTCGAATAAGGATTCAAAAAAGTGGAGACTGGTCTCAACCCTACCCATATTAAGCGAGGAATCGACCAGGCTGTTTAATTCATAACTAAATAGCTTAAAGCTAACTCAACTGAGGTGAAGGGCAGATAGGCCATTTCTAATGTTGCTACTATTTCAGCTAATGGCGACAGAGAAATCGGAAACATGCTGGCAGATTTGTATGAGAAAGTTGGCCCTCACGGAACCATCACCATTCAGGATGGTAAGACTCTTCACCACGAAATTTAATATGTAGATGGTCTCAAATTCGATAGAGGCTATGTTTCACCTTACTTCGTGACTGACGACAAGAAACAGAGAATCTAGTTCTAGAACTGCTTTATTTTGCTTGTCGATAAGAAAATAGGAAACTTCCAAGAGCTATTGCCCTTCTTATAGTTCACCTATAAACAGCAGAAGCCACTTCTGATAATCGCTGAGGATGTGGAGAGCTAAATTCTAGCCAACCTCATCGTCAACAAGCTTAAAGGCAATCTAAAAGTTTGTGTGGTGAAGGCCCCATCTTTCGGAGACAACAGAAAGGCCACTATGCAAGATATTGCTACAGTAACTGGTGGTCAATTCATCACTGAAGAAGCAGGTGTTTCCTTGGACAAAATAGGAGAAACCCCCGAAGGTATTCAATCAGCTTTGGGAGTCGCTAAAAACATTACCATCACCAAAGACGATACAACTATTTTGCATGGAAATGGCACTAAGTAAAATTTATCATTTATTTAGATAACAAATCGAGAAAAGAATCGATCAAATCCAAGGTCAAATTGAAGTCACTGAAAGCAACTATGACAAGGAAAAACTCCAAGAGAGACTTGCCAAACTAAAGGGAGGTGTCGGAGTGATCAAAGTAGGTGGAGGTAGCGAAGTCGAAGTCGGAGAAATCAAGGACCGAGTGACTGATGCCCTAATGGCCACCAAAGCTGCTATTTCAGAGGGTATTGTCGCTGGTGGAGGAGTTGCTCTTCTCTACGCCTCTAGAAAACTAGATGAGCTGATTAAAAGCAAAAACTTCACTGAAGGTGAACTTGCAGGAGTCAAGATTATCCAGAGTGCTGTGCGTATCCCTTGCATGAGAGTTGCCGAAAATGCAGGTCATCAAGGTGGACTAGTTGTTTCTTATTTGTTAGATAAGAATCAACCTGATCATGGCCTTAATGCGGCAACTGGCTAGTGGGTCAATATGAAGGAGAAAGGAATTATCGATCCAGTGAAGGTCGTCAGAACTGCTTTGGTGGATGCATCGAGTGTTGCCAGCTTAATGTTAACCACTGAGTGCATGATCTTCGACTAGCCTGAAAAGAAGAAGAAAGACAATTGATGACTATAGTTGTAATTATTTATTTAAATGTTCTGTTGCTATTATTATGGCGTGCTATTATTTATAGTTAAGAGAAATTCGAAGCATGGAGAGGCTAATTGAGCAGATCTATAGTACGGACGAAGACATGGAATGTGACAAGTGCAATAACCACTGCAGTACCTTCGTGAGTCTCAGCTGCGAGCATAAGTACTGCGTCATCTGCCTCACCTTCATGTACGTCAAGCACCGCAAGCTCGACCCCAACGAAGGAACAGTCAAATGCCTCAAGTGCGACAAAATTACTAGTTTACACCCTAGTCATCTCTAAATAGTCACAAAAACACTAAAATAGCAAGTTGTACCAAGCATTGAGGGCGACAATCATCTGGGAGTTCCTAAAGGCCTTTATAACCTACAATGTACTGACACAGCTAATAGGAAAATAAAATCGGAAGAACACTCCTTTGAGCACAATATTACACCATCAACCACAAAGTGCTTCTTCTCCAAGTGCGAGAGTCCAAGTTCTCGCAAAAAAGGATCAGCTCGCGCTATGTGCAGCACCCACCGCAACTAGCTTGTAACTCATTTGTGTTTCACATGCGATATGATGCCCCTGTGCATCAAGTGCTCCTCCGCCAGCAAGAAGCACGCTAATCACGAGGTAAAGGATATCCAAAAGGGTATATCGCTCATCGCTGAGCAAACAACTCTCGCTAAAATGGAAATCTCCCAAGAAATCCAGGAAATATAGCTCAGAAGCAGGAGGATTGAAGATCGAAACATTTTCATCAAGGACAAAGCATCCAGGTTCCTATCCGAAGTGCGAGGCTGTTTTGAAAGTATCTTCGCAAAGCTTGAGGAAAAGAGCGAGCTAATAATATAAGGCTGCCAAAGAAGCTTCGAGGCCTTACTTGAAGAAAATAATAAATACATAGAGAGCCTCCAAAATAACGAACAAATTCTGCGTTCTCACTTTGAGAGAATTACTAATCTTCAAAAAGACAGCTAAAATTTTGATTACATTACTAAGTGGATGGACATTAAAAAAGAATGCAATCTAACTAGGCTTAGCAACACAAAATTTGAGATTGATGCTAAAATTAAATTTCCGTCACCGACAATAATACAAGAAATAGAAGCAGTTTTTGTATAAATTAATAAAATTACGATGGCTTTTAAATTTACAAATCTCTCTAAAGTAGGCAACTGCGATCTTGAAAACTGTCGCTCGGAGTCAAAGTTAAAGAAATAAACAAGTAAACGATTAAAAACAAACTTTGCAAGCTTGAATTCATCGAGAGAAAAGAGAAAGAAGAACACAAAGACCGAGTAAGACGAAAGGCGATTGAGGACAGAGAAGGTAAACTTTGAAGATAAAAGAAATAGTAAAATGCCGGCTTATATAACAGATTTCATCAATAAAAAAGCTTATAAATATGGTACTGAAGGCACTTCATATGTCCTTGAGATGACCTCACAAAATATTGAATCCTCGAAGATGACTTCTAAATTATCAAAGACAATTTCACCCGAGTAGCTTAATAAGAAGAAGAAAGACAACATGACTCTAATAAAATAGAGAATGGAGAGAAAGACAGCTCAACCTAGCATGAAGAACAAGGGTGACGCAAGCCGTCGTAAGAAAGTTCATTGATTTAATTTATAACCAATTTTTAGTATGCAAATATCAATCTTATTAAACTGCGAGTTCCTTTTTAACATTCTCCTATATTTTCTCTAAATCGGGAGGCAGCATTACAAACTTTGCCTCGACTGATCTCTTTATTCTTAGATGTTCTTTATAAGTTTATCTGTCGCCAAATTATGTTTAGAAATTTTCCCACTCCTCCCATAATTTTTTACGATCGTCTCTTGGATCGGTAAATTGACTTATATACACAAAAATGGCTCTAGCACGATCAATTTCGCCCATGTTCGTTTCAATTTTTGCATACTTTCGACCAATCTAGATTACTTATTTTTCGTTCAGTTTCTGAAGTGCAGTTTAGAAAATTGCTCTTGTTTTTGTGATCCCTAGCAGCTTAGAAACTTTGGCAATGTAAATGTTGAATGCCTAATACCTCTATTTCTCAGGAAGGTTGTTTATCATTCTGTCGTAAATTTAGATGGCATGCGAATAAAGCCCATACTATTCTTCAAACTCGGCGTAAAGAAAATAAAATATTTTGCACATATCTTTAGGGGCTTCTTTTAGAACTCTCTCGAACATTGATCTTGCCCTTTCGACTCCAATACCGTCAGAGCCATACCTGCTGATAAACTTATGGATGTATGATATCCATAAATCAAATAAGCTAGGCCAGCTGAAGTTGGAAACAGCGTATTCGAATACCCTGAATGTCTCCTCAAAGTAGGCATTTTCCCATAGAAAATTAGTAAAATTAATGAGCATTACTGGAGTCATGCATCTTTGATCTCGACACTTTTCATAAGCTAGCTTGAGGCTTTAAAAAGTGCCAAACATCATCTATAAATCTATATAAAGCTGCCAGATATTTGTATATGATTTCAATAACTATTCAAAGTTTCGAATTCGTTGCTGCTCCTCGTTTTCAGCGTGTGATCTTTTTTTGTATATTATATGCTTAACAATGATTAAGGCATCTTTGTAGTAACCTTCTTCAAGCAAGATCTCAATCCATCCCGTCCAAACGTTATAGTAATCCTCGATCATTTTGTAGTGTATTTCGATGCCTCTTTTCATTATTTAGTTCACCAAAGCAATATTTCTCTTGCTTTGATGAATTCTGGCTATTTATAACACTACATCGGAAAGCTTGCCTTCTGTGACATTCTTAGGGTCTATTTTTTCGAGTGCCTCCTCCAACACCTTTAAGCTATCTTCCGACTTGTTGTCCTTCGCGTAAAGTTTAGATAAACTTATCCACTCTTTTACGTTGTGAGGGCTTTTTCGTAAATTTATTTTGTGCAAGAGGTAAGGCCTTCTTTTTATTAGCTGTTATAGTCTCTCAAGTCGAGCCTCAATTTATTAATCTACAAAATCTTATTTGACAACTTCTGCCTCCTTTCTATTTTGCTAGTCTGCTAGTGCTGTGATCATTTCTTACTAAAACTTGCAATATGCACTAAAGAGAAGAGTAAAGTCTTTGGCATTATCTATTGTATTCAGTGCTTATTCAAGGGTTTATCGAGCTCGATCAAACTCGCCTTTCCTTATGAAATAATCACTCAGCTTTACCCAAAGATTACCAGTTGAGCTTTAGTATTTACTAATCGCATCTCTAATAATGACTTATCCATCAACTTTAATCTTATCAGGATGGTCTACAATGATGTCAACCATCCTGAGATGGAAGTCTTATTTCGTCATTCTTGCTTTGCTCGAGTAACCATCATCATCCATGATCTGTTGCAGAACTTTAACACAGTAGTCATAGAGTTCTTGCTCATATAGATAGTCTGCGAATTGCTCCTTAAAGTCAGGGTTAATTTTCAAATACCGCGGAATTATGGATAAGGCAGTCTTATTACTATCTAAATTCATTGCCCATTTTGTGAATTTGTCCCAAATTTTTTAATGCTGAGTAAGAGGCAGGTTACGAAATGACCAGTTGTATACCTCTCTGGTTTTAGACACCAAATTCTGCTTGCTTAAACTCTCACAATACATTAGCCAAATTCTTGGCATTTTCGGCAGTTTTTATAAAGCTTTTTCAAATGTTTCATTTAAGATTTTATATTCTTTTGAAATTAGCGACCTCGTTGAACAATATTGCATAAACTATTTCAAGTACATGTGCCATATCTTATATGAATATGGCAAGTACATAAGTGCTCTTTAGAAAAGCTCCTTCCTTTCTGGCCAAGGAAGCAAACGCTGAGCGTTAAGAGTATTAGACCAGGCTAAAATAGAGTACTTTGATGCATCATCACCTTGTATCTGGTCAGGAGCCAACAATCTATTTATTTGGATGGATCCAAAATGAGTAACCCTTACTGCATTTCGCTCTTCGCCAAATTCATCTGAGTTTTAAGTATCCGTTCTCTTATCGACCCTTCGTGGCATGCTCTTATAAAACTTAAACAATTATAACTAGAATCATTCATTAAAAATCTTTGTCAGTATAGCAACTAGCAGACAGAGCTACACTGCTCCCATCTTCGCAGTCCACCTACTTAATGATCTGATTTCTGCACTTTAAAGAGATGATGTACTCTTCTAATTCGGCTTCCATTTCCTTAACATCACTGTCGTCTATCCCGATGCTGAGTGATCTAATTTGGCGTAGGAAGTTCTCAACTTTTGAATGTGACATTTTACGATCCATACGATAGAGTTCGTCCATATGTTTTTGAAGAACTTCAGGTGGTAGTGCTGCTTACTCAACAAGGTGATATACTTCAGTACTCCATTGCATGAACTTTTCTTTTAGTTCCCGTTAGCTGCATATTGTGTTTTGAAGCTCACTCACCTTGCTCTCATATTGGCTAATAATACTCATAAGTAGCTTAAAATATCGGGGATACGCCTTTAATTAACGACATAGCTCTTCTGTAGTGGCAATATCCTTCTATTTCAGCAAAACCCTCTCCGTTTATTTAGTTTTACTTAATTTTAACTGATAAATTTACTGTTCGTATTCCTCCACAACTTTCTCTAGATCTTCAATCTTAATTTCAGCTTCTTTTAAAATTTCAGCCAAAAACTACTTTTCTTCTTTTAACTTAAACGATTTTATTTTTTCCTCTTTAAGATTGGTAGTTATTGCAGTAAGTTAAGATTGCAAAGCGTTTATTATCCCCTCTTTCTCTTGTAGTGCTGAAAGGTTAATTGTTACTTCTTTTAATTGTTACCTCTTTGGTGCCTCTGATATTCTTGTGATTAACTATTCGTTTTCTTGACAGACTCTATTTATCTCATGCCTTAATAGCCGAATTTCGTTTATGGTACTGGTTGATTGAGACTACTTACGCAAGAAATCAATTGTCTTTTGTTGGTAATCGCATAATCTTTTCAATTATTAAGTATCAGTTTACTATTTATTTAAACTCGTTTTATCTTGTACGTCAAATCTGCTTCGAAAAACCTCAAGTAGTTATTCGCATTTATTTAAAATGGAGTTTGTTGAGGCTAATCTAGAATTATTTTTCATATTTTCCGGTGTTTGATTTTTATACTCAATCAGTTCTGTCGATTGTAGAATCAAAACATTTCGGGCCCGATGAAAAAAATTAGTATGGAATTTGATGTTTTCCCCATTTTATTTGCACTTACCACATTCCAGTTGCTCAGTTTGTTTTTTATTTTAGCCAATTATAGTTTAAAGTTGTTCGATTTTTCGTTACAGCAATTTAACATACTCCTCTTGTGCTAAAACAATTGCCGAAGTACGACTTTGAATAGACTTAATAGAGTAGTCGACAACATGCTCGATTGTAAATATTCTATTTTTTACAGATAAGTTTTCGTGAGAAGCGTATATACTTTAACAAATTATCGGTTTTGCTGCTTTTTATTCGCTTTCATGAGAATAGCTTTATTTATCATAATTTTAACATTTATTTTCTGACATCTGTTGACTGATTTGGCTATCATTTCCAGAGGTTTTTTATCTGTTTACCACCTATTTAACCATGTTAAGGATATTCCTACGGGCTTCATTATGCTAAATTTTAGCTGTGGTCTTCTTGAAACAGTTCTTATTTTTTGTATACAGCATGTCTTAACGATATTTTGAATTTATTATTAAATAATTTGCAATATAGATAAATGATTCCATATAATATTTACTATCTCAACTCGATGTTCCAATACAGATTCTCTTTCCGCTAATTTTTTGAGACTCATTGTAGATATTCATCATTTTGGTCCTAAATGCATTATGGTTTTCAATGTTTTGCTTCAGTTCCTGCTCTTTACATTTACCATAATTCTCCCATCCTTGGTTTTTAGATTTTAGAAATTCTGACTGTGCTCTTGTACTTCTATTCAATTCTTTGAGCTCATTGTTTTCTCGTTTAAGCTTAGGGTTTTCTTCTGCATATCTTTTTATCTTTCTCTCAACTTCCTCTATTTATCGAATCAACCGCATTTCGGATGCAGAAGGTTCCTTACCTTTGCTGATAGATCTAATAGTTTATCTTGCAATTTTGGAGCTGCTTGGAACTTATCCATATTCTTATTTGAGATTGGCCTAGACTTGCCTCTCGGTTGCTTCTTAGATAGAGCCAAAATATCGTAGAAATCTGTACTCTTTTACCTGAGAGGGTAAGGAGCCAGCACCTGAAGCAGAAAGATTTTGTCTTAACTTAATGTTGTTCATTTAATTTCTATAAATAGTTCTAATTTCTACTTATTCTATTATTAATATTTTGTTCTATATTTAATAATTAATGTATACAATATTAGCTCATTATTGCTACTATTATCA
>APMI01019655.1_pt1 | contig 20749 bp, 15 predicted proteins | sample 667938 | NCBI WGS metagenome assembly APMI01 (sample SAMN01084076, study PRJNA167559) | wastewater metagenome | biome: Wastewater | place: Denmark: Ejby Moelle, Odense | collected 2011-11-28 | reverse complement strand
TGCCGGGTTCAAACCCGGCATTCATTAATGATAGTGTGTAGTGTTGTTAGTTTAAACTTCTGAAATCCACTGGTACCAGTTTACTTACACCGGCTTCCTGCATGGTAACGCCATAGATAACATCCACGGTGCTCATGGTTTGTTTATTGTGTGTTACAATGATGAACTGGCTGTTCTCACTGAACTGTTTGATCATTTTGGTGATTTTGCCCACATTGGCATCATCCAGCGGTGCATCTACCTCATCGAGGATACAGAATGGCGCCGGTTTGATCAGGTAAATGGCGAATAACAAAGCCGTTGCTGTTAACGTCTTCTCTCCCCCACTTAACTGGCCGATCGAAGAAGGGCGCTTACCTTTTGGTTTGGCAACAATGTCAATGCCGGTGTCTGCAAGATTTTCAGGGTCAACGAGTACCATATCTGCGGTATCATCTTCGGTAAAAAGTGCCTTAAATACTTTCTGGAAATTTTCCCTTACCCGGTTGAAGGTATCCAGGAATTGCTGGTTGGCGGTGGCTTCCACTTCCTGTATGGTTTGCATCAGGCTATCCTTTGCGGTTACCAGGTCATTCTTCTGCTCCAAAATAAACTCGTACCGCTTTTTCATTTCGGTATACGCTTCAATGGCTGTTGGGTTCACTTCACCGATATTTTCGAGGCGCTTGCGCAGGCGGTCGTTTCTTTCCTGCAGGTCTTCGAGCTGCGTATCACCTGTACGGGGTTCATCAATGATGGCGTCCAGGTCAATCTTAAACTCCACCTGCAGCCTTTCCTTCATCCCGGCCAATTGCAGTTTGAGTTCGGTGAGTTTATCCTTGATCTCGTTGAGTAAGGTATCGATCCCTTCTTTTGATTTTTGTTTGTGACGAAGCTCCGACTCTTTGGCAGCAAGTTCGTTTCTTAAATTATAGTAAGCCTGGTCTGCCTCGTTCAGTTTCTTTTCTTCTGCATCTTTATTTTGCAATAAGGAAACCACCAATGTTTCCAGTTCAGCCAATGCAGTAGCGGTTTCGGCAATGCTGCCTGCAGCTTCTGATAATTGAGTATGACTGTTCTCCACCTGTACCTTCAGTTCATTGAGCTGGTTGCTCTTAAAATCAAACTCGGTCTTTAATGCGGTAACCTTGCTTTGCTGTTTGGTAAACTGCAGGTTACTGTCGTTATACGTAGCGGTGGCAAAATTATATTCCTGTTCTGCCGCAGCATAATCCTGTTCTACCAGGTTGGTGCGATTGCTGAGTTCATCCAGTTGGGTGTTGTATTTTTCCAGCTCATCCCTTGTACTTGCGATGGCATCATGATTGGCAGCCAACTGTTCCTGCAACTCGTCCACTCTCCTGCTGCTGGTTTCTTCCAGCTGATGCAGGTTTTCTATCTTATTCTGCAGGCTGAAAACCGTATTGGTCAGGTTGTTGATGTCCTGTTGTGTTTGCTTGATGGCATTTTCTTTCAACTGCTCATTGAAAGCAATTACTTCATTGTGACGTGCCTGTATGGTTGCTTTCAGGTCATTCACCACCAGTTCCTGGGCAGCGATTTCATCGGCTAACTTTTCGAGGTTCTTCGCACGCCCGATCTTTTTTCCTTCAAACAAACCAACACTGCCACCGGTAAGTGAGTATTTTCCTTTTACATACTTACCTGTTTTTTCCAGCACCACGGCTCCATTGCTGTTCTCTAAAGCTGTATCACTCTCGGCAATATAAACGTTGCCGAGTAGCTGGGCAGCCAGTTTGCTGTACTTGCCATCGATCTCTATCACACTCAAAGCAGGGATGGTTCCCTCCGGCTGGTGCGTTTCTTCAGCGCCGGTAAACTTATCCAATAAGAAGAAGTTGGCCTTCCCTTTTTTATTGTCATCCAGTAAATGAACTGCCTGCAAACCTTCCTGCAGGTTGTTCACTACATAATAGTTGAGGTATGGCTCCAGTACATTCTCTACGGCAGCCCTGTATTCCGGCTTTACATAGATCACATCACTGAGCAATGGCGCTTCATGATTCCAGTTGGTATTCTTGTGCAGGAACTTAACACTTTCCGGGTAGCCTTCCATTGAATCAATCAGGCTTTTCAACAAAGCGTATTCATTCTTTTTGCTGTCTAATATCCTGCTCTGATCAGCCAACTGGCTGCGCAAACCTTCCAAAACGCTCTGTGTTTGAAATATCTGCTCTTTGGTAAATTCATGATGATCCTGTAACTGCTGCAGGTCAACTTTCTTTTGTTCCAGCTCATCGCCTTTTACTTTACGGTCGGCTTCCAATTGCTGCAATTGCGCCTGGCGCTGGTTCTTTTCTTCCTGTATCTGTGCAATGCTTCTTTGCAGGTTCTGGATCGAGGTATCAGCAACGGCTACTTTTTTTTCAGCTTCAAACTGGTTGCGCTGAATGGCCTGGTTCTCCCTGCGTAGTTCGTCAATGCTGCTGCGCTTCTCATCAAACACTTTGCGTTTGTCTTCTACCGCTTCTTTCAGGTTACCCAGTTTTTCTTCCAGGTCGGCCAGTTTTATCTCATCTTCCTTTATCTGCAGGCTGGTGAATTGTATGCTTTCATCCAGTCCCTTCAATTGCCCTTCCGACTTTTTCAAAAATTCGTTCAGGCTTGTTTCTCTTTCTTTTAAATATTGAAGGCGCTGCGCCGCAAGACTTTTTTCACTTTCCTTATTGCGTACATTGCTGAGCATGTCGTTGAAGGCATGCTGCATTTCCTGCAGGGCTTTCTCTTTTTCTACAAAGCCAAGCTTTTCCTGCTGCAAAGCTGCTTCTTCTTTGGCGATGGCAGTTTCTATCTCAATGCGCTTATCCACTTCCACCTGCTGCTGCTGGTTGAGGTCGCGGTAAGTGATATTGAAACCTTCCAATGCTGCCTTGGCCAGTTCGATACTGATCTCTTTGTATTCTTTTTTGATCTCGAAATATTTCTCGGCTTTTTTGGCCTGGCTTTCGAGGCTTTTTAACTGGTTATTGATCTCAAACAACAGGTCTTCAATACGGGCAAGATCCTGTTCGGTAGCATCCAGTTTTAATTTGGCTTCTTTTTTCCTTGTTTTATAAATAGTGATCCCGGCAGCCTGTTCCAGCATTTTGCGGCGGCTGTTCTCCTTATCTTTAATGATATCATCCACCATGCCCAGTTCAATGATGGCATAGCTGTCGGTGCTTACACCGGTATCCATAAAAAGGTTGTGAATATCCTTGAGGCGGCAGGCCACATCATTCAGGCGGTATTCGCTTTCCCCGTTTTTATAGTATTTACGGGTAACGGTTACGGTGCTGAATTCTGTTGGTAACAGGTTCTTGGTATTTTCAAAAGTAAGGCTCACTTCTGCCAGTCCGGATGCTGAACGGGTTTTGGAACCATTGAATACCAAACTCTCCAGGTTCTCACTGCGAAGGTTGCTGATCTTATGCTCCCCAATCACCCAGCGGATACTGTCGATGATATTGCTTTTACCGCAACCGTTGGGCCCGATAACACCGGTAATACCCTCATCGAAATTGAGTACAGTTTTATCGGCAAAACTTTTAAATCCTTTAATTTCTAAGCTCTTTAAACGCACTTTTCTGTTTTTTTGTTAGGACTATGTAAGACGGCAAATATAAATGAATGACCAAAGAAGTGAAGCCCAAACTGTTCACACCTAAAGCTGCGTTTACCAACAGGTTATTCACATTTTTTGGTGGATTTTACACGTAAAAATGTGGATTACTACTGAATGAACTGTTTTGTAAATGAAGATTCACACTAAGGCCTTTTGATTTGGCCCTGGATCAGTATCGACAGGGAAAAACTTCTTATTTTTAGGATGAAATAACCCAGTATGACCAACCCCGAAACGGAACCCGGCCACCGCATCGAAGATTTTTTGGAGACAGAGATCGATTCTCACATTAATCACTACAAACCTGCCCTTGAAAAAGCCAGTTGGGTGATGTACCTGTTTGCCATTTTCGTTCTGTTCTTCTACCTCATCAGCGTGTTGATCAATTTCAGTAATCTTGAGTGGCTGAACGTAGCCATCAACGTAGTAGTGATCTCCATTTATTTTTGCCTCGCCTGGTACAGCCAGCACAAACCCTTTACATCCTGTATTGCAATGATGGCAATGCTTCCGGCCGGATTAATGACTGACTTGTTTCTTGTGGGAACTGTAACTACCATTGGGCTGATGGCGAAGATATCCTTGATGATCTATTTGGGTACGATGCTGGGCATGGCTAAAAAAGTACAGGATCATGAATCCCAAAAGACTGCCGCGGTCAAATAAAATAAGTCAATTAATCGCTAATCTTCCATCCAGGCGCCCTGCACCTCCCCGGCTTCTACTTCCACGTAAATATGTTCATCGAGGTTGGTAGATACAGAGAGGCCGGTATAGTCCACCCCTACCGGGAAGGATTTGTGGGTTCTTTCCACCAATGCCAAGGTCTGTATCTTTTTAGGATAATGGCTGAGCAGTGGTTTTAAGGCATAGAGCATGGTGCGGCCGCTGTTGGCAACATCATCGATCAATATCATCACCCTGTTGTTGAAATCAAGAGCCGGTTCAATCGTGATGACATCAGGTTTTTTTTTATCGATCGTGAGCGCCAGCAATTGGACAGTTCCCTTAAATGTGTCGCCCAGGTAAACTGCGATTTTTTGAGCGATTGCCATGCCGCTGCCTTTAATGCCCACCAGCAACAATTCATTTTCGTTGTAATTGCGTTCAGCAATTTCGAGGGCCATACGCCGGAGCTTTTTATCTGCCGTGTCTTTTGTAAGGATGTATTTCTTAAGATCAGCCACTGTGTTCAAATTGAAAGTGAAAATTAGCAACTATTGAACAATCAAACAATTTAGTGATCGAAATAATTATCTTAGCTGCATAAATCGCCGCTATGCACCTTCTATTACAGATTGCTTTTATTGCCCTGCTTGGAATTGCCGGATTTTTGTTTGCCAAAAAGATCGGGCAGATACGCCGGAATATTTTACTGGGACGAAAAGAAGACCTGAATGATCAGCCATCTGTGCGGATGCGGAACCTGTTGCTGCTGGCGTTGGGGCAGAAAAAAATGTTTAAGAATCCGTTGGTAGCCCTGATGCACTTTATCATTTATGCAGGGTTTATCATTATCAATATTGAAGTGCTTGAGATAGTGCTGGACGGTATCTTTGGAACACACCGGTTGTTTTTTCCCTATACCGGCGCTTTCTATACTTTTCTCATCAACTTTTTTGAGTTGCTGGCCGTTGGCGTCATCGCTGTATGTGCAGTCTTTCTTATTCGCAGGAATGTGATCAGGTTAAAACGATTTATCAGCAAAGACCTGGCTGGTTGGCCACGCAGTGATGCCAATTACATTCTTATAACCGAGATAGTACTGATGACACTTTTTATAACGATGAATGCGACCGACAGGGCACTCCAGTTGCAGGGTGCAGCACATTATCATGATACCGGTGCGTTCATTATATCCGGTGGCCTCGCAAACCTGTTTTCTGGTATTGATACCGCTGCGTTAACAGGGATTGAAAGAACCTGCTGGTGGCTTCATATCATCGGCATACTGGCATTTCTTAATTACCTGCCTTACAGCAAGCACCTGCACATTGTATTGGCTTTTCCCAATGCTTATTATGCAAGACTGGAGCCGCAGGGCAAGATGAACAATATGGAGAATGTGCAGAATGAAGTAAAATATATGATGCAGCCGGAATTGGCTCCTCCTGCTAACGGTGACGCACAGCCCATGAAATTTGGCGCCCGGGATGTTTTTGACCTCAGTTGGAAGAACCTCCTGGATGCTTACAGTTGCACCGAATGCGGCCGCTGCAGTACAGCCTGCCCTGCCAACCAAACCGGCAAGTTGTTAAGCCCCCGGAAGATCATGATGGATACCCGTGACAGGCTGGAAGAAGCTGGCAAAAACATCAATGCCAACGGCAGTTTTAAAGAAGATGGCAAAGCCTTACTGAACGATTATATATCGGTGGAAGAGTTAAGGGCCTGCACCACCTGCAACGCCTGTGTAGAAGAGTGCCCGGTGAGCATCAGTCCCCTTGACATCATTTTACAATTGCGCCGCTCACTTATTATGGAAGACAGCAATGCACCACAGGAATGGAATGCCATGTTTGGCAATATTGAAAACAATTTTGCCCCATGGAAATTCTCCCCGGAAGACAGGGACAAATGGGTGCAGGAAATATAAGCAAACAGGTGCGGTCGCAGATTTTACCGCAACGACCTGCTTACTCTGCTGAATATGTTTTAATTTGTAGCCCTATTATAACCTCTGATAAATTTTACCATTTGCGAACCCGCTTTCAATGCAGGAAATGCCCTTTTTCTATAAAACAGTTCCTGGTTGCTGTACTGGTAATTTTTTGTATGTATAAAAGTACAGCGCAGGCCCCGGTGATCAATTCATTTTTCCCTGCCATTGGCGGTCAATCAAGTTCTATAGAGATCAGCGGGCAGCATTTTACCGCAGCCACGGCAGTAAGTTTTGGTGGTACGCCTGCATCATTTTTTTTCATCACTTCCGACAGCAGCATCGTAGCATTTGTTGACAATGGCAGTTCCGGTGCGGTGGAAGTAACCAACACATCGGGCAGTACGTCATTGGCAGGCTTCACCTTCGTGCCGCCGCCCGTGATCAGTTCCATCACTCCTAACTTTGGCGCTTTCGGTGATACCATTCGCATTAAAGGACTGCATTTCGTGAATGTATACAATGTGTTATTCGGCGATTCTGCGGCAGCATCCTTTACTGTTTTATCTGATTCATTGATCAGTGCAGTGATTGGCAATGGCAGCAGCGGGCAGCTTACCGTCAGCACCATTGGCGGCTATGGCACCATCACCGATTTTAATTATACAGGTGCTGTTATTTATTCTTTCAGTCCTACAAAAGGAAATACAGGCACTCTTGTGCAGATAAAAGGCAGTCATTTTACTGGTGCCGGTTCGGTATCATTCGGAGGGTTTGCAGCAGCCTCCTTCCATGTTGATTCCGATACTTTGATCACCGCCACCGTTGCAGGCGGTGGACCCGGCTATGTAAAAGTGGTCACGCCAAAAGGTACTGGAGTTGCGCCCGGTTTTATTGTACCCTATATTAAAAGTTTTGATCCGCAAAGCGGCACCAGATATACAGAGGTCAGCATCAGGGGATTGAATTTTACCGGCATTACAAAAGTGATGCTGGGTGACAGTGCGGCAGCTTCTTTTGTAATTGTTGCTGATACGTTGATAAAAGCCATCGCCGGCAATGGAAGCAGCGGTGCGGTAAAAGTGAGCAATGATGTTTATGAAGATGCGAAGGATTACTTTTTTTATTTACAATATGCGCCGCTGATCAGCTCTTTTTCGCCGGTAGCGGCCACTTCGGGGGCAACCATCACCATCCACGGCAGCCATTTTACCGGTGCCAGCGCTGTATCATTTGGTACCACGCCGGCCGCTTCTTTTACGGTGGTATCCGACACCGTTATTACGGCGGTAACCGGCACCGGAAGTTCGGGTTATGTTTTTGTGACCAACAACAATATTACTGATTCACTAAGCGGATTTATTTACCTCAACCAGCAGCGGCTACAGCTTTGCCCACCGCTGGCCAGCAGTTCTATTGTAAGCAATATCAGCGGAACGAATTACCAGTGGCAGGTAAGTATCAATAACGGCAATAGTTTTGCCAATATCAGTAACAGTACAAATTACAACGGCGTTACAACCGGAACACTGCAGTTGATTAACCTGCCCTCTTCCTTTAACGGTAATATTTACCGCTGTGTAGTAAATGGAGCGAACAGCGACCTGAAGAAAATTCAATTTGTGAATACCTGGACGGGGGCAGTCAATACCCTCTGGAGCAATACCGGAAACTGGAGCTGCAGCGTATTGCCTGATGCCAATACCGATGTGATCGTAAACAACGGCAGCATATTACTAAATGCAAACGGCATCTGCAGAAGCATCAGTCTGGCAACGGGAACTGTATTTACCGCCGGCACCGGTTCCAGGTTAACGGTAACCCATTAAACCTGGATCCACTTAGCAGCCTGGTAACCTTTTAATTTTTGTGAGCATTATCAAACAGGGTAATGACAGCGGTCATATTTCTGCGAAAAAACACGGCGTAGCTTACACACGCTAAGGCTTATTTTTCCCGGCCTGCAATATGCATATTCCACCAGTTACTACTAAACACTTATTGAATGAAAAAGATAATTGCTGCTACCGATTTTTCTGCAGATGCTGAAAACGCCGTTCATTATGCTGCAGACATGGCGCTCTCCATCAACACCAGCCTTGTATTGCTCAACGTTTGCCAGTTGCCGCTGAGCTTTGGCGATGTTCCTGTTGCAGTGTACATTGATGATCTTATTAAAGAAGCAGAACAGGATATTGAAGATCTTAAAACATCACTTAATAACAGGATGGGCGGAAAGCTGGCGATTGAAACGATTGTAAAAACAGGTGCCTTTTTTGAAGAACTGGAACTGGTTTGCGAACAGCTAACGCCTTATGTAGTTGTTACCGGCTGCCAGGGCAGAACAGCAACGCAGCGACTGTTGTTTGGCTCCCATGCAGTACACGCCATGCAGCATTTAAAATGGCCAATGATCACGGTGCCATTGAACACAAAATATGCAGCTATCAAAAACATCGGGCTGGCATGTGATTTTGACAGCGTGATAGAAACCACGCCGGTAGACGAGATCAAAACACTGGTAAATGATTTTCATGCGAAACTGCATATCCTTAATACCGGGAAGGAAGAAATAGTTGATCCGGATGTAGTTTTTCAATCCGGCCTGATGCAGGAAATGCTGGCTTCGCTGAATCCAACCTATCATTTTATCACCCACGAAAATGTGGAGGATGGAATCCTCACTTTTGCAGACGAGAATAAGATAAACCTGCTCATCGTATTGCCTAAAAAAAGAAGCCTGATGGATAAACTGGTACACCGCAGCCATACCAAACAACTGGTACTGCACAGCCATGTACCGGTAATGGCGCTGCATGAATATTAAGATCTCCTACTAACCCGTTACGATCCATAAAAACGCCGGGGTGAAAATTCATCCCGGCTTTGCTTTTAAAAATGGCTCCTTATTAAGATTTGCAACGCTTTTCATTTCGTCCCTGTTATCTGGTTTTATATGCACCTGGCGTTCGTGTAGCAGATCAAGAAAAAGATTTCTTACAACCTGTTTTTCTCACACGATGGCCCCCGTACAAACCTATCTAACATAAACAGGCAGCCGCTTTTACACAGCGGTGATAAAACGCAATCACCATTGACCACAGGCAATTCCCTGTTAGAAAATACCCCTGCCAGTAGTTGGCAGGGGTAAATAAAAACTGGTTAAAGCGTGTTTTTATTTAACAGCAATATGTCTTGCTTCCGGTTTTTTTGCTTCTTCTTTTTTTGGCATTACCAGTTTAAGTACGCCATGTTCATAGGTAGCTTCGATCTTATCCCGTTTTACATCTTCGGGTAAAGTGAATGTACGGCTGAAGGAAGAATAGTTGTATTCTTTCCGGGTAAACTTTTGTTCTTTCTGTTCCTTGCTTTCTTCTTTATGGCTGCTGATGGTGAGCAGGTTTCCATCCATATCGATCTTAAAATCTTCTTTCTTTAATCCGGGAGCTGCGAGTGAAACTTCGAAATCGTCTTTTGTTTCTGTAATATTTACTGCAGGTACGTTCATCATCCTGTTCCACATGGTGCCACCGTTATCAAACCATTCATTCCATGGTTTAAAGAAATCTTCAAACACTGAAGGAAAACGTTCAGTGGTTTTGCTTAATGCCTGGGTTCCCATATTGTCCTCCTTGTTTTTTATTGGTGATTAATTTTGTTGACGTTGTAAAATTAAAAAGTGTACCATCCGAATACAATGACGGTGATCAACGTTTTTCCTGAAGCACATCAACCTGGTTTTTCTCTGCCGGCTTCACTGTTTGCTCAGCGTTACAGTTTTGACCAGGATCACAAAATATGTTGGGTTGATCTTTGAATGGTCTGACCTTCGGTGCCGACCAGCATAGGTCCGGCTGGCTATTCAGGACCTTCCTGGTGCTTTATGAGCGATCCTGTCTTGTCATGATACTACAAAAAATAGAGTTGCAGAAGAACACAATCATATTGTATATTTACTAATATTTTTCAAATAGACAACTTGATGCGAAAATTGAATATACCAGTTCACAAAAGTCTATTTCTCTGCGATGTTTTCAGTTATTAATCATTTCCTTAATACTAATTAAAATCATATAACCGGGTGATGCACAGCAGTACGATGCAATCACATTGCAGGTAGTTTTGCATTGTCACTTTAATTAATTTATTTCTAAAACAACAAAAGATGATACAACAATCAAATGCTTTTATCCTGGAAAATACGCAGGTAAAAGATGAAGTGGTAAGCTGGGTAAATGAAGTTGCTGCGTTATTGCAGCCTAAATCAATCCACTGGGTGGACGGTTCACAAAAAGAATACGATGGCCTCTGTCAATATCTGGTTAAAAAAGGAACATTCATTCCATTGAATCCTGAAAAACGACCCAATAGTTTTGCCTGCTTCAGCGATCCAAGCGATGTGGCAAGAGTAGAAGATAAAACTTTTATCTGCAGCCGCCGCAAGGAAGATGCTGGTCCTACCAACAACTGGATGGAACCTTCAGAAATGAAAAAAACGCTGAACAAACACCTTGAAGGCAGTATGGCCGGAAGAACGATGTTTGTAATTCCTTTTTGCATGGGCCCCATTGGCTCCTCTTATGCAAGATATGGTGTGCAGATCACCGACTCTGAATACGTGGTGATCAATATGCGGATCATGACAAGGATGGGCGAAAATGTATTGCCGCACATTCCAAAAAAACAATGGGTAAAATGCCTGCATACCGTTGGCGACCCAATCATCAATGGCAAAAAAGAAAGTACCTGGCCCTGCAATCCAGATGTAAAATACATTTCTCACTTCCCTGAAGAAAGAATGATCATTTCTTACGGTAGCGGTTATGGTGGAAATGCATTGATGGGTAAAAAATGTTTTGCACTCCGCATCGGTTCTGTAATGGGACGTGAAGAAGGATGGCTGGCAGAACACATGCTCATCATGGGCGTTGAATCTCCCGACAAACAAAAAACTTATGTAGCTGCTGCATTTCCGAGTGCCTGCGGTAAAACAAATTTTGCCATGCTGATTCCGCCAAAAGAATTTAATGGCTGGAAGATCACTACAGTAGGCGATGATATTGCGTGGATACATAAAGCAGGGGATGGCCATTTATTCGCTATCAATCCTGAAGCTGGTTATTTTGGTGTAGCACCAGGTACCAACTACAAAACCAATCCCAATGCAATGGAAAGCATTAAGGCCAATACCATCTTTACCAATGTGGCACTTACCGCAGATAAAGATGTTTGGTGGGAAGGAATGACAAAAGAAATTCCTGAAGGATTAACAGACTGGCATGGTCAGCCATGGGATCCTGCAAGTGGAAAACCTGCTGCACATGCCAACTCAAGATTTACTGCACCTGCATTTCAGAATCCTGCAGTAGATGATAAGTGGGACGATCCAAAAGGTGTACAGATTGATGGTTTTGTATTTGGCGGAAGAAGAAGTACCGGCGTTCCATTGGTGTATCAATCTTTCAACTGGAACTTTGGTGTATACCTGGCAACAACCATGGGCAGCGAAACAACTGCTGCTGCATTTGGTGAAGTTGGTAAAGTAAGAAGAGATCCATTCGCTATGCTGCCTTTCATGGGTTATCATATTGGTGACTATGTTAACCACTGGTTACAATTTGGCCGCAACCTGCCGAATGCTCCAAGGATATTCGGTGTTAACTGGTTTAGAAAAGACGAGAATGGGCAATTCCTGTGGCCGGGCTTTGGCGACAATATCCGTGTGCTGATCTGGATCGTACAGCGTTTACGTGGACAGGCATCTTCTGTAGAAAGTCCGCTGGGCTGGATGCCACGTTATGAAGATCTTGACTGGCGTGGGCTTGAAAGCTTTACCAGGGAGGATTTTGCAAAGATCATGACAGTAGACAGGGAACCAGGTAAACAGGAACTGCTTGGTCACGAAGAATTATTCGAAAGGATGTATGATAAACTTCCAAAAGAATTCTTCTTCATGAGAGAATTACTCTTATCTGCTCTCTGGCGCTCTCCTGAAAAATGGGGATTACAGCCAGAAGTGCACCAATAATATGAATGTCATTCGATTGCTTGCCTTTTTATTTGTTTTAGTATTATCATAGTTACGGGCAACAGGATTGTTTCCTGTTGCCCGTAATTTTTAAATCATCATTTTATGAGCAATTGGTTTACAGACCTTTTCACTACCAACTCCATCGCACAGACAGTGCTGGTATTCGGCCTGGTTATTTCTGTTGGTATCTGGCTGGGAAGGTTGAAGCTGGGCGGCATCTCACTGGGTGTTACCTGGGTGTTATTTATGGGAATGTTCTTATCATACGCCGGGATCACCGTTGATGAAAAGACTGAACATTTTTTAAAAGAATTTGGATTGATCCTCTTTGTATATTCTATCGGCTTGCAGGTAGGTCCCGGTTTTTTCGCCAGCCTCAAAAAAAATGCGCTGAACAATAACCTGCTGGCTGCAATCACTGTTTCCATTGGGGTAATCCTAACCGTTATATTGTTTTATGTAAGCCACAATCACATTACGGTAATGGCCGGCATCATGAGCGGTGCTGTTACCAATACGCCCGGCCTCGCTGCGGCACAGGCTGCGGTGAGTGATCTTAATATTACCGGAACCGACAAATCACTGATCACCCTCGCTTACGCTGTTGCTTATCCATTGGGTGTGTTTGGTATCATTGGTTCTTTGTTGTTGTTGAAAAAGATACTGGGTGTAAACATTGAGGAAGAACAGGAACTGCACCGCAAACTCAACATCATCCGCTCCAACAAACCTGTTTCCCATCACTTTATCCTGGAAAACAAAATGCTGATCGGGCAACCGCTGATCAAATTGTTTGAGATGTTAAAAGAAAAGATCATCGTATCCAGGATGACGCATCACGGGGAGATCATCACCCCTACTCCTGACACAGTGCTGGCTGAAAATGACGTGCTGCTGATCGTTGCTTCCAAAAAAGAAACAGAGCAACTGAAATTGATTGTAGGACCATTTAGCAATGCCGATCTTAAAACGGCTGCAGAAAGCCACCTGATCTCCCGTACGATTATCGTCACCAAAAAATCAGTTACCCATAAACGCCTGGGTGATCTGCCCGAGATCAACCAGCAGGATTTTACCATGACAAGGTTGAACCGGGCTGGTATTGAGATGGTTCCTCATGGCAATATCTTTTTACAATTAGGCGACAGCATTAAAGTGGTTGGTACTGAAGAAGGCGTGAAGATCGTTTCAGAAGCACTCGGCAATTCGTTAAAAAAACTCGATGCTCCCGATATTGCCCCCATATTTATTGGTATTGTGCTGGGTGTGATACTCGGTAGTATTCCTCTTCATTTCCCCGGAATGCCCGTAGCTGTTAAGATCGGTATGGCCGGCGGCCCCTTGATCGTTGCACTGTTACTAAGCAGGTTTGGCAACGTGTTTTACCTCAACAATTACACTACCAACAGTGCTAACCTCATGATCAGGGAACTGGGCATCTGCTTGTTCCTTGCAAGTGTGGGCTTAAGCAGCGGCAAAAACCTATCAGTTGCTTTTGCTGATGGCCGTGGTTTTATGTGGATGCTGATGGGTGTGATCATTACCATTGTTCCACTACTGATATCAGGTATCATCGCAAAGAAATTTTTCAAGAAAACCTATTTTGAAATATGTGGCTTGCTGGCCGGCGCTTCTACCGATCCGCCAGCGCTTGCCTTTGCTACCAAACTGGCCGGAAGCGATATACCATCTGTTACTTACGCTACCGTGTACCCGGTTACAATGATCTTAAGGATTGTAGCTGCCCAGTTACTGATATTACTTTTTAGTTAACCCAATCAAGCAAAATGAAAACCATTATAAAATTAGTTTTACTGTTGCAGTTTACTGCTGTAACAGCTTCCGCACAAACAACACAAAAAAGCGTTACACACAATACACATACCTGGATCAGTTTTAACAGCAATATCTATCTCAACAAACATTGGTTCATCATGGCCGATGCCCATATCAGGGAGAATGGATTTTTTGCATCCAACTCCTTTATATTCGGAAGGCTGGGACTGGGTTACCAGGTAGACAATAATTTAGCCTTTGTAGCAGGCTATGGTAACATGCTCTCCACTCCTACTACCCCGGGCTGGACCACTACTTCCGACGAAGACAGGCTTTTTGAACAAGTGCAGTTTAGCAGCGCTTATAAAAAGATAAAGATCCTGCAACGCCTGCGCAATGAACAACGCTGGCAGCAGATCATCGCCAATGATCAAAAAACAGGGAAGAATAAATTCAGTGACCGTGTAAGGTACCTGTTAAGTTTTACGGTTCCGGTGTTTAAAAACCCTCACTTACCGCAATTGGTGCTGGCAGATGAATGTTTGCTGCAATTTGGCAAGGATGTAGTGTACAATACTTTTGACCAGAACCGGTTATTCATTGGCATCAAACAACGCATCAACAACAACCTGTCGTTTGATGCAGGATACATGAATATTTTTCAGCAAAAAAGCAGCGGCATAGCTTATAACGAGAACGACACCTACCGCTTATTCTTTTATTACAATCTTCATACAAAGAAGGAAACTAAATAACGTATCTAAAGATTTTTTTTAGCATTGCAAAAGTCCTGGTGTAAACACCAGGACTTTTGTTTATTAAGCAGCTGTATAGTAATAACCGTGCTTGATACCGGAATGTGTAACTTTATATGAGCAATCAATTTTAAAAATAGCGATATGCAAACAATATTAGGCGCAAACGGAACGATAGGATCGGTACTTGCAAAAGAATTAAAAACCTACACCAATAAGATCAGGCTGGTAAGCCGCCATCCAAAAAAAATAAACGATACCGATGAATTGTATCCTGCAGATCTAACCGATCCGTTGCAGGTGGAAAAAGCCATTGCCGGTTCCTCCGTTGTTTACCTTGTTGCAGGCTTTGAATATAAATTAAAGGTGTGGGAGGAAACCTGGCCAAAACTAATGCGTGCCTGCATTGATGCCTGCAGTAAACACAATGCCAGGTTTGTTTTTTTCGATAATGTTTACCTGTATGACGTTAGCAGCATAGGTCACATGACGGAGGACTCACCAGTAAACGCACCCAGCAAAAAAGGAAAAGTAAGACAGGAAATTTCGGCTATGCTGATGAAGGCAGTCAAGGTAGGAACCATCACAGCGCTCATCGCCAGGTCGGCCGACTTTTATGGCCCCGACAACAAGAACAGTTTTTTGACAGAGACTGTTTATAAAAATATTAAGAAGGGTAAACGCCCCAACTGGTTCATGAACGCAGATAAAAAACATTCTTTCACTTACACACCGGATGCCGCCAGGGCAACTGCTATACTGGGCAATACAGCCGATGCATACAACCAGGTTTGGCACCTGCCAACCGATAAAAATGCACTCACTGGTTTTGAGATGACCGATCTGTTCAATGCTGCCATGAAAAGCTCGAAAAAACCGATGGTTATTCCCGTATGGATGATAAAATTACTCGGAATATTTATGCCGCTGATGAGAGAAATGCCGGAAATGATGTACCAGTATGACAGGGATTATGTTTTCGATTCAGGCAAATTTGAAAAGCGGTTCAACTTTGTTCCTACCAGTTATAAAGATGGGGTACAGCAGATTGTTGCGGCAGGATAACGGTTCATTAGAGATTTTAATTAACGAAACCTCAAAAAAAACAATTCCGGCTTTCTTATTGCAGCATCAACACCGTGATTACAGAGATACATACAAGCAAAATTCAAAACATTTCCAGGATAGCACTTGGAGCATTTATGCTGCTGGCGGGTATCGGCCACCTTAGTTTTAAGCGGGCAGCCTTCCAGGCACAGGTTCCCGACTGGGTGCCGCTTGATAAAGACCTGGTAGTTATATTATCAGGCATGGTAGAGCTTGCTTTCGGCCTCAGCATGATCTTTTGGGTAAAACAAAAAACTAAAGTCGGTATTGCATTGGCCATTTTTTATGTGCTGGTTTTCCCGGGAAATATTGCCCAATACACGAACAGGATCAACGCTTTTGGCCTGGATACAGACAGGGCGAGGCTGATAAGATTGTTCTTTCAGCCAGTGCTGGTTTGCTGGGCGCTTTGGTCAACCGGGGCGTTGAAATATATCTTTCAACGTTATCATAAGAATTGAGTCATGTGGTACCCGCTGCTAATCCATGCAGCACTGTGGCTGGTGTTCGTTTGTCAATTCAAGGACTCTACATTCCATCCAATTTGCCAGCCCAACTGCATGTATAAGACTTTAGAGTAAAGCAGGATTTCTTACCCATTTCCGGCATAGGCATTTTTTATCAAACTCTTCATTTCTCCCTTCTTTTGCGGTACTTTCCTTTTCTGCCATCACTTGATCTTAGTTTCATCAACTTTTTTATTAGTGACCGGATAAATAATATCCCTGCCGAAAACCCTCTCCTTTTTTAATGCATAACTATAACAGATCAAGACGGCCTTTTTAGTTTTTAGCCACTACATGATGCCGGCAGGTGTATTTTACTGCAATTACAGAACTATTTTGGCTTCGCCTGCCTTCTGCAAAGTGCCAGTATTTACTGGGGTTTCAGCCATTTGTGGGCTGCAGCAGTTAAATAAAAGTTGATTATTATGATTTTTTTTTGGCAGATAGGAATCAACACTATTATTTTGCACCCGGAGAGATGGCAGAGCGGTCGAATGCGGCGGTCTTGAAAACCGTTGACTGTCAAAGGTCCGGGGGTTCGAATCCCTCTCTCTCCGCCACTAAGGGCTGTAATTAATTTACTCAAAATTATTTACAGCTCTTTTTCATTTTAGTAGTTTGTAATAGGTTCAGCTGCTTTAAATCGATGGTAAAAAGTTGGAATTAAACAGCGATGCTGATGCAGCTTTCGTTGAATGAAAACTCTTTCATTACATGCCTAATGGCTTTTGGGGGAATGCGTAGTAGTTGTTGATCTGTAAAATTGCTTTCGGTAGCCAGCCTGGCCAACTGGTCTATCCAGGATTATCCTTTTCCAGTACCAGGCTTAGGTCGTCTAAACTCACGGTAAGGGGTATCACACCAAGTTGTACGATCGCTTTTTTTCCCCGAATCTCTTTTACCGTACCCACCTGCCTGTTCTGGCGCATCTTTACCTTATCGCCTACCTTTACTTCACCATCTATCTCAACAAATTTTTCGTCGAATTTTTTCTGGTGCTTTTCTGTTACCATTTTCTCTTTCTGGTTAAACAGCAATGCATGGATCATCTTTACCACTTTGTCTTTATCCTCCGCCTTTCGCCATTCGATCACCATCGACTTAAGGCGGCGCTCCATGTCTTTTAAATAAGCCAGTTTATCTTCCGAAATTTTATTCTGGTGTTTTAAACGTTCTACTTCCTGCTGGTGCCGCTCTTTGTTCATCACCTGCAGCATCTCCTTTTTTAGTTTTTCATTTTCTTTTAATAAACGCTGCAGTTCCTTTTTATCAACATCGATCTGTTGCAGGTCCTGCTCAGTTCGGTTCAGTAATTTATCCAGCGTAAAATGATCATCGTCTACCAGTTTTCTTGCTTTTTCTATCAGCCTTTTTTCAAGACCTATCCGTTCGGCGATAGAGAATGTGTAGGAACTGCCAGGCTTACCAACAATGAGTTTATACAGCGGAAGCAAATTCTTTTCATCAAACTGCATGGCTCCGTTGATGATGCCCGGCACTTTATTGGCCATCACTTTCAGGTTGAGGTAATGCGTAGTTACAATGCCAAAGCTATGCTTGTGGGCCAACTCTTCCATGATCACTTCTGCAAATGCGCCACCGAGACTAGGATCGCTGCCACTACCCAGTTCATCGATAAAGAAGAGTGTTTTACCATTCGCATTTTCCATGAAATGCTTCATGTTTTTTAAATGCGACGAGTAGGTGCTCAATTCAAATTCCAGGCTCTGCGTATCGCCTATGTGGATCATGATCTGCTTAAAGATACCCATTTCACTATCCGCATGAACCGGCACCAGCAATCCACTTTGAAGCATCAACTGGAGCAGACCAACCGTTTTTAGCGTAACGGTTTTACCGCCTGCATTCGGACCACTGATCACGAGTATCCTGCTTTTTTCATTCAATGAAATATTGATGGGAATGGTAGGCTTGCTGGTTTTTTCATTGTACAGCAATAACAACGGATGGTAGGCGTTGATGAGCCGTATGTGGGCTTTATCATACAGCATGGGATAGTTACCACCGACTGCCACAGCCAGTTTCGCTTTGGCTAAAATAAAATCGAATTCTCCGGCAATATCAAAATAAGTTTTTAACAATGCGGCATACATACTCAAATGCTGCGTGAGTTTGCGGAGAATTTTATACACTTCCCTCTCTTCTTCATGCTCCAGCGAAAATATCTCGTTGTTAAGCTCCGTAGTTTCTTCCGGTTCTATAAATGTTGTACGGCGGCTGTCGCTTTCGCCATGCATAACGCCCTTGATCATGCGCTTTTGCTCTGCAAATACTGCCAGTACCCGGCGGCCATTCATAAAACTTTCTTCTATATCTGCCAGGTAGCCCTGCTTGTTTAGTTTGCTTACGATCTTATCAAATAAACGGCGGAGTTCATTGCGCTTGCGGTACAGGCTCATGCGGATAGCCGCCAGTTCTTCGCTGGCATCATCCTTTACATTGCCGGCCTCATCCAGCACATCATCAATGAGCCCAATGATCGCTTTTTCATAGTATGAATCTTCTACCACCTTTGTCAATGCCGGGTAAGCGATCCTTCGTTCATTGTCGAACCAACGGAATATATTGCCCGTATTCTCCGCCAGTTTTTTAATGAACATGAATTGTTCGCCACTCAATACAGCACCGGGAATAGAAAGCAGTTTTAATTCTTTGCTGATGTTGTGTACAAAATCATTGGGGAAATACTGACCGCCCTGCAGCAACAGTTTGTATTCGTTGGTTTGTTGCAATTCCGTTTCAATAAATTCCTTTTTGGTATGGATACGCAGGCTGTCGGCTTTAGCTTTTGCATAACTGCTGCGGCAATATTCTGCCAGTAAAGTTTTCACTTTCTCAAATTCCAACTGCACCAAGGCCGACTCCGGGAAAAACCTGATCATGAATAATTCGTATTTTTTGTTTGTCCTGATTTTTTCGGGATACCGGCAAAAGTACGGCGATTGGGCGGAAGTGGCGACGCTCCGTTCAGGGTTGGATATCTATTGGGCGTTTTTTAGCACTATTGCTATAACAGGCAATAAATTCTCAAGCCTGGAAAGGATTTTTTCACCTGTTTTATTTGTGCCGCCTAAAAGCCTTTTCCCAATTCTTTTCAGTTCATTTTTTCTGAAAAATCCTGATCAAAAAATACACTACAAAAAGACATTGCAGTATCAATTCAATGAGTAAGATCGCTCCAACTTTTTTGTCGGGCATAAAAGAGTCTACCACCTTCACAGTGCCCGGCGAAGCATCAAAGAAAGATTGGGGCAATGGTTGGGTAGCGCTGTAAAATGTAAGAAAAAAAAGTAGTAGTAAGCTAATCGTTACATACACATGCGTTCTGCAAAAAGCAGGCTCCCATTTGCGGGAGGCCCTCAATAAAAAATGAAGCTGGAACGGCACAATGACAAAAGCAAATACCATCCAGAAAAGCAGGTTATCATTCAATTGCTGTATGCCAGGCGCTGCATCGCTGAAAAAAACTTTATTGAGTAGCAACAGTAGCAATGGAATTACCAGTAACAGGGGTTCAGGTTTTTCTAACAATACTCTTTTCATGTTATTCATTTATCATCCGGCTTTTGCACCTGCAACTCTTCCCAGGGTGTGCTGCCATCTTTTGCTCTTTTAAATTCCAGCGATTCGCTGCTCAGGATCACTATTTCGGCCGTGGTGTACACAAAATTACTGTCGAGTAAATGTCCGCCAATAGTTTTGCCGGTGCTGTCGCTGATGCTGATGTGCAGGTGCGACCCATTTACAGAAACAGTGCCCGTTAAACTTACAATTTCAAAATGCCCATCGCCGGTGTTTCCTCCGGGCTGGTTGGCAAACCGGATATTGTAATGGGTTAGACTTCCGGCGCAGGTGCTGATCCAGCCGGCTTTGATCTGCTGATCGGTCACGAGGCGCTGAATCTCCTTTTTCAGGTCCTGGCCGGGTTTCAGGCGAAAAGCATGGGCTTTTAAGGATGGAGCTTGCATGGTAGTATTTGTTGTACAGGCTGTAAAAAAAAGCGGCAGCAGTAGCAGCCAGGCCAACAAAGAATAGTTACAAAAAATACGTTGTCTTTTGCTGGTGGCCAGTTTAACAAAGCTCCTGCTTAACCCGGAGCCGATAAAAAATTGGTTGCTGCTATTCAAAATAAATGGTTTGTGTTTTAAAAATGATCTGCCCCGCCTCAACCATTCTTACTGATTGTTAAACTTAATTAAAGATAAATTGTTTCTAAACTAAGCTGGCTACTTTTGCGTAGTTATTGCAAATTAAATGAACATGAAAAAAATATTCACTGTTTTAAGTTTGGTCACAGGCCTTTTTTCCTGTGCAGAACCCAATAATAATGTTAAAATAAAAAATATGGAT
>APMI01002656.1_pt1 | contig 20752 bp, 20 predicted proteins | sample 667938 | NCBI WGS metagenome assembly APMI01 (sample SAMN01084076, study PRJNA167559) | wastewater metagenome | biome: Wastewater | place: Denmark: Ejby Moelle, Odense | collected 2011-11-28 | reverse complement strand
AGCACGCCCGGCGTCGACGGCGAAGGCCAGATCCTCCTCAAGGTCACGGAAGTGAACGACGCGGCGACCGATGCACTGACCAACGACGAGCAGCAGATCGCGGCCGTCGCGCGCGCCAGCGGCGACGACATCCTCGACCAGATGGTCAGCTCGCTGCAGACGGCCTACGGTGTCTCCATCAACCGCACGCTCGCCGAACAGAGCCTCGCGCGGTAAGGGAAAGAGGAGCCGCATGTCCGACCTGAAATCCTATATCGCCAAGGTCGCCGCCGGCCAGGCGCTCGACCGCGAGGACGCACGCGGCGCCTTCGAGATCATCATGTCGGGCGCTGCGACGCCCTCGCAGATCGGCGGCTTCCTGATGGCGCTGCGCGTGCGCGGCGAGACCGTGGACGAGATCTACGGCGCCGTCGGCTCGATGCGTGCGCGCATGCTGCCGGTGAACGTGCCGGCCGATGCCATCGATATCGTCGGCACGGGCGGCGACGGCGCGGGCACCTACAATATCTCGACGCTCGCGGCGATCATCGTCGCGGGCGCCGGCGTTCCCGTCGCCAAGCACGGCAACCGGGCGCTCAGCTCGAAGTCGGGCACGGCGGACGCCCTCTCCTGCCTCGGCGTCAAGCTCGACATCGGACCGGCGGAAATCGCCCGCTGCGTGCACGATGCCGGTCTCGGCTTCATGTTCGCACAGCTGCACCACCCGGCGATGAAGCATGTCGGTCCTTCGCGCGTCGAGCTCGGCACGCGCACCATCTTCAATCTGCTCGGCCCGCTCTCCAATCCGGGCGGCGTCAAGCGCCAGCTTCTCGGCGTCTTCTCGCCGCAATGGCTGGTGCCGATCGCCGAGGTGATGCGCGATCTTGGTTCCGAAAGCATCTGGGTCGTGCATGGCGAGGGTCTCGACGAGATCACCACGACCGGCACGACGAAGGTCGCCGCGCTTGAAAACGGCAAGATCCGCACCTTCGAGCTGACGCCCGCCGACTTCGGCCTGACGCAGGTGAAGCTCGACGACCTTCGCGGCGGCGACGGCGCGCACAATGCCGCCGCCCTGCTTTCCGTGCTCGGTGGCGCGCATATGCCCTACCGGGATATTTCTCTGGCGAACGCGGCCGCATCGCTGGTGGTCGCCGGCAAGGCCGAGACGCTGGGCGACGGCATGAAGCTCGCGACGGAATCCCTCGAAAGCGGCCGCGCCCGCGCAGCGCTGGAACGCCTTGTGACGGTTTCCAACGAAGGCCAGGCGGGTTAGGATTGGCGATGACCGACATTCTGAAGAAGATCGAAGCCTACAAGCTGGAAGAGATCGCCGCGGCCAAGGCGCGCGTCGCCCCCGCCGAGCTTCGCGCCCGCATCCGTGACCAGGAGCCGCCGCGCGGCTTCTACGCCAACCTGAAGGACAAGAAGGCGGAAGGCCGCTTCGGCCTGATCGCCGAGATCAAGAAGGCAAGCCCCTCCAAGGGCCTCATCCGCCCGGATTTCGACCCGCCAGCGCTCGCCAAAGCCTATGAGGCCGGCGGTGCGGCCTGCCTTTCCGTGCTGACGGACGCGCCGAGCTTCCAGGGCGCGCCGGAATTCCTCACCGCCGCCCGCGACGCCTGCGCGCTGCCCGCGCTGCGCAAGGACTTCATGTTCGACAGCTACCAGGTTCTGGAAGCGCGCGCCTGGGGCGCGGACTGTATCCTCCTCATCATGGCATCGCTCAGCGATGACACCGCGAAGATGCTGGAAGATTCCGCCTTCTCGCTCGGCATGGACGTCCTGATCGAGGTGCATGACGAAGTGGAAATGGAACGCGCGCTGAAGCTGAAATCCAAGCTCGTCGGCGTCAACAACCGCAATCTGCGCACCTTCGAGGTCGATCTTGCGGTTTCGGAAAAGCTGGCCGGCATGGTTCCGGAGGACCGGCTGCTCGTCGGCGAAAGCGGCATCTTCACCCATGCCGATTGCGAACGTCTCGGCAAGGTCGGCATCTCCACCTTCCTGGTGGGCGAAAGCCTGATGCGCAAGGACGACGTGACGGCAGCGACGCGTGAACTCCTGACCGGCAATGCCGGCATGCTGGCGGCCGAATGATGGCCGAAGAGGCGCGTACGCTGACCCATATCGATGCCTCCTCTGGCGAAGCCAATATGGTGGACGTGGGCGACAAGGCGGAGACGGTGCGCATCGCCGTCGCCGAGGGCTTCATCCGCATGGCGCCCGCAACGCTCGACCTCATCCTCAAGGGCGACGCCAAGAAGGGTGACGTGATCGGTACGGCGCGTCTTGCCGGCATCATGGCCGCCAAGCAGACCTCCAGCCTCATCCCGCTCTGCCACCCGCTGATGCTGACCAAGGTGGCGGTCGATATCCGCGAGGATCACACCCTGCCGGGCCTGCGCATCGAAGCCATGGCAAAGCTCACCGGCCGCACCGGCGTCGAAATGGAGGCGCTGACGGCCGTCAGTGTCGCCTGCCTCACCATCTACGACATGGCCAAGGCCGCGGACCGCGAGATGGAGATCGGCGGCGTCCGGCTGCGCGAAAAATCCGGCGGTCGTTCCGGAGACTACAAACGCGGAGACGCCTGATGTCCCTTCTGCCCGTTGCCGACGCCCTTGAACGCCTGCTTTCCGCGGCAAGGCCGGTGCGGCGGACGGAGAAGGTTCCGCTTCATCAGGCGGAAGGCCGCGTGCTTGCCGAGGATGTCGCCGCCCGCCTCACCCAGCCCCCCTTCGACAATTCCGCCATGGACGGCTACGCGCTGCGCCATGCGGATATCGCTGCGCTGGGTTCCGTCCTCAAGGTCGTCGGCACCTCCGCCGCCGGCCACGCCTTCGAAGGCTCAGCCGGCCCGGGCGAGGCCGTGCGCATCTTCACCGGTGCGCCGCTTCCCGCCTTTGCCGATACCCTGCTTCTGCAGGAAGATGCCGAGGTTCTGGAGGGCGGCCGCATCCGCACCACCTTCCTGACGCCCAAGGGGCGCCATATCCGTCCGCGCGGCCAGGATTTCTCCGAAGGCCAGATCGTTCTGAAGGCTGGCGATGTGCTGGATGCCGGCCGCCTCACCGTCGCCGCCGCGATGAACCATCCGGAACTGACCGTCTACGCCCGTCCCCGCATCGCCCTCCTCGCCACGGGCGATGAGCTCGTGCGCCCCGGGCAGACGCCCGGCGCCAGCCAGATCATCGCGTCGAACACCTACGGCGTCTCGGCGATCGCCCGAGGCGCGGGCGCGGAGATCGTCGATCTCGGTATCGTCCGCGACGACAAGCAGGCAATTCTCGAAGCCGTGAGAAACGCCCTCGCCCTCGATATCGACGTGCTCGTGACGCTCGGCGGCGCTTCCGTTGGCGATTTCGATCTCGTCCAGCCGGTGCTCGGCGAAGCCGGCATGGAGCTTGATTTCTGGCGCATCGCCATGCGTCCCGGAAAACCGCTGATGGTCGGCCGCCTCGGCGCGATCCAGGTCGTCGGCCTTCCCGGCAATCCCGTCTCCAGCCTGGTCTGCTCACTGCTGTTTCTCGAGCCTCTTGTCCGCCGCCTCGCCCACTTGCCGGCAAAAAGCCGGCTGCGCAGCGCCATCGCCGCAGTTCCGGTCAAGGAAAATGACCACCGGCAGGACTATGTACGCGCCCGCATCGCGCGCGGGCCTGCCGGTGAACTCCGCGTCACGCCCTTCGGCAAGCAGGATTCGTCGATGATGAAGATCTTCGCCGAATCGGAAGGCCTGCTGATCCGGCCACCCAACGCACCGGACATGGAAGCGGGTTCGGCCTGCGAGGTCCTTCTGCTGCGCGAACCCGCCTCCTGAACAGTATTATTGTTTCAGCAGCCTCTTGCAGAACACATATGGAACAGATAGTGTCTGTTCTGGATTTGTTTCACGATTCTCGGTGGAGAGGCCATGCTGACGCGCAAACAACAGGAACTCCTGCTGTTCATTCATGAGCGTATGAAGGAATCCGGTATTCCGCCGTCCTTCGACGAAATGAAGGATGCTCTCGACCTTGCCTCCAAATCCGGCATTCACCGCCTCATCACCGCGCTCGAGGAGCGCGGCTTCATTCGCCGCCTGCCCAACAGGGCGCGTGCGCTGGAGGTGATCAAGCTGCCGGACGCCTATTCGCCGAGCCTGCAGCCTCGCCGGGGTTTTTCGCCCTCCGTCATCGAAGGCAGCCGCGGCAAGCAGCCCCCTGCACCGGCCGCTCCCGTGCCGCGCGCTCCTGCGGCGGAGATATCCTCTTCCGTCTCCGTCCCGGTCATGGGGCGCATTGCCGCCGGCGTGCCGATCTCGGCCATCCAGAATAACACCCACGACATAACCGTGCCCGCCGAGATGATCGGCAACGGCGAACACTATGCGCTGGAGGTCAAAGGCGACTCGATGATCGAGGCGGGCATTCTCGATGGCGACACGGTGATCATCCGGAATGCCAGCAGCGCCAATCCGGGCGAGATCATTGTCGCGCTTGTCGACGATGAGGAAGCCACGCTGAAGCGGTTCCGCCGCAAGGGCGCCTCCATTGCGCTCGAAGCCGCCAACCCGGCTTACGAGACCCGTATTTTCGGTCCCGATCGTGTGAAAATCCAGGGCAAGCTCGTCGGCCTCATCCGCCGCTATAATTGACCATCGGCTGGTGTCTCGAAGGTGCCCGAGCGCCAATCGTAGGTTCGATGCCGTGACCAGGGCCGGTTGAGCGTATCGACGGCGGTCGTGATCTCGGCGTTGAAGGGCGTTGGGGCAACGGCCCCTTCGGCTGGCCTGATTTCCAATGCACCGCTGCGCCTCAGGTGCCGCGCGGTCATGAGTCTCGCGCCGGAACGGCAAGCCTCCAGCCGCAGGGCGAAAGGCACGACGACGAGATCGGCCCCGTCACAGGCGGTTCCGAGAAAAGCGGTGTCCTCGATCGTGACAATTCGCCAGCCGCTCGGCGAGACGGCCGCGCAGAATGCCTTTGTCTCGCAGACGAAGATGCCTGTCCTTTCCGCGGTTGCGAGTGCCCCGGCCATGGCCGCCTTCGCCTTCTCCTTGTCGGCCTTGCGGCGTGGCCGTTTCTGCTTGGCCGTATCTTTAGGCTCGGTGTCTTCAAGAAGCAGGTCGGCGGTTTTATGTGTCTGCGGTTTGACCGGATCCGGGAGCCGCAGGGCGCGCCGCCACTGGTCGTAGATGAAGTCTGGCGGCTTCGCGCGGTTCATCGCCGTCACCTTGCCCGACAGAATGGCAACGAGGCGCCCGTCCTCGGAGATCAGGATTTCCGGCGCCTGGCGGCCATCCGGCCAGAGCGCGACGCCGATCCCTACAATCGTCAGCAGCGTGCCGGCATGACGAAGGCGCGTGCGCAGGATGCAGAGAAGGCCGCCACCGACACCGATAAGCAGGAAAGCGAGCGGTGCGATGTGACCGATGACGATTTCGCCTTTCCAGCTCGCGACCCAGTTGGACAGCGCGATCATCCACTCGATACCCTTGCCCATGATCGCGAAGGGAATGGCATCGAGGCCAAATGGCATCAGCAGCATGGCTATGAGGCCGAAGGGCATCACGACGATGCTGATGACCGGCATGGCGAGCAGGTTGCCGGCAAGGCCGTAGGCTGGAATGCGGTGGAAATGGCCGATGGAATAGATCAGCGTCGAGACACTGCCGATCAGCGACGACAGAAGAAGGCCGCCGAAGAAACGGCCGAACGAACCGCCGAAGAGTTGAAACGGCCCTGCCCGGCGCTCCTGCCGCTTCGGCCTTTCGCGCCAGGCTGCATAGCCGGCAACGAGACCGAGCGTTGCCGCATAGGACATCTGGAATCCGGGATTGGTAACAGCCGACGGCGTTACCGCCAGAATGAGGATCGCGGAGATCGCCACATTGCGCAGGCTGATGGCGGAGCGCCCGAAAAGCACGGCGACGAGCATCACGCAGATCATGATCCACGATCGCACGGCCGAGATCGCGCCGCCGGAAACGAGGATGTAGAGCGTGACCATGACCAGTGCTCCGGCCGCAGCGATCTTCTTGGCCGGATAACGCTCGGCAAAGCCGGGGATCATGGCCATCAGCATACGCGCGCCGACAAGAAAGGTGCCGGCGGCAAGCACCATGTTGAGACCGGAAATGGCGAGCACATGCGCCAGTCCGGCCTGCCGCAGCGCCTCCACCGTTTGAGGATCGATAGCCCGCTGCTCGGCCGTCACCAGTGCCGCGGCGATTGCCCCCGCGTCGCCGCCGATGCGATTGCGGATATGCTCGGTCAGATTGTTGCGCCATACCGCAACCACCTGCCGGATTCGCTCGTACGATCCCGCCTCGGAAGCCGGCGATTCCCGTGGCGCACCGTAGAAATAACCGACAGCCCCGGTGCCGGCGAAATATGCGTCGAAGGCGAAATCGTTGAGGCCCGCCAGCGCGGGTCCCGACGGCGGACCGAGCCGGGCGCGGCCAGCTATTCCCTCGCCGATGGCGATGGGCTCGTGCCGGCTTCGCGTGAGCAGCGTCACCACCTCCGGTGCCCGCTTCAACACCGGATCACGCGTCGTTTCCAGCGCGATGCGATACCGGATCGCACCCTTCTGGTCACTCTCGCGTGACAGCACCCTGCCCGTGATCTCGGTCGTTACCGGCGCATCGAGAATGACCGTATCGAGCCTCCCGCTTTCCATTGCCGCAAGCAGCATGCCGAGGGGAACGAGGAAGACACCGCCGGCGGCAAGCGCGATCCAGTCCTCCCGGTGCCGCAACCGCCACGCGGGCCAGAACGCCGCACAGGCAAGCAGAACAAGAAGATAGGGCGAAGGGTCGGACGCGGCGGCAAACCAGAATGCGGCTCCCGCGCCGAGGAAGACGGGCACGAACAGGAAGAAATGGCCATATGCCCGCTCCTGCGCGAAATCCTCTGCAAGCGTTCGGCCTCCGGCAAGCCGCTCCCGCATGCGAATGGCGAGGCGTGAAAAAGCAATGCGCCCGGTCTTCGGGAAGGGCGGCCCATGCGGGGTGGCGGCCGGAACATTGGCGCGTTCGACCGTTGCCCGCCAGCCATAGGCCTCGGGCATCTTCTCCCGTTCCGCGATCTCCACCTTGGCCATGGCAAGATCCAGCTATCCCTTCCCGATTGTGCAATCGAACGTAGGTTTTTTCAATCACCGGTAAACGCGGCAATTGCTAAGCCAGACAGAAAGGATGCGCCCTCCATAATTTCGGAAGCACTCTCAAAGGTTGCTTGCAACTTCGCATAAAGGGTAGATATTGCGTTGCCGGAAAGCCTGTTTCCGCAATGCACAATTTGCCTTTCGTATCGCTTGGCAGCGCACCGCAAATGGGCTAGCAAAACGAGCATGTTCATGGCTGAGGCACATCCTCGTGCCGCCATTCGAAACAACGGAGGATCGTTATGACAGGAACAAGCGCGGGTGTATCCATCGGTGGCAAGACGGTCGACCTGCCGACGCGATCCGGGACGATCGGCCCCGACGTGATCGACATCGGCACGCTCTACAAGCATACCGGCGCCTTCACCTACGACCCGGGCTTCACCTCCACCGCATCGTGCGAATCGAAGATCACCTATATCGACGGCGACGAAGGCGTGCTGCTGCACCGCGGCTACCCGATCGAGCAGCTTGCCGAGCATGGCGACTTCCTCGAAGTCTGCTACCTTTTGTTGTACGGCGAACTGCCCACCAAGACCCAGAAGGACGATTTCGACTACCGCGTGACGCACCACACCATGGTGCACGAGCAGATGAGCCGCTTCTTCACCGGCTTCCGCCGCGACGCCCACCCGATGGCCGTCATGTGCGGCTGCGTCGGCGCGCTCTCGGCCTTCTACCACGACTCGACCGACATCACCGATCCGCACCAGCGCATGGTCGCCTCGCTGCGCATGATCGCCAAGATGCCGACGATCGCCGCCATGGCCTACAAGTACCATATCGGCCAGCCCTTCGTTTATCCGAAGAACGACCTCGATTATGCGTCGAACTTCCTGCGCATGTGCTTTGCCGTTCCGTGTGAGGAATATACGGTCAATCCGGTGCTCTCACGCGCCATGGACCGCATCTTCATCCTGCACGCCGACCACGAGCAGAACGCCTCCACCTCGACCGTCCGCCTCGCCGGCTCCTCCGGCGCCAATCCGTTCGCCTGCATCGCCGCCGGTATTGCCTGCCTCTGGGGCCCCGCCCACGGCGGCGCCAACGAGGCTGCGCTGAACATGCTGGCCGAAATCGGCTCGGTCGATCGCATCCCGGAATATGTCGCACGGGCCAAGGACAAGAACGACCCGTTCCGCCTGATGGGCTTCGGCCACCGCGTCTACAAGAACTACGACCCGCGCGCACGCATCATGCAGAAGACGACGCACGAGGTTCTGAGCGAGCTTGGCATCAAGGACGATCCGATGCTGGAAGTCGCGATGGAACTCGAACGCATCGCGCTGACGGACGAGTATTTCATCGAGAAGAAGCTGTACCCCAACATCGACTTCTATTCGGGTATCACGCTGAAGGCGCTCGGCTTCCCCACCACCATGTTCACGGTGCTCTTCGCCCTCGCCCGCACGGTCGGCTGGATCGCCCAGTGGAACGAGATGATCGAAGACCCCGAGCAGCGCATCGGCCGCCCGCGCCAGCTCTATGTCGGCGCCCCCAAGCGCGACTACATGCCGGTTTCCAAGCGCTAGGAGCTGGAAATCCCAGACAGGAAGCCCGGTCGTCCCGACCGGGCTTTTTCTTTGCGCACTCCCCGCCCGCCTCGGCGCACGCAACTTCCTGTGCGGTTCGCCTGTTCGCCCACACTCCGCCACGTTCTTGACCATGAGATGGCTTGCGGCCGGGAACCAATGCACCGGATTCGCCATTATCGTGCCAGTTAGAAGGAGTGCACAAATGAACAAGAAGCTTGGAACTGTCCTGGCGCTGGCGCTTGCCCAGACTTTTGCGGCGACGGCTGGCGCAGCGGACATGGTTTCGCGCGACGCAGCGCCGGTCTATGTCGACCGCGGCGCGCGTGACGGCGTGAAGATCGGCATGCTGACCTGCGATGTCGGCGGCGGCGTCGGTTATGTGCTCGGCTCGGCCAAGAGCGTCGATTGCGTCTTCAGCGCCACCAATGGCGAGCGCGACAGCTATAGCGGCGTCATCCGCAAGATGGGCGTCGATCTCGGCTTCACCACGCAGGGCCGCATCGTCTGGGCGGTCTTCGCGCCTACGGCCGGCTATCACGAGGGTTCGCTCGGCGGCCTCTATCAGGGCGCCACGGCGGAAGCGACGCTCGGCGTGGGTGTCGGCACCAACATCCTCATCGGCGGAACCTCGGGCTCGATCCATCTGCAGACAGTCAGCATCAGCGGGCAGATCGGCCTCAACCTCGCCGCGACCGGCACATCGGTCACGCTGACGCCCCAAGGCTGATATCGTGTAGCGGGCGGCTTCGGCCGCCCGTTCTTTATGGCCGGCGATGTGCTAGATTGCGTGGGAAGAGGTACTTGTCATGATCCGCATCGCCCTGCCCCTGTTTGTCGCCCTCACCCTTACCGCATGCACCGCCGCTCCCGGCGCCGGCATCGAGCCCATTCCCGGCAGCATCACCTATGGCGGCCACCAGCCGCGCACGAAGCTTACCAAAGCCCCTGTCGGCAGCACGTTCGAGCACCGGTTCTACGACGGGCCGGGCCGGGAAGTGTTCGAGACCTACCAGATCCAGCCGGACCGCTCGATTCTTTTGATCCGCCGGCGCGTGCGAATCGATTACTTCTGACGGAAGCAACGGCAACGGAGGAAGACATGCTGGAAAGCACCGATATCGAACTCGAGGACGAGCGGCTGAAGCAGCTCGACATCCTGGCCGACGAGCGCTCCATGACGCCGCCGGAACTCCTTGCGCACTATGCCTCCGGCTCCTTCGGCTTTCATGAAGCCGTGCACACGACATCCATCGTGCTCGATCTCGTCGACGACCAGTTGCTGCACCATCCCGCGATTGCCGGAAATTCCGAGTGGTTTCGCCTCGCGGCGCGTGCGAGCGAAGCGCTGTTCAATCTCTATCAGGCGATGGGCTCGGCGCAGCTCGTCGCGGCCCATGCCGCCGACGAAGGCAAGCGGCCGGAAGATCTGAACGCCAGTAACGACGATTGATCCTCGAGGCGGCCTGCAGGCCGGGCCGCCGTTACTTTTCCTCGCGCAGCGCCTGAACGACGCGCTCCCGGCCGAGCCGGATGACATTTTCCATGGCGCGCCGCGCGCCGTCCTCGTCCCGTCGGTCGATTTCCTCGACGATACGGATATGGGTCGCCGCCACTTCCCCCTTCTTGGCAGGATCGGCGGCCGGGGAACTTAGCTTGAAGGCTCCCACCAGCGCCGCCTCGATCAGGCTGCCGACGGTGCGCAGGAAGGGATTGCGCGAGGCATCCAGCACCGAGAGGTGGAATTTCAGATCCGCCAGCGCCAGCGATTCCGCCGTATGGTCCATGTCGCCGAGGGCGACGGCGAGCCGCATCATCTGGCTGATATCCGTCTCCGAGGCATGGCGCGCGGCAAGCGCTGCGGCATGCGGCTCGAAGGCGAGGCGCACTTCGGAAAGATGCAGCAGGAAGTTCTCGTCGATACCGACAGCGAAATACCAGGTCAGGATGTCACTGTCGAAGAGGTTCCATTGTGTATTGGGCGTGACGCGCGTGCCGATGCGCGCGCGCGGCACGATCAGCCCCTTGGCGGCAAGCGTCTTCATCGCCTCGCGCAGCACCGTGCGCGATACCTTGAAACGCGCGGCGAGCTCCGCGTCGCCGGGCAGCGTCGTGCCGACGGGATAGTCGCCAGCGATGATGGCAAGGCCCAGTTCGTTGACCACCTGCGCGTGGCTGGTGCGCGTATTCATCCCGCTGATGACTGTCTCAAGCAAACCTTTGCGCAAGTACCTTCCCCTCCTCCGGTCCGAAGCACCCCATTTGTTCCGGAACCTTCCGCAGGTATAGAGCAATTCCAGCGAAAGCGCGAAGCGCTTTTGCACCCGCAGACCACGCCGGCCCCTGCGGCTGGCGCCCCTGCTCAAAACCGAAAAGGCGCCCCTTTCGAGGCGCCTTCCCATTATCTCGGTCAGTCGAGGCTTACTGCGGCAGCTTGTCGTCCACGCCGGCGACGTAGAAGTTCATGCCGAGCAGCGTGCCGTCATCCGAAACCTGGCCCGCAGCCAACCATTCGGAACCGTCCTGCTTCTTGACCGGGCCGGTAAAGGGATGCAATTCGCCGGAGCGGATCTTCGCTTCGACGTCTTCGGCAGCCTTCTTCACGTCGTCGGGCATGTTGGTGTAGGGCGCCATCGTCAGGATGCCGTCCTTCAGGCCGTCCCAGATCTGCTCCGACTTCCAGGTGCCGTCGAGGACCGCCTTGGTGCGCTTGATGTAGTAGGCGCCCCAGGTGTCGACGATGGCGGTAAGCTGCGTGTTCGGGCCGGCGGCGATCATGTCCGAGGCTTGGCCGAAGGCGTGGATGCCGCGTTCGGCGGCGACCTGCATCGGCGCGGTCGAGTCGGTGTGCTGCGTCAGGATATCGACGCCCTGGTCGGCCAGCGCCTTGGCGGCATCGGCTTCCTTGCCCGGATCGGCCCAGGTGTTGGCCCAGACGACCTTGATCTTGAAGTCCGGGTTGACGGACTGCGCGCCGAGCATGAAGGCGTTGATGCCCATTACGACTTCCGGGATCGGGAAGGAAGCGATGTAGCCGGCGACGCCCTTCTTGGACATCTTGGCGGCGATCACGCCCTGGATGTAGCGGCCTTCATAGAAGCGGGCATTGTAGGTGCCGACGTTTGCGGCGCTCTTGAAGCCCGTTGCATGCTCGAACTTCACGTCCGGGAACTTCTGGGCGACCTTGATGGTCGCGTCCATGAAGCCGAAGGAGGTGGTGAAGACGAGTGCGCAGCCGGAGCGTGCCATGCGCTCGACGGCGCGCTCGGCATCCGGACCTTCCGGTACGTTTTCGAGGAAAGCGGTCTCGACCTTGTCGCCCATTTCCTTCTCGAGTTCCTGGCGGCCGCGGTCGTGGCCTTCCGAATAGCCGCCGTCAGTCTTGGAGCCGACATAGATGAAGCAGATCTTCGTCTTGTCCGCCGCGCTGGCGGCGGCGGCGAAGCCGAGAACGGCAGCCGAGGTTGCGAGAGCGAGAATGATTTTCTTCATTTTATCCTCTGAGGTTGGAGTAATCGTTTTCCGTCTTTCTCACCGGTCGGGCACGAACGGCTTGCCGAGAGAAGCGGGTGTGTTGATCAGCGTCATGCGTCGATTGTGCGAGATCAGGATGAGCACGATGATCGTGGCGGCGTAGGGAAGCGCCGACAGGAACTGCGAGGGGATGCCGATGCCGAAGGCCTGCGCGTGAAGCTGGCTGATCGACACGGCGCCGAAAAGATAGCCGCCGAGCAGCACGCGCCATGGCCGCCAGGAGGCGAAGACCACCAGCGCCAGCGCGATCCAGCCGCGCCCCGCCGACATGTTCTCCACCCATTGCGGCGTATAGACCAGCGAAAGCTGTGCGCCGGCAAGGCCCGCGCAGGCGCCGCCGAACATGACGGCGAGATAGCGGGTGCGGATGACATGGATGCCGAGGGCATGGGCGGAGGCGTGGTTGTCACCGATAGCGCGGATCTTCAGGCCCGCGCGGCTCTTGAACAGGAACCAGTTCACGCCGATCACCAGCGCGATCGAGATGTAGAAGATGATGTCCTGCTTGAAGAGCAGCGGGCCGATGAAGGGAATATCGGCAAGAAGCGGGATCGTGATCGGCTCGAGCCTTGCGCCGGACATGCCGACATAAGGCTCGCCGATCTGGCCGGAGACGCCAAGGCCGAGAATGGTCAAGGCAAGGCCGGTCGCCACCTGGTTGGCCACGAGCGTCAACGTCAGGAAGCCGAAGAGCAGCGAGAACAGCGCGCCGCCGGCAATGCCGGCGAGGATGCCGATATAGGGCGAGCCGGTGATCTGCGTGGCCGCGAAGGCGATGGCCGCGCCCATCACCATCATGCCCTCGACGCCGAGATTGAGCACGCCGGTGCGCTCCGTGACGAGTTCGCCGACGGAGGCGAGCACCAGCGGCGTGGCCGCGGTGATGACGGTGAGAAGAATTGCCTCGATCATGCCCATCAGTGCACTCCCCCCTCGTTGCCACGGCCAAGGCGGGAGAAGACCAGCCGGATCTTATACAGAATGAGCGTGTCGCAGGAGAGCACGAAGAAGAGCAGCAGGCCCTGGAAGACGCGCGTGACCTTGTCGGAGACACTGAGCGTCAGTTGCACCGCCTCGCCGCCGACATAGGTAAGGGCGAGGAAGATACCGGCTGCAACGATGCTCAGCGGGTTGAGGCGTCCAAGGAAGGCGACGATGATGGCGGTAAAACCGTAGCCGGGCGAGATGATCGGCTGCAGCTTGCCGATGGTGCCGCTGACCTCCGAAATCCCGGCGAGACCGGCGAGCGCGCCGGAGAGCAGCATGGAGAACCAGATCATGCGCCTGGAGGAGAAGCCGGCAAAACGCCCTGCCCGCTCCGACTGGCCGAGCACGGTGATCTCGAAGCCCTTCAGCGTGTAGCGCATCATGATCCAGAGCACGATAGCGGCGATGATGGCGAAGGCGAAGCCGAGATTGGCCCTGCCGGAGGAGACGAGTTCCGGCAGGATCGCTTCCGGCGCAAAGTCGCGCGTTACCGGGAAATTATAGGCATCCGGGCTGCGCCAGGGGCCGCGCACAAGCCAGTCGAGGAAGAGCTGGGCGATATAGACCAGCATCAGGCTCGTCAGGATCTCGTTGGTGTTCATATGCGCCTTGAGGAAGGCGGGGATGGCGGCATAGAGCGCGCCGCCGATCATGCCGAAGACCAGCATAAGCGGCAGGACCAGCGGCGAGTGCCATTCATGGAAGACCACCGGCACGATGGCGCCGGCAATGGCGCCCGCGATGAACTGGCCCTCGGCACCGATATTCCAGTTGTTCGAGCGGTAGCACACGGAAAGGCCGACACCGATCAGGATCAGAGGCGCGGCCTTGATGGCGATCTCGTGCAGCGACCAGACGTCGAGCAGCGGCTCGATGAAGAAGCTGTAGAGCGCCGATCCCGGGCTTTTGCCGAGCAGCGCGAACATGATGCCGCCGGCAATCACCGTCAGGCCAAGCGCCAGGAACGGCGAGAGGATGGAATAGAGCCGCGAAGGATTGGCGCGTTTTTCGAGTTCAATGCGCATGGGCCGCCTCTTCGCCTTCCGTCTTGCCGTACATGCCGCCCATCAGGAGACCGATCTTTTCACGCGTCAGCTCATGGGCCGGATAGGCGTCGGACAGCTTTCCCTCGCTGATGACGGCGATCTCCGTCGCAACCTCGAAGATCTCGTCGAGGTCCTGGCTGATCACCAGCACGGCCGAACCCGCCTTGGCGAGGTCGACCAGCGCCTGACGAATGCGGCTTGCCGCACCGGCATCGACGCCCCAGGTCGGCTGGTTGACGATCAGCACGGCGGGCTGGCGATCCAGCTCGCGACCGACGATGTATTTTTGCAGGTTGCCGCCCGAAAGCGACCCGGCCGCCGGGTCCTCCCCGCTCTTGCGCACGTCCATCGTTTCCGAGATGCGACGTGAAGCGATACGCACGACGGCATGACGGATGATGCCGAGAATGCCGCCGGACAGGAACGTCCTGCGGTCGGACTGGTTGCGTGCCAGCACGAGATTGTCGGAAAGCGGCAAGCCCGGCACCGCGGCATGGCCATGGCGTTCTTCCGGCACGAAACCCGCACCCATCAGGCGGCGGGCCGTGATGCCGAGATTGCCGGCTGCCTTTTCGCGGATGAAGACGGCGGAAGCATCCGCGACCGGATATTCGCCGGAAAGCGCATCGAAAAGCTCGCCCTGCCCGTTGCCCGCCACACCGGCAATGGCAAGCACCTCGCCGCCACGGACCTTCAGACAGACATTCCTGAGCGCAACGGCGAAGGGCGTGCGTGCCGGCACGCTGAGATGGCGCGCCTCGAGGAGAACGCCGCCCTTGCTGTTCGTGCCTGCGGCGGTGACCGAGGCGACGTCGCTGCCGACCATCATGCGGGCGAGCGAGGCTGGCGTCTCCTTGCGCGGATCGCAGGCGCCGGTGACCTTGCCGTGGCGCAGCACCGTCGCGCGGTCGCAGATGCGCTGCACCTCTTCCAGCCGGTGGCTGATATAGAGGACCGAACGGCCCTCGGCCTTGAGCTTGGCGAGCGTCTCGAAAAGGCGGTCCGCTTCCTGCGGTGTCAGCACCGAGGTCGGCTCGTCGAGGATGATGAGTTCGGGGTTCTGCAAAAGCGCGCGCACGATCTCGATGCGCTGGCGCTCGCCCACCGACAGATCGGCGACATGGGCCTTCGGATCGAGCGGCAGACCGTAGAGATGCGAGAGGCGCGAGGCCTCCTCGGCGACCTTCGACAGCGAGATGCCGGGGCTCAGCGACAGCGCGATGTTTTCCGCGACCGTCAATGCCTCGAACAGCGAGAAATGCTGGAAGACCATGCCGATGCCGAGGCGGCGGGCCGCGCCTGGGCTGGGGATGCGAACGGATTCGCCCTTCCACAGGATTTCGCCGCTCGTCGGCGCGAGCACGCCGAAGAGCATCTTCACGAGGGTGGACTTACCAGCCCCGTTTTCGCCCAGCAGGGCATGGATTTCACCGGGCTGTATATCGAGGTCGATGCCATTAGAGGCGGCAAACGAACCAAATAGCTTTGTCAGGCTGCGAACAGCCAATAACGGACTGCCCATGCCCTCGGATGCTCCAACGGCTGACACTCTGCCCCTCTTTCCTGTGATCCCAACCCCTTGCGCCCGTTCGGGTCCTGTCAGGGGATGAGCAACGTCGTTCCACTCGTTTTTCTTGTTTCCAGATCCGTGTGCGCCCGCCCCGCTTCGGCCAACGGATAAGTCTGATTAATATTGATACGCACTTTGTTGCCTTGCACAACATCAAAGAGCGAGTTTGCACATGCATCGAGCGCCGCGCGCGTCGCGATATAGGCAAAGAGCGTGGGGCGCGTCGCATAGAGCGAACCCTTCTGCGCCAGCAGTCCCATGTTGAAGGCATCCACCGGACCCGAAGAATTGCCGAAGCTGACGAAGAGGCCGCGCGGCTTCAGGCAATCCAGAGACTTCGGGAACGTGTCCCTGCCGACGGAATCGTAGACGACGTCGACGCCCGCGCCGTTCGTCAATTCACGCACCCGCTCGGCGAAGTCCTCCTTGCCGTAATCGATGACATGGTCGTAGCCATGGGCCAGAGCAAGGTCGATTTTCGCCTGCGAGCCGGCCGTACCGATCACCGTGGCGCCGAGCGCCTTCGCCCATTGGCCGGCGATGAGGCCGACGCCGCCGGCCGCGGCATGGAAGAGGATCACGCTGCCCGGCTTGACCTGATAGGTCTGCAGCAGCAGATATTGCGCCGTCATGCCCTTCAGCATCATGGCCGCGGCCGTTTCCAGCGAGATGCCGTCCGGCACCTTCACCAGATGTTTTGTCGCGACATTGCGCTCGGCCGCATAGGCGCCGTCCGCGGACGCATAGGCGACCCGGTCGCCGATCGCGAAATCCGTGACGCCTTCGCCGAGCGCCGTAATCGTGCCCGCGCCTTCCTTGCCCGGAACGAAGGGCAGATCGGTCTTGTAGAGACCCGTGCGGAAATAGACATCGATGAAGTTCAGGCCGACTGCGGCCTGCGTAATCTGCACTTCGCCCGGCCCCGGCGCGCCGAGCGGCATGTCCTCGAACTTCAGCACTTCCGGCCCGCCGAGACTGCGGATGACGATCGCCTTGGTCATGTCATGCTCCCGATTGTTCTAGCGACGGCCGAGGGCGGGAAAGGCCTGCAGCACCGCGCCGATGACATAGAGATAGATACCCGTCGCGACGACGCCCCAGACGACCCAGGCGGGCGTATCGAAGTGAAGGAGCAGCGCATAGCCGCTGAGGCCGGCCCAGAGGAAGAAGATGGCAAGGTTCACCGACCGCAGGCGCTCGACGCGGACGGGATGCAGGAAATTGATCGGCATGAAGGTGAGGAAGACGGAGACGAAGACGATGATCGACGCCGTCAATTCGCTCGCCTTGATGACGAACAGCGTGAACACCACCATGTTCCAGACGACGGGAAAGCCGGAGAAGAAATATTCGTCCGTCTTCATGCCCATGTCGGCATAGTAGATGGCGCTCGACACAACGATGGCGCCGGCCGCGACGAAGGACCAAGGCTCGCCGATCATGCCGCTCTGGTAGAGCGCGAAGGCGGGCAGGAGCACATAGGTCACGTAGTCGATGACATTGTCCAGCGTATCGCCGGACCAGTTCGGCAGCACTTCCTTGACGCGCACCTTGCGCGCGATCGGCCCGTCGATACCATCGACCAGGAGCGCGAGGCCGAGCCACCAGAACATGTCCACGAAGCGATGCTCAGCGGCGGCGACAACGCCGAGGAAGGCGAGGAACGAGCCGGACGCCGTCAGGATATGGACCGAAAAGGCACGGATTTCCGCGTAGGGCACGCGCTTGTAGTTGAAAAACTTCATACGGTCGCTGTCCATCCCTTGGGGCTTTCGTCGGCCGCGCTCCGCCGGACCTGCCCTCTTGTGCGGTTACTGCCGGTAATATGCATTGATTGCCCGGCACCGCCAGAGAAAATCGCCCGCCCATCCGCCGCGCGCGCCGCCTGCGCCGATTCATCCCATGGAAATTGCCCCTTTGCGGGCCTAGTCTTGGCGCAGTACAAGCATCGCAAATCTGTGGGTAACGCGTTCCGCTGCAAAGGTCCGTCATGAGACAATTCGATATCGCCGTCGTCGGCGCAGGGCTTGCCGGCAATCTCGCCGCGCTTGCGCTTGCCGAATCGGGGCGCAACATCGCCCTGATCGCCCCACCCAGCCGCGCTGCCGATGGCCGCACGACGGCGCTCATGGACCAGTCCATCGGTTTCCTGCGCGCGCTCGGCGTGTGGGACGAGATCGCCCGCCATGCCGCCGCCCTCGAAACCATGCAGATCCTTGACGGCACGGCGCGGCTGCTGCGCGCGCCGCCGGTCGCCTTCCGCTCCAGCGAGGTCGGCCTTGCCGCCTTCGGCTACAATATTCCGAATGCCCCCTTCCTTGAGGTGCTGGACGCACGCATTGCCGCGAAAGACACCATCATCCGCATCCAGAGCGGCGTAACGGCGGCCAATGCATTCGAAACCGGCATGGAGCTGGTACTCGATGATGGCGAACGCATGATGGCCTCTCTGGTGATCGGCGCGGACGGCAAGAAGTCGAAGATTCGCGAAAACGCCGGCATCGACGTCAAGGCATGGTCCTATCCGCAGGCTGCGCTGGTGCTCAATTTCTCGCACGAGCGGCCGCACGGCAATGTCTCGACGGAGTTCCACACCGAAAGCGGCCCCTTCACGCAGGTTCCCCTGCCCGGCCGCCGCTCCAGCCTTGTCTGGGTCCTGCCGCCGAAGGAAGCGGCAAGGCTGCGCGCGCTGCCTGTCACCGATCTCAGCCGCGCCGTGGAGGAGCGTATGCAATCCATGCTCGGCAAGGTCACGGTGGAAGGAAATCCGCAGAGCTTCCCGCTTTCCGGCATGACGGCAGAGCGATTCGGCAAGGGGCGCGTTGCCCTCGTCGGCGAGGCGGCGCATGCCTTCCCGCCCATCGGCGCGCAGGGCCTCAACCTGAGCCTGCGCGATATCATGGCCTTGAAGGAATTGGTGGCCGATAGTGAGCCGGCGAACTATCTTGAAATCGGCGAGCGCTTCGACCGCAAGCGTCAGGCCGACATCCGCTCGCGCACCGTCAGCGTCGATCTCCTGAACCGCTCGCTGCTGTCGGATTTCCTGCCCGTGCAGTTCCTTCGTTCCGCCGGCCTGCATCTTCTCTCCGCCCTCGGACCGTTGCGCAGCATCGTCATGCGCGAAGGCATCGAGCCGCTCGGTTCACTGAAGGCTTTCCGGGACGGACTACGGGAACGGATCGCCCGGAAGCAGGCCTGACTTGATGAGATAGAGAAGGATCGTCACCGTCGCGACGGAAAGCACCGTCGTGACGAGGATGGTCGCCGACGCCCGCTCCTGCCACACGCCGTATTGCTGGCCGATGACGAAGACATTCGTCGCCGTCGGCAGGGCGGCGAGCAGCACGGCCGTGAACACCCAGACCGGATCGAAATTGCCGGCAAATCCCAGCACGAGATACATGGTCACCGGCAGCAGGAGCAGCTTTGCCGGCACGATATAGGCGATCTCCACAGGCACCCGCTTCAGCGGCCGCAGCGCCAGCGTCACGCCCATGGCGAACAGCGCGCAGGGAGCTGCCGCCTGCGCCAGATAGTCGATCAGCCGCTGAAGGGGTGCCGGCGGCTCGAAGCCTGCGAAAGCGGCAACGAAGCCGGCCGCCGTCGCGATGATGAAGGGATGCGTGACGATCTTGTGCAGGACCGCGCCGGCGATCCTGAGCGGCGGCGGCTTCTCCCCGCCCGCTATCGACATCAGGGCCGGCGCCACCATGAAATGCAGCATATTTTCGAAGCAGAAGACGAGCGCGACCGGAACTGCCGCCGGCTCGCCGAAGGCAAGCAGCGCAAGCCCCGGTCCCATATAACCGATATTGCCGTAAGCCGCTGCCAGTCCCTGGATCGTCGCCTCGCCGATCGTGGCCCGGCGCAGCCAGAGGCCGACGGTGAAGATCAGTCCGAAGACCATATAGGTGGCGCTGATATTGGCGAGGATGAAATCGATGCGCGTCAGTTGCTCGATCGGCGTCTTGGCCACCAGCTTGAAGAAGAGAGCGGGCAGCGCGATGTAGATGATGAAGGTGTTCAGCCAGCCCAGCGCTTCCACCGGCTGCTTCGTGATCTTCGCGACCACATAGCCAAGCAGGATCATGCCGAAGAACGGCAGCACGAGTCCGATGATGTCTGCCATGGGCCGAGGCCTGCTCCCGCTCGCTGAGGCTGATACTTCCGACTAGCCGATTTGCGAGAGGATGGGAAACGTTTGCTGGAACCAGATGGCGACAGCGCTGATATAGCCGAAGATGAAGGCAAGGCCCGTAAGGATCAGCAGCACGCCCATCACCTTTTCAACCGTGCCGAGGTGGCGGCGGAAGCGCACGAGGAAGCGCATGAACGCTCCTGAAAAACCCGCCGCGATCCAGAACGGCACGGCAAGTCCGAGCGAATAGACGGCAAGCAGGATCGCTCCATCACCCACGGTCTCGCGCGCCGCCGCAACCCCGAGGATCGCGCCGAGCACCGGCCCGATGCAGGGCGTCCAGCCGAAGGCGAAGGCAAGCCCCATCAGGTAGGCGCCCGAAGCCGTCGCCGGCTTGCCGCCCCCCTGGAAACGCGCTTCGCGGGCAAAAAGCCCGATGCGCAGCACGCCCAGGAAATGCAGGCCCATGAGGATGATGATGACGCCGCCGACCTGCGCGAGAATATCGAGGTGCCTGCGCAGCGCCATGCCGATCGTCGAAGCGCCCGCGCCGAGCGCGATGAACACCGTGGCGAAGCCGAGCGTGAAGAAGAACGCCGCCAGCAGCACCGCCCCGCGCGTGTCGCGCCGCACCGCGACCGCCTCGTTGCCGCGGAACTGGTCTACCGAAATGCCGGCCATGTAACACAGATAGGGTGGCACGAGCGGCAGAACGCAGGGAGAAAGGAACGACAGCGCCCCGGCAAGAAGCGCACTCAGAAGCGAAATATCGGCAATCGACAAGAGAGACTACTCCGAAACGGCTGGCGGCGACGGT
>APMI01007161.1_pt1 | contig 20757 bp, 23 predicted proteins | sample 667938 | NCBI WGS metagenome assembly APMI01 (sample SAMN01084076, study PRJNA167559) | wastewater metagenome | biome: Wastewater | place: Denmark: Ejby Moelle, Odense | collected 2011-11-28 | reverse complement strand
CGACGACGGGCGGCAGCAATCCCTCAAAGCGCTCCCCGGTTTCCGGCAGTTCGGCCGAGACGCGCGGGCTGCGCGTATGCACTTCGACGCCCACATGGTGGGCCACCAGCCGCACGATGCGCTCGCCGTCTGTGGCGGAGAGTATCTCGCCGGTATCTGACAGACCCTCCGACAGCCGGTCCACCCAGATCCGGCCATCGGGGTTCAGCATGACCTCGACAACAGATGGGTCTTGCAGGAGGTTCGAGATGGCAGGCCCGAGCGCCGTCCGGAGCATGCGCGCGCTGCGGTCCACACTTGCCTGTTCGTGGTTGATGCCTGCCATCTCGTCCCCGTTCCACCGGGGAGGCGAGAGAAGATCCCCGGATGGGGATCACTAAAAGAGCCGCAACACGGACCGATTCAACAAGTTTCGGCCGTCGTAGTAGTGTGGGATAAAAATACAGGAGATTGGCGGTTGTGCCTCTCAGCACCAAGATGGAGCTGCATAGTTGAACCGTTTGGCAAGAGCGGAGCGACTCGACGAGTCATACCGCTTCGCGGGACAGAGCTGCCATTCGCTACGGCAGCGACCAGTGTTCGCTTCTGGGTGGATTCCTGCTCGACCGCTTCTGAGCGGCGGAGATGGGAAAGCAGCCATCCAAGTGGCCGCCGCAGTTCGAATGCAAAGCGCTCGATCTCAGCCATCGCGGGTTCCGGAACACTGGAGAGACGTAGTGAAAAAGAACAGACCTCGTCGTCGACGAGCCGCTTCCTACAGGTTGAACAGCGGACTGGGCTTCGCTTTCGAAACGACCAGCATCAGCGAGCGGGTCGCCCGACTGAGCGCGACATATAGCCGGGCGCGCGACGCCTTGGTGTTCGAAAAATTGTCAGCGTCGCACGGTAGGACCATCACATTTTCGAATTCGAGGCCTTTGGCCTTGTGGATCGTGCTGATCGCTTTCATCGGCAGCTGTGGTCGGGCGTGGGTGCGTCGCCGAGCGATTTCGGCAAAGCCGTCATCGGCATCCTCGAACCGGCCGAGCAGGATCGCCTCGGCAAACTCGCGGCCATGATGGATGCGGACGTCAGCAAAGGCCGCTTCATTCGCTGCCAGGCTCCGCAGGTGGTTGAGCGCTCGTGCCACGCCGCGATGATCCGGGCACTCGACGATATGACGAGCCATCGCCTGGAGATGCTGCGGCTTGCCGTTGCAAGGTTTGGCGCATCCCTCCTGCGCCTCGAGCACGAAGCGGTTGCCGAAGGCCGTCGGCGAAAACCCCGAGGCGACCGAGCCCATGAATGTGAGCATGCCGCGCGCCAGTGACTCGGCATTGCCCTGATGGGCCGCACAATGCGCGGCGAGCGTGGACAGCCCTTCGCGAACATGGCCTTCCCAGATCGGCAGGCGCCGGTTGAAGAAGGCACGCAAGGCGGTGACGCGATCATTTTGTCCGGTAAGGACGAGCAAAGACGGCGCGTTGGCGCGTGCGTAGATTGCAGGACTCTCTTGCGCGTCCACTCGGAACCCGGTGCGCTGCGGTGAGCTGTTCTCGGCAACATGGACGGTGAGCCCGGCCGGAAGGTTGCCGGTGAGGTCGATCTTGCCGCCATCACGCAGCGTCGCGCGCGAGGCGAGGATCCAGGCGCCGAGCTCGGGCTGGACGTTTGCCCAGCGATGAGGCTGGTCGAGTTCCTCAAACCGATCGGCTGCGGCCTTGAGATTCTCCCAGCGCTGTTCTGCGGCGGCGGTTTGCGCCTGGGTGCCGGTGAAGATCATTTGCATCGGATCGGCGAACACACGAAGCTGCGCCCCGCCGCGATGCAGCGCCATGACAAGTGTATGCTGGTCGGCGCTTGCGTCCTGATGCTCGTCGCAGACGACGATCGGATAACGCCGGGCCACACAGTCCGCGATCGCAGGATGCCGGGTCAGCAGGCGTGCCACCCTCTCGCCCAGCAGGTCGTACCCTTTTGGGGTGCGCCGTGCCCAAGCGCCGACATCCTCAGGCAGGCCAAGGGGGTGGCGGTAGGCGCCGGCGATCTCGATCACGAGCCCGTCGATCGTGCGAATCTCGACGTGGCGGCTGAGACCGTGCGTCCGGCCGGCAAAGACGTCGCAGGCGGCATTGGTGTGAGTCAAAATGAGCAGTCGTCCGTCGCCGAGGGCGGGCGCGATGTCGCAGGCGTAGCGGGCGCCCTGATAAGTCTTGCCGCAGCCGCCCGGCGCCTCGACGACCACGAGGCGCGCGGCGGAGCGAAGCGCTTGGGCGACCGTCGCGTCTGACATCAGACGACCGCTTGCGCGGCCCCGAGCCCGACGGCCCCTCGGACAGCATTGACGAACGGGAGAAGCTGGGGCGCGACATGCGGCCAGAGCCCAAACGCGAAGAGCTTGTCGGCGAGTTCGGCGCCGCCCGCGACGCTCTTGAACCAGCGCTGGCCGTGCTTCTTCCACGCCTTTTTCTGCGCCTCAGGCGCGTTCGGATCGGCGGGAGCGGTACCGCACGCTGCCGCGATCATCAGCGAGCGGATATCGTCTGTCGCAGCGAGGATCGCCGCAAGCGACTTATCCTCCAGATTCAGTCGATCGGCCAAGGTTCGCAGCCGCTCGCCAACATCACCGTCGGGCTCGGCAATGAAGGCCTCTAGCTGGTGATCCTGAAGGTGCGGGATGAGGTTGGTTTCAAGGCATCCGTCCGGCCAGCGCATGAGGAGATCGCCGAGCTGGTCCTTGGTCTGTTGCCACAGGCCCTGCTGTGTGCCCTCATTGTCCGCGAAGCCGGCAACTTTGAGCCCGCTCGTCGCGAGGCCACGTAGTACAGTCAACGCTTCCGAATTGCTGCCGCCGTCGCTGACCCAGATTCCGTGACGACGGAGGTCCTCCCCGAGCGAACGGTTGAGCAGATTGGTGACGAATCCGACTTCGGTCGCGCCTTCGGCGATCACTGCCACTCGCGCGAGGAAGGTCTCGGGATCGCGCTTCTGCTGCGCCGCGACCGATGCCGGAAGCCTCCCGATCTTGCCGCCGGCGTCCACATACCAAAGCGTGGCCGTGGCGGCGGCGTGGACGGCAGGCGCGCTGTGCGTCGTCACGAACACCTGCGAGGGGCTCGCGAGCAGCTCCTCGATCAGAATGCGCTGGCGGTAGGATTCAAGGCCGCGTTCGATCTCATCGACGACCATGATCGGATGCTCGGCATGATGGGCTGCGGCGACCTCGAGCGCCGCAAGCCGGCGTGTCCCCGCACCCCAGCTCGCCATGGGCAGCATGGTGCCGTCCTTGGTTGCGGTGAGGCCGATCAGCGCATTGAGCGAAAAACCCGGCCCGCCGACCAGACCAAGGCCGAGCTGGCTGGGCAAAGTGCGCTTCTGGAACCGCTCATCGAGATCACCGAGCGCGATCTTCGCACTCTCCTTGAGCTCGCCATGCACGTCTGTTTCCCCGATCTTATCCGCCAGACGTGATCGCAATGTCTTGTCGCTGAGCAGGCGGTCGAGCGCCGATCCCTGGATCAGACGGAGGTCGCGATCGTTGCGATCGTCGCCCCCGAGCCGCACGACGCCGATATTACGGCGGACCGAAACCGGGAAATGATCGACGGTGTCGTCGGGCTGGCAGATTTCGTGTTGCAGTTCAAAATCGGGCGTCCCACAGACGCGCACGCAGAACACAGGATCGAGCGGCTGGCCGTCATTGGCCTCAAGATCGGGAAGCTTCGGGCCATCCACGCTCCATTCCCAGGGCCAGCTCGACTTGCGTTGCTCGACGATGCCACAGTTCAGGGGCAGCGCCATAGCGGCGGCAATCTCGAAGCCGTCCTCGCGCCGGCGTTGCCAATAATCGGCATCTGACAGCATTGCCGCATTGGTTGGGCTGAGAAGAAGCGCGATGGCGTCCAGAATGGTGCTCTTGCCCACGTCGCCGCCGCCCAGGAGCACGTTCATGCCTTTGCCGGGGAACCACGACAGCGCCTCGATCCCCCTGAACCGCTTGATCGACAGGTGGCGAATGTAGGGCGCGAAGTCGGCCGGTTGTTGAGCATTTTCTGCCATTGGCTCAAATTACGGTTTGCGACTGGAACGGTCCAGCATTGAGATTGGTTTTCGGCACTATATTCGAAGATATTGCGCTTGGCGGCGGGAGCTCAGTCATCCCAGCCGCTTTCGATCTGGCGGGGCTGGATAGGCGGCCAGTCGACTGAGGCGAATTGCTCAAGCGCTTGCTGGCCAAAGGCTGGTTCGACCTGCTGGGCCCAGGCGATCAGGCCACGAACATGATGATAGAGACTAGAGACGCCGGTCTTGCGCGCCAGAGCATGCTTGGCAGGCCCATAAGCGGGTGAGGATAGATAATGGAGATGGAGACGGATCATGTCTTTATAGGCGCGCTGTAGGCGAGGCATTGGGCCGTCGACCAGCATGCCCAAAACGATCCGGCGCGTGCCGGGGCCACGGATCACGGTCTTGCGCTGATTGTGCCGGAACCCCGAGTCGTTGAGAATCGCGCACACGTCGCGCTGAAGCCTGCGCATCTCCCCCAGCGAGCGATCGGCGTCGGTGGAAAAGGCCAGATCGTCGGCGTAGCGCGAGTAGCGCAGCCCGCGTTCCTCGGCTAGCCGCGCCAGGAGTGTATCGATACGCAGCATTGCGAGATTGGCGAGCATCGGGCTCGTTGGCGCACCTTGCGGAAGAATGCCTTCATAACCAAGCGCGTAGAAGTCGATCGGGCCTTTGTGTGGCGCAGGGTTCTTTCCGGGCCCTCGATCGAGCCCGATAGTGCAAAGTCGTGCAAATTCGAAGGACAGTAACTTGGGAAAGCCCAGCCAGGCAAAGATCGCCGAGACCGTCCCTTCACTCACCGAGTGAAAGAAATCCTCGATATCAACCTTCAACAGCCATTTGGTGTTGGGGTGCTGTTCAGCGGCCTGGACTGGCGAAGATTCTGGATGGAAGGCGAAGCTTGCCGGATGGACGGGCGCATAGCGAAGGACATGATCGACTAGCCAGCGCTGCGCGATCGCTAGGCTCTTCGGCGGAATCGAGATCATCCGCTTGGCGGATCGGCCTGGGATACGCTTCTTCAGAAGGACGAACCGGTATTTCGTGTGCCCGCGACGCGCGACCGTCCGACGCAGGAATAGATAGGGTAGCTCGGTCAGTACCGAGAAATGGCGCAGAGTCAGCACCGGGGTAATGCGAGGGTCTGTCGCTCGTATGCGGGCGAGCGCCGCTAATGCATTTTCAAGCGTGACTGCATCGATGCCGTGGCGGCGAGCGCCAGATGCGTAGCGTTGAGGGCTCGGTGCGGACATCTACTTCGACCCACTCAGGTGGGTGGGACAGCAAGTCTCGTCCAAGACCCCGCCAGCCGTGACTTGCTGTCTCGCGCAGCGCGAAGGTCCTGCTCCGATGCACGGACCCGGGAAATCCCTGGCCCCAGGTTCCCAAGGAACCTGTCGCCGCTTGCGCGGCGCATTTCTAAACTCCCTCACCGGGCCCTCAACTGGCTAGGATAATAGTAGGGCAAGTCCTCGGTGGGAAGCACAACCGTGCGGGCGCGCCGTAACTGAAGCCGCCGAAGCTCGCGCTGGCCAAGAACGGTCAGGGTGTTACGCAGGCTCGTCCAGCGGGCGATGCGGGTGAACACAAGAATCTGCTCGACATTGGCGAGCGACAGCCGCGTGCGAGCAGAAGCGCTGGCCGCCGTGCGAGATCCATCTTTGAGCGCGGTCAGAACCAGCATCGTTTCGACCCAGCGGCGACGGGTTGGATCGGCGAGGAATCGCTCTGCCGTCCGGATTTGCAGAACTGCCCGAGCGCGGTCGGCGAGGGCATCGGCATTGGCCGCCGGAAAATGCATGTCGGCGCCGAGCGCGCTACGGTTGCGGAAAAGCGGCACCCATCCTTTTCGATCGCTATGTAGGACAGGCGGCGCATTGTTAGGCATGCCATGCGAGAAGGCGATAAGCGCGCCGGCCGAGCCGAAGCCGAACGGATAGCGGCTACGGTGAGGATGGGCGCGGCACAGTGCCAAGACCGCATCGCGGTCCACGCCGACAAATGAGGTGAAGATGGTGGGGCAGGCATGGACCACACGGGCGTTTGGCCCCGAGCGGTGCGATCGGACGTGTTTCAGCCCATCTTCAGTCCCGGAATAGGCGACCACGGCAAATCGGACGAGGCCGTAGGAGTGCCAACTACGGATTGTGGCGACACGCCAGAACGCCTCGAGCATTTCCCACACGCGCTTGCCCGAGCCGATGAAGTCGGTGACGATGACAATGTGACTGACGCGGCCGGTGCGCAGCGCGTCGGGTCCGGGATGGCTCAGCACGCGGTCCCGGTGCAGGCGCTCATATCCGGTAATGAAATTGGCGATCGAGCCTTCGCTGCCGACCTCTTGATCGCTTGGGTCGATGACGATGGGCGGCATGCCGGTGCCTGTGGCGCGCCCCTCATCGGTACCCGGAAAGAAGGGAAGGACTTCGTGGCGGACGAAGCCATATTCGTCATCCTTGGCATCGCGGGTCTCCACGGCGCGCTCAGCGAACAGCGCTATCGGCCGGTCCTGATCGCCCTCGTCGCGGTTTGTGGTGGTCTCGTCGAGCAGTAAGCGCAGCCCCCGGTAAAGAGCATCGTGGCCGACCAACATCACGGCGTCGGCCAACTGTTCGGCCACAAGACGCTCCGCTCCGGAAAACTGCGCCATCCAATCGCGCGGAAAATCGGTTTGCGACAGGCTCATGGCCAGACCGAACCTCCCCTTTTTGTCCTCTAGGCAGCCTGTCTTTATACTGGGTTCTAAGCAAGCAGATTTAAGTCCAAGACGACGGATTCTCGGGCCGCTTTTGGTCTGAGTCCTTGGTTTTCCGAAATTTCAGCTTTCCGATACTGCTGTTTAAAACCAGACTGTCCGCATATGGGCGACGTGGCAAGCCTCCCGAATGTCGAGAATGAGGTCGCGAGCGGACACGAGATCGCGACCGACCGGCATCTTAGCGGCTCAAACCGGCCGACCAACTAGCTGATCTCTGCCCCGTGATCTGGTCCGCTCATATCCTCCGACACCTCCTGCCGAAGCTTCGGCCCTTGGGCGAGCCGCCTGCCGAGCGCCGCAATGAAGCCCTCATACCGCTCTCCTACCTTGGCTTTGGCCGCGTTTGCGGCGGGTTCCGGTAGAGCTGGCGTCGTGGCTAGCCAGAAGCGGATGAAGACCGCCAGGGTTTCGACAGCAATTCCAACATCCCGCTCCACACGCGTCATACGGCGGTCCATCTGATCGAGGCGCCGCGCGATGATCGCCTCCCGGCGCTCGGCGTCGTCGGGCGACAGAAACGACGCGATCGCGGCCTCGGCGATCATGGACTGCGAGCGATCCCGACGATCGGCAAATTCCACCAGAGCCTTCTCGATGGCCGGGTCCAGATAAACCGTGACCTTTCTCTTTTTCCGGGGATTGGCCATGTCGCTAGAGATCCATGCCGTCGCCGGGATTCATCGAGACCTGACGCGCAACGCCCTGAACATTACGGATCATGCGCCGGTTCTGGGCGGCTTCTTCGTCAACATCATCGGACAGCCCAGCCTCCCATTCGCTTTCGATGGGCTTTTTGTTCTCCGCCGGCTTCACGCGGCCGAGTTCAGGCTGCAGCCTCCGTTCTGATTGGGTCGGGTCTTCATCCTCGGCTGGTTCAGGCGAAGGATCTTCGCTGGAATATTCGGGCCGCGCCGGAATCGGCAACGCGGTCCAGTCGTCCGTCTGCGGCGTCTCGGGCGGCGTCAGCTCCGGTGGCGAGAGCAGGCGTTCGCGAAACCGCTCGTCCTCGAAATACCGCGCCTTCTTCGCCCGAACCGGCGGGATGCCGGCGACCATGACGATCTCGTCGCTCGGGGGAAGCTGCATGATCTCGCCCGGTGTGAGCAACTGGCGTGCGGTCTCCGAGCGGGACACCATGAGATGGCCGAGCCAAGGAGACAAGCGGTGCCCCGCATAGTTCTTCATCGCCTTCATCTCGGTGGCGGTGCCGAGTGCGTCGGAAACCCGCTTGGCGGTACGCTCGTCGTTGGTGGCAAAGCTCACGCGGACATGGCAGTTGTCGAGGATCGAGTTGTTCGGCCCATAGGCTTTCTCGATCTGGTTCAGCGACTGCGCGATCAGGAAGCTCTTGAGGCCATAGCCCGCCATGAAGGCCAACGCAGTCTCGAAGAAGTCCAGTCTCCCAAGCGCGGGAAACTCGTCCAGCATCAGCAGCAAGCGGTGCCGGCCGGCGTTTTCCTGCAAATCCTCGGTGAGGCGACGACCGACCTGATTGAGCAGCAATCGCATCAGGGGCTTGGTGCGGTTGATGTCCGACGGCGGCACGACGAGGTAGAGGGTCGCCGGCCGCTCGCCCCCGACGATATCGCTGATCCGCCAGTCGCAGCGGCGCGTCACCTCCGCGACCACGGGATCGCGATAGAGGCCCAAGAAAGACATGGCCGTCGACAACACGCCGGACATTTCGTTGTCGGATTTGTTGCGCAATTCGCGCGCGGCGCTGGCGACGACGGGATGCGGCCCCGCTTCGCCCAAATGCGGGGTCCGCATCATGGCAAGCAGGGTGGATTCCACCGGGCGCTTAGGGTCGGACAGGAATTTGGCGACGCCCGCCAGCGTCTTGTCCGGCTCGGCATAAAGGACATGCAGGATCGCGCCGACGAGGAGCGAATGGCTGGTCTTTTCCCAGTGATTCCTTTTGTCCAGGGAACCCTCCGGGTCCACCAGAATATCGGCGATGTTCTGGACGTCGCGCACCTCCCACTGACCGCGCCGCACCTCGAGCAGCGGATTGTATGCCGAGGAGTTCGGATTGGTGGGATCGAAGAGCAGCACCCGGCCATGCTGCGCGCGGAAACCGGAGGTGAGCTGCCAGTTCTCGCCCTTAATGTCGTGGACGATGGCCGAGCCCGGCCAAGTCAGGAGCGACGGGATGACCAGACCGACGCCCTTGCCGGATCGGGTCGGCGCAAAGCAGAGCACATGCTCCGGGCCGTCATGGCGAAGATACTCGCGGTCATAACGGCCGAGGACGACGCCATCGGGATCGAGCAGTCCCGCCTTCCTGATCTCCGAGGTCTCTGCCCATCGCGCCGAGCCATAGGTGGCGACGTTCTTGGCCTCGCGCGCCCGCCAGACCGACATGCCGATGGCGACCGCGATGGCGATGAAGCCGCCGGAGGCCGCAATGATGCCCCCCTTCGCAAAGATCGGCGGCGCATAGGCTTCATAGAAATACCACCACCAGAAGATCGCCGGCGGGTAGTAGATCGGCGTCCCGAACAGCTCGAACCAGGGCGGGCCGAGTTGCGGCTGATAGCCGAGGCTCCAGGCGACATACTGCGTCGCGCCCCAGGTGGTGGCGAGGATGATGAGGAAGACGATACTGATCTGTCCCCAGAGGATCTTGGTCGCCGACATTACGATTGTCCTTTCCGGTTGATGTCAGAGGCCGAGGCCGCGCTTGCGGCCGAATTCCCAATCGACGCCGCCATCGTCACGAGCGACGCCTGAGACATGGCGGCCGATCTGCTTTTCGAGGGAGGGTGACCAGGGCACGAGCTGGAAGCCGAGGCCGTCGTCGATCATGGCGAAGCGGCCGGAGGCCAGCGCAAGCCGTTGACGGTAGGCGCCAGCGACATATTCGCCGCTGGCTGCGCGATTGAACGGCAGCCCGGTCTCAAAGGCGAGTTTCTCGCCGAGCGCATCGATCTCGCGCTGGCGCAGGGTGCTGAGGAGGCGACGCGCAAAGACGACGCGGCCGCCCTGGCCTTGCCGCTCGGCCAGACCCTCGCCGATGAGATGCTCGGCACGTTCATCAAGTGCCTGACGGACTTCCGCGCCGAAGCCGCTGTCCGACAGGGCAATGGGTTCGCGTGCAATCGCCTGCCGGTCGAGCCAGGTCGCGCCAGTGGCGCCGACCTGAGCGCCGAGATCGAGATCGGAGCGGACGGCGAGCGCAACACGGCGCTGCCCTTGCGCGTCCTCCCAGGAGCGCAATTCCACGATCGAACCGGGCGGGCTGTCGCCCGTGGCATCGAGGTGCGGCAGCCTGATATGATGGGTGCGGCCGTCGGTACCGTCGACCACGGCATAGGCCGTGCCCTTCAACTCGTCATCGAGGCCGCGTTCGACCAGTCGGCCGACGATGGGAACGTCGAGGCTTTCGCCCGCAAGAACATAGCTGGCCGAGCCGCGTTCGATGCCGCGCTCTGTGAGCGCGCGGTGCATACGCTTGATGATGTCGCCGCGTTCGCCCATCTCGCGCAGCACAGTCTCGGCTTCGGGCCTGATGAACCATTGCGCGTGTCCGATTTGGCCGGCCAATCCGCGGATTTCGAGGGTGCGCAGCCGCCCCACCTTCAGCGCATGGAACTCGTCCGGCTGGCGGTCGGCAGGCGGAGCGAGATCTATAATCCCGGACTTGTGGGCGTCACGGACAAGCTGTCGGTCAAGCTGGGTCCAGCGTTCCGCCTCGACCTGGCGCTCCAGATTGCGGTGGATCTGCAGATCGGTGCGTGGGCCGAGTTCCTGCGTGACGAGATCCTGTGCGCGGGCGCGCATCCCCTCCTTGATGTAGTCGCGGGAGATCACGAGGTCCTGGCCGTCGTCCGCGCGGCCACGCAGGATGATGTGGATATGGGGATTGTCGGTATTCCAGTGATCGACCGCGACCCAATCGAGCCGGGTGCCGAGATCCTTTTCCATCTGCCCCATCAGCTCACGGGCGTGCGCCTTGAGGTCGGTCATGTCGACGGCATCCTCCGGCGAGACGATGAACCGAAAATGATGCCTGTCGTCCCGGCACCTCTCCGCGAAGGCGCCGGCATCCATGTCGTCGATTTCCGGGCCGAACATCCGTGCCTTTTCCCCGTCGCGGGTCACGCCATCGCGGCGCAGGTAATTGAGGTGGGCGCCGAGCGGAGCGGAACGTGCGGTATGGCGCACCACGCGGGTCTTGATGACGACGACACGCGAGCGCCCGCTCAGCAGACGATTGGCCTGGATGCTGGCGCGCTGGCCGCGCCCGAAGCGCGAGCGGTTGCCGGACGTGATCCTCCCGGAGCGTGAGACGCGGCCGCCGGCCTTCTGGGCGGCGGCGAGCGCCTGGGCGACAAAAGGCCGGGCCTGCTGCACACGGGTCGAGCGGATGCGTCCCGGACGGATGCGGAACTCGCTGTCATCTGACATGGCGCAGCCCCGCACGGTGCAAAAGGATGCGGAATATCAGGAGGATGGGCGCGCAGCGCACGGTGCGCGCCAGCGCCGCACGGCGCGGAACGCGACGGAAAACCCCGCAAAAACAACCGCCCAACCGAAGCGCACCGTGCGCCTTTTTATCTCGCCATCCTTCGGTCGGGGTGCCTGCCGCCACCCCTCGCGCCCTCGATGACACGCCAGCACACGACGGGATGCGAATTGCGTTGCCGCTGCTCATGGCTGGTCCCCACCGGCATTGCGGGTGACGAAGAGGCCCTCCGGCTGCAAGGCGGTGAGCGAGTCCGGTGCAGCCGGGAGGAGCGAAGGGGCGTCGTCCGGCGCACGACCCTGAAACGCTGGATCTGCGGGGGAAGCCCCATCTTCGCGCGCAACGAAGATCGACGCCTCGCGCCAGTCGAGCGGCCGGGCAGCAGCGGAAGCGGTGCCCGATGGCGCTTCGCCGTGCAGAATGGGCGCAAGCGAAGCGACATAGGCGCGCGTCTCGGCGGGCAGCGGACGATCCGCAAGGCGGTATTCGTCATAGCGACTGGGGCCTGCATTGTAGGCCGCGAGCATCGCGGCCACATTGCCGTAGCGATCCCACATCTCGCGCAGATAGGCCGTGCCCGCGAGGATGTTGTCGCGCGGCTCAAAGGGATCATGGCCGAGAGCATGGCGGATGCGTAGCCCGGCCCAGGTGTCGGGCATCACCTGCATCAGCCCCATCGCGCCGGCGGAGGATGTGGCGCGCGCATCGCCTGCGCTTTCCGCCCGCATCACGGCCATGATCCATGGCACCGGGATGCCGAAACGCTGCGATGCCTCGGCGATATGGGCGGCGTGCGGATGCACGGCGACAGCACGATCCGGCACGGCGGTCTGCGCCAGAACCGGCGGCGCGGCGATGGCCGGGGTCAACAGGCCCGAAAGAAGAAGGAGGGTGATGCGGCGACGGGCGCCGCATCGTCCCGTAGCGGGATGGGTGCAGGACATGATCATTGTCAGTCCTGCTCGTCGCGCTTCTTCGGCCGGGTCCAGCGCAGGCTCCAATCGCGACCTTCGTCGTCCGACTGGAACAGGCGGGCGCGGATGGGCTGCTGGAAGGCGGGATCGTCGAGCAGGACTGAGATGAACGGTCCCGCGCTTTCGCCGGTGTGCTTCCAGCCCGCGCCGACTTCTGGGCCGTCCTCGTCGCCGAGATGGATGCGGTAGGCCGGTGCGTTCTCCGAGTCGGTATTGTCGACCGGAACGAAGGTCAGTTCAAGGTCGAGCGAGAGCGTGCGAAGCTGTCCAGAATAGCCGGACGGGGTGCGGGTGAATTGACCGATCTGGGGCATTGGAGACTCCTTCCTAGTGCGGTGGATGGGATGCGGGCGCGCCGTCACCGCTCCGGCGCGCGCCAGACGAGGCGGCCATCGCCGTCCTCGTCGGTGAAAAGCGGAATGGCTCGGCCGATCACTGCCGAGACGGGTAATGGGCCGAAATAGCGGCCGTCGAGGCTATCGCCGACGTCGAGGTTCATCAGGAAGATCTCGTCCTCGGCGATGGTACGGCAGCCCTGCCAGACCGGCAGATCGCGGCCGAGGCTGTCGCGTTCCAGCGCCTCGCCCATCTCGATCCCGTCCACCGTGATCGCGCGGCCGTCGCGGCATAGGCGCTCTCCGGGCAGGCCGAGAACGTGCTTGAGGAGCGGCACGTCGCGGGCGACATAGCCGCGCTCGACCATGAAGGCGGCGACGGATTCGGGCGGCATGACGGCGACCAGATCGGGCACCTCGAGCCGTTCCACCGGCGCGATGGTGTAGAAGCCGATCGGCACGCTGGCCGATGCGTTCCAGACCAACCTGGGCGCGGTTGGACCAACGCTGGCGATGACGGTGGCGAGCGCCGCCGCCGTCAGCAGGACGTAGCGGGCGCGGGTCATTGTCCGATCTCCTGGCGCCGAAGCCATGCGTCATGGCGATCTGCCGTATAGGGACGCGGCGCTTCGCCCGCGTTCATCCAGTGGGCGACATGGCGCCAGTGATTGGGATCGACCTCGGCCGGATCGATGCCGAGCGCCTCTATGGCATCGACATGGCGAAGGACATCCTCGACCTTCGGCCAGCCCTCGATCCTGAGCAGGATTTCCGCGCCGGGACGCACGAAGGGCAGCGTCTGATAGGAACGGCCGGGCGCGACGGCGCGCACGATGTCGATGCGCGAGATGACCGTGCCATAGTCATTCGCAGCCCAGCGGACGAAGGCGAAAACGGCACCGGGACGGAAAGAGACGGTGCGGCGGCTGCGGTCGAGGATATGTTCTCCGGCCTCCTGGCCGAACCTGATCCAGAACTCGATCTTCTTCTCCACCCATGTCAGTTCCACACGGGTCAGGTCATCTTCATGGGCTGCGGCGCCGATCATGAGCGCTCTCCTGATGTGTCGGGAAATTCGCGCGCGAGCAGGTCGCGCAGCATGTCGGTGACGGTGCCGCCGCGCCTGATCGCTGCGATCTTGATCCGCCCGCGAAGCTCAGGCGTTATGTCGATCGTGAGCCTGGCTGTGTAGGCCGTCGCAGCGCCGCCGCCTTCGGGCGGCGCGTCACCGGCCCTGACCCAGCCATCGGGATCGGCCGGGCGGGCAGCGAAGCCGCGCTTCTCGTTGCGCCCCGTCATGACGCGCCTCCGTCGTGAAACGGTAGCACCGTGGCGATACGCGCCCGCGCGCGTTCGGCCATGTCGGGGTCGATCTCGCAGCCGATGTAGCGCCGGCCGGATAGCCGGCAGGCTTCCCCGGCCGCGCCAGACCCGGCGAACCAGTCGCCGACCAGCCCGCCTTCGGGGCAACTCGTACGGATCAGTATCTCCAGCAGCGACGAAGGCTTTTCGGTGGGATGGATCGCCCGGCCATGGCAGTTGCGGAGGTAGATGACAGAGCGCATCAGACGCGGCCCGCCGTCCTCACTGACGTAGTGCCCTTCGTTGATCTGGCCGGTATGGGGTGGACGACGCTTGCGGCGAACCGTCCGCGCCATTGCATCGGGCGTTGTCTGGACGTCGTTGTAGATGTCCCGCCAGGTGGCCTCGGCCGGGTAGAACTGCACGGCCAGCTCATGTACGCGCTTGAACCGGTCGGTATGAAACCCGGTGCCGTTCTGCTTTTCCCAGACGATCTCTTGTGCGATCCGCAGACCGGCATCGGCGAAGCGGTCGGCCGTCGCCATGAAGCAGCGCAGCGAGCCGAAGACCCAGAGCGAGCCGGCCGGCCGGAGGGCGGCGCGCGCCAGCGCGATCCAGCCCTCGACGCGCCGATCCCAGGCGAGCGAAGTGTCGCCATAGGGCGGATCGGCAAGGATCATGTCATAGGGCGCGTGCCATGGCATTTCTTCGCGGCAATCTCCGGTGAGGACGGTCATTGCGACGCCCTCCCGTTGCCCAGTCGTTCGATTTCGGTGGTGAGCGCGGCGATCTCACGGGCGGCAGGAGATTGGCAATCGATCTCGCTGGCGAGCCGCCCCGACTGCGCGGCGTCGGCGAAGACGACGCGCTGGCCGATGGCGCTGGCGAGCATCGGCGGATCGTGGTCGGCGAGCGTTTCGGCCGTCTCGCGGGCTATGACGGTGCGGGCGCCGCAGCGGTTGAGCGCAAAGCGGGCGATGAGCTGCGGCCGGTAGATGCGGGCCTCCGCAAGGAGGGACAGCATCTCGGCCGAGGCCCAGCCGTCGAACGGTGAGGGTTGCACCGGGATCAGCACCAGATCGGCGGCGAGCAGCGCCGAGCGCATGAGTCCGGCGACACGCGGCGGCCCGTCGATGACGACATGATCGACGTCGCGGGCGAGTTCGGGCGCTTCACGATGCAGCGTGTCGCGGGCGAGGCCCACGGTACCAAAGGCGCGTGGCAGGCCCTCACGCGCACGCTGCTGCGACCAGTCGAGGGCAGATCCTTGCGGATCGGCGTCGATCAGGGTGACGCGGCTGCCCCGGCTCGCCAATTCACCGGCGAGATGCAGGGCCAGCGTCGTCTTGCCGACGCCGCCCTTCTGGTTGAGAAGCGCGATGATCATCGCCGGCCCTCCGGCGGATCGAGCGGAAGGCGGGGCGTGTCGGGAGCTTCAGGGGTCTCGGCTTCGCCTCGATCAGAGGCCGGTCGAGGCGATTTCGGGGCGTCGGATGCCCTCTTCTTCCCGGCTATGCTGAGGCTTTTCGCGGTGTCGCGGATGAGGTTTTCCACATCGCGCGCGCGCTCTTCAAGGTTAGACTCTTTGTTAGACTCTAAGTTAAGGGCGCGATTTCGTGAATGGCTGCCGTGGGTTAAGGCCGGTTTCGGTTCCTGATAGCACGAGCCTTGGGTTCCCGATAGCACGATAGTCCGGGTTCCCGATAGCACGAGGCCATTCACAGGTTTTCCACAGGGCGCGGTGGGCTCGAAGGCGAGCAGCATGCGTCCGCCGATCTCGGCTTCGAGAAACAGCGTGTAGCCCGGCAGAGGCTGGCGCCGGATGATGTCGCGCAGCTCGAAGGCAAAACGCTTGAACGGCGACAGGCTGCCGGACTTCTGGTGGAGATGGTGGAAGTCGAAACGCCAGCCATCGCGCTGGCGGCCGCCATGCTTGCGCACAAGGCGATAGAGCCAGCGGTCGAGGCCGCCGGTCAGGTCGAAATAGGTCCGGTCGATGGTCAGCACGAGGGCATCGTCGAGGACGGCCTGGTAGAACCAGTCCGGCACGATCATCTCTATGCCGTCTGGTCGGCCGTTGCGATCGGTGCGCTCCTGCCATTCGTTGATCCAGGAGAAGCGATGGCGCCGGCCCTCGGCCGGCTGGCGGATCGAGGTGGAAATCGTGGTCGATTGCAGCCGGTCGAGGGCCGCTTTCAGGCGCTGGTAGTCGCGTGAGCCCGTGCCGCGCCCGACATAGGTGAGAATCTCGTAGGGCGTGGCGGCCATCAGCCGGGAGGTGCGAAGCCCGGTATCGCGAGCTTCGACAATCTGGCTCGCGGCCCAGATCAGGATGTCCGCATCCCAGATCGTGGCCATACCGTGATCGGGAACGGCCTCGACGCGGATGGTCACGCTGCCGGCGGTAAAGTCGATGGGCGCGATGCGCTTCGACTTGGCGAGGGAAAAGAAGGGATAGGCCATGAGATCCTGCGCGTCTCGTGGCGCGAAGTCGCCGGGAAGCGCCCTGAACAGGTCGAGTTGTCCGCGCTCGGAAGAGGGTCGACGTCGCACCACCATGAAGGGAACCGGGTGCGATCAGCGGGCGTAGCGGCCAGCCTGTCGGCCGGACGGAACGGCCTGTCGCTTGGCCGGCAGGATGGATCCGCGCGGATCGGAGGTGGATGTGACCGCGCCGCGCTCAGTCCAGGCTTCGAGATCGTCGATGGCATAGACGACGCGGCCGCCGAGCTTGCGATAGGCGGGGCCGGTTCCGTAGGTGCGATGCTTTTCCAGCGTTCGCGCCGACAGGCTGAGGAATTCGGCGGCTTCCTTGGTGCGCAGAAAGCGCGGCGGCAGAATGACGGGTTCGTGCGGCATGGAACGGGCCTCCGTGGTGTTGGGACAGCCGCTTCGGAACAGCGGCGGGCAAGGACCACGGTGGCGAAGGAGAACCGGCGAGGTGCAGGGCGAAGTTGGGAGGTATCGAAATCGCCCACCATCGGGCGTGCGGAGTTGCGCTAGCGTGGGCGGCGATGACGCAGAAGTTTTCGATAGCCGCCGGCGACCATCGCGCGGGCATCGCGCAGGAGCGATTTGACGGCATGGCGGGCCGAGGATGCCTGCCATTCGTCGCGGTCGAGGTGATCTATGTTCAGGAGAGTTTGAGCGATTTCCTGCTGCGTGGCGCCGGCCCGGTGTCCATCGAAGGCTTGCAGCATCCGACGAAGACGTGCGCGCTGCTGCCGGGTCAGTCGGGTGTCGGGCGGGATAGCGCGGCCATGCAGTGCAGAGAGGAAGCGACGAACCGCCTCAATTCGGTCGAAGCCTTCGAGACTGAGCGGAACGACGGCCACGGTCATCGTATCGCTATTCACAGCACCGTCGATGATCTGGAGATTCTGCCCGTTGCCGAGCGGGAAACGGAAATCACCGGTGTCGCCGTCCGCCGCGACGTGGACACGCCATGTGGAGGGGACATGACTGAGGCTGTCTTCGAATGCTGACGGGGCTGGCGCCAAGAGGATCGAGCTTGTGTCCTCTTGCGGTAGCCAAAGGATGGGGGCATCAGGAGGTGCGGCTTGGGGATCGACTGGGAAATCGCAACCCCCACCGCTGCCGGATGTGTTCGGTCAGCGGTTCGGGGTCTCCCTGGCCAGTGCGTGAGGCTTCAAAATCTGCGTCATAGGCGTCGTTGCGGCGAAGCCATTCCCAGGCAAGGTCGGATGCCGTCAGCGCATCCAGATGGTCGTATTTCGCCGAAGAACGCCAGGTCGAGGCGTCAGGTGTCATCGCGGTCTCCCGAGTCTTCTCTAGGGGATCTGGAAGACTCAGGATTCCCGTGCAAATTGAGTTGGGGAAGTCAGGCGAGGGTCAACGGGTGATGCGTCGCGAGCATCACGATCAGGTCTTGCGCTGGCTTTCGCGAACGAGTTCCCGATAGCCCTGTTCGGTCATCCAATGCGCACGCGCAAGGTGGGCATCATGAATCGAGCGGCAATGCGCAGGATCGTCATCGGGGTCGAGTCCGAATAGAATCCGCACCGCTTTACGCCAGTCGGCGCCATCGCGCTCCGCATCGAGTAGCCGCTGACCTGCCACTGAACTTTCATCCAACGGCGACCGGAGCCCGGTTTTTGTTTACGCCTGTTGGCGCGGGTTGAGCAATCGCCCGGCGCGCGGAGCTTTCATCTCGCGCAGCGGGGCGGGCGATTGCGGGGTTCAGGTTCGCGGCAAACCCTACAGGGGTCTGGTAGCCCAAGGCCGAGTGGGGCCTTTCGGTGTTATAGTCGGTGACCCAGGCAGCGATCAGGTCACGGGCATGGGCGATGTTGCGGAACAGGGCCTCGTTCAGAAGCTCGTCCCGCATCCTGCCGTTGAAGCTTTCGACGAACCCGTTCTGCATCGGCTTGCCCGGCGCAATGTAATGCCATTCGACCTTGTGCTCGGCGCACCACTTCAGGATCGCGTTCGATGTCAGCTCTGTCCCGTTATCGCTGACAATCATTCCAGGCCTGCCGCGGCGTTCGATCAGCGCCGTCAGTTCCCGAGCCACGCGGCGGCCCGAAATCGAGGTGTCCGGGATCGCCGCCAGACATTCGCGGGTGACGTCGTCAACCACGTTCAGCACCCGGAAGCGCCGCCCGCAGGCGAACTGGTCATGGACGAAGTCCAGCGACCACCGTGCATTGGCCCGTGTCTCGATCAGGATCGGTGCCCTCGTTCCGAGGGCCTTGCGGCGCGCTTTGCGTTTACGCACGGTTAAGCCCTCTTCTCGGTAAAGCCGATAGATGCGGTTGATCCCGGATGGCTCTCCCTCGCGCCTGAGCAGCACGAACAGCCGCCGGTAGCCGAACCTTCGCCGCTCGTTGGCCAGATCCCGCAACCGCCCGCGCAGCGCCGTGTCCGGCGCTCGCTGGGACTGGTAGCGCACCATCGTCCGGTCCGCCCCGGCAATCTGGCACGCCCGCCGCTCCGACAGCCCGAGATGGGCCTTCAGGTGCGCGACAGCCTCGCGCTTCACGGCGGGCGTTACCACTTTTTTGACAGCAGTTCTTTCATTGCAACCATGTCGAGCATCTGGTCAGCCAGCAAGCGCTTCAGCCTGGCGTTCTCGTCCTCGAGTGCCTTCAGCCGCTTCGCCTCCGACACCGTCATCCCGCCATACTTCGCCTTCCAAGCGTAAAATGTGCCTTCCGACATGCCGTGCTTGCGGCACAGATCTGCGCACTTCGCGCCGGCATCATGCTCCTGAAGGATACCGATAATCTGTTCCTCGGTCCGTCGTGCCTTCTTCATCTTCGTCCGTCCTCTCGTTGGGCCGGACTCTAGTCACAGATGGAGGAAAAAGCCCGTGGCAGGTCACCGCATATAGAGCTTCATATGCTCGCGATCATAGGACGTGAGCGAATCACCGGATGGCGGTTTGTCGAGAAATGCCTGTATTGCCTGTCCCATCACTGTCTAATCGGCTCGCGTGACGCGTTTATTAGCCATCTCCTCTCGGGAGATAGCCATCGTTTTTGACAAGAGCGCGTCATACCAGCGACGACGATACTACCGTCTCGCGTTGCTGCCTTCGTGATGGAGCAGCACACCCTCGCCCTTGTCCGTGGACAGGAGAACGATCCCAGCGGCTTCGAGCGCCCGGCGCACCTGATCGCGCGTGGATTCGAACACCTCGAGTCCGTTTTCGGATTCGAGGCGCTTGAGCGCGGTAAGTGATACGCGGGCCTTGTCAGCGAGCGTCTCCTGTGTCCAACCCAGCAACGCACGCGCGGCCCGCGACTGTCGGGCGGTGATCATACATGATCACCTCCCATTCGGACCTGCACGCACTCCAGAACTACGACTATTTTAGTCGCTCTTGGATCTTGCGCCAATCCGTTTCTGCACGAAAACGCCTGATCTGGCGAAACTTGGCCTCACGGCCTCGCATCTGATTCGGTCGCCGGGCGGTCATACCCGATAGCGTTCTGGGAATACGGCTCAACAGGCTCAGGGAGAGGAGGATGGGTTTGGGAAGGAGGGCGAGGGAACCGTCGCCTCCTTCCCATGGGTGGGTTCAAGGGAGGGGCTTCAGCCCTTCCCTTGGGGAGGATGTTTGAAGGAGGGGCCTGCCCCTTCCTTCATGGGAGAGTGTTGAGAGGGGGCTAGCCCCCTTTCATCAGCCCTGCCGGCCGGTCGATCCGGCCGCCAGGGCTCCTGACGACGAAGCAAAGACGAGAAGCGGCTTTCGCCGCCTCTCGTCGCAGGCTCAGTCGGTATCCGGTCCCCAGAGCGGATTGCTCACCGGGTCCTCGATGCCTCCCCAGTCGGGTTCCAGGCCCCGGATCACCGCCGCGATCTCGTGTCCGCCGATGTGCGTGCGGCCTTGCGCGATGAGGATGCTCACCGCGGTCGCGTCGGCCTCGATGGCCCGGATCGCGTCCTCCATGTCGTCATGGGGACCGAGGTTCTCGATGGGGATCACATCGCCATCCTCATCGTAGCCGCCGTGCAGATACATCGGCGCATCGGCCAGCCGCTCCGCCGCCAGTTCGGCCTCTCGGATGAGGCGGAAGGCATGCTTGCGCTCGCGCCAGTAAGCTGCGCTGCCGCCGTCGATGCTGATGATCTTGTGATTATTCATGTCATGTCTCCTTTCGCTCTCTGACGGAAGGAGCCTGCACTGTAGCCGCGAGGGGTCAGGGATCGCGAAGCGACCGCCAGCGGCGGCGAGCGGGGGAGCCGATTTTCTGACGATGCCTTTGGGCATTGGCTGAAAATTGGGGGGACCGCGATGTCCTTGACGCCGGAGTGGCTGGTGTATGATCCGAAGTCAGTGAGAGAAGAGCCCGCGGCCCCGACCAGGGGCCGCGACAATATTCGGCGCCGCCGACAGGGGGAGGTTTGGAG
>APMI01007971.1_pt1 | contig 20768 bp, 18 predicted proteins | sample 667938 | NCBI WGS metagenome assembly APMI01 (sample SAMN01084076, study PRJNA167559) | wastewater metagenome | biome: Wastewater | place: Denmark: Ejby Moelle, Odense | collected 2011-11-28 | reverse complement strand
CGACATCAGAAAATCAGCCTATCCGCTTGCAAGCCGCGTTCCGCGGTCCTTGACCCCCGCCGGGCAACAACGTGGACACCTTCCGTCAGAAGACGAAAGGAGACATATCATGATGACGTTCAACGCACGCGCACTCGTCCCGACCATTGCTGGCTTCCGCGACGAAGTCCTCGCGAGCCGCGCCGCATGCCAGACCGCTTTTGCGACCGCCTTGCATGACACGCTTGCCGCAAAGCTCGACAGAGCGGTTGCCGCTCTTCACGAGGAGGCCGAGACGGAAATGCGGCTTGCCGCCGCCAAGGGAACGGAGGACGGCGATTTCGTGTACGAGATTTACCACACCTGCACGACCTTCGAACATCTGTGGATGGAAAGCGGCCCGATATCGATCCTCGATGAGATTTACGAGGATATCGTCGCGGAGGGTGAAACCTGCCGGGTCGGTCTGGACTACACCGTCATTCCCACAGAGCAGCTGGGAGAAATCGGCGAGATCCTCGACCGCATCCGGCGCGAGACCAGGATCGAGTTCATCGCCGCGCGCGTCTGAACAACAAGAAGGGAGGCGTCCGCGCCTCCCTTCATTCTTGCAATCGGCAACGCGTCACCCCGCTACGACGTGATGACGGGTTCTCTCCAATAGGGCGCTCACCGCGCCGATCTTTGCTTGCCTCGCTCACCCGCCGAGACTAGACTCACTGAAATCCGAGAGTATGCGCCGTCTGTCGATGATGGCGCGACCTTCCAGAACAAGGGTGTTGTCGCCGTGATCGAAGAACCAGCCATTGTCGATGTGAACGCACGGCCCGAAGAGCGGAATCCGCTTTTTCGCCCGGTGCGATATGTCGCCCGGGCGCTCGTTGCCCTGCCGGTCGCAGTCGCCCGCGGTATCTTCTTTTGCGCTTGGTCCCTCGCCTATTCCGTCCTCAGCCTGCTCCGGCCGGTCGTAGACGTGCTGATGCTCGGCGGTCTCATCATGCCGCTAGTCGCCTTCGTCGCTTTCGTGAAACCGGAAGCGGCCAACGGGATACCCTTTTGGGTTTTCCTCCTGATGGCCGCCGGCTTTGTCGGCGTCTCTATGGGCTATTCGAAATTCGTCGATTTGATCGAACCGCCGCGCTAGCCCCATCGTCGTGGTTGCCCGATGCGATCGCTACGCCGCTGACCGACCGAGCGATGTGCCCGCTGCGCGCATCGCGGCTTTTCCCTTTGGTCACCCTTTCCGCGCGGACAGAAAGCTGGCGATCGTTCCCGCGACGATCAGAATCCCAGCCTGGATCAATATCCACAGATCCGGCCCGTAGACGATGCACCAGAGCGCGGCCAATAACGCGACAAGCACGCTCAGGATCAGGCACTTCACGCGCCACGAAAGACGCTTTCCCCGCTGCGACGTAAAAAGATAGAGCACGGTCGCAATCGCAATCAGACCCCCAAGCGTAAATAACAGTTCCATGAAATTCCTCTCAATCTGAAAATGGCTTATCCCGTTCGTACAGGTAAACCCCACATTTTGTGTATTCTCTTCAGTGCGTTTAGCTCTCGCTTGTTTCTTGCCAAAGAGACAGCGACCCTCGGAGACAAGATTTATCGCGAGGCTGCAAGATGGTTGGCACTACCGAAGTTCACGAGTTTGATTTCACACGAATCGCAGAGGCGATCACGGGCGTTGAGGAAATCCATTTCCTTGCTGACTACGACGCTATCCCATATGGTGAAGAGAAGTTTCGTACAGTTCATTTCGGTTGGACCGGCCCCGGAAAAACAGGGGAAATGATCACGGTGGCAACCAACAGCGAAGTCGACGGATGGGAAATTTCCGTTCGAGGAGATGACCAGACGGCAACTCTTGAATTCCGCAATGGAACCCTCTTCGAATATATCGACGACGAGCCTTGTGCCGTTGCACAAGAAAGTGGTGGCGACACGATTCCAACCTCTCTCGTCGATCTCATTCAGGCCTCCCGTGCAGCAGGCATGTCGAGCTTCGACTACGCGCCCGATATGGAAGTTGGGATTACCCAGAACCAACAAGCACCCCGCCTTTGATCTACAAGATTCATCACAGCAGATTCGCCAAGCGGTGTCTCATGACGATCACTGCGTCTGACGACTTTCAACAGGAACGATGCGTTTGGCTCCTGTCCTCCTTGAACCTGTAGGAATGGGGCGGAGATAGCCGTTTGCGATATCGGTAGGATCGAGCGGCGGCGGATGGACGTAACGCCTTGTGTTACGCTCCTCACCTGATCTTCTTGGTGGCAGGGCGGAACGGCGCGGCACCTTCCGCCGATATTTCCACTTCTTCTCGCTCTGCCGAACCTCGTCGAGTGCTTCGAAGATATCGCAACCGTGTTCCACGGCGTAGTCCTTGGCGCGGTCGAGCCTGTCAGGCCTGACCATCGCGAGAACCTGATCCTCGTGATCGTCTTTCCACTCCCGCGTGTCGCCGACGATGTCCCGATATGTCGTCCGGCCGATCCGCTGGCCGAGACCCAGGATCGTATCGACGTTTGTCTGGAAATGTCGGCGTCGGTTCCAGCGGAAAACGAACTCGTTGGCGTAGATGTCGACGTGCTTATCGCGGACACCATGATACGTCCCGTAGCTCCACCGCTTGAAATTGGCGAAGAGGCGGTGCACCCACGGCAGGACCTCATGCGCAGGAGGAGCATCGACGGCGCTCAGGTTGATGGCCTGGTGACCACGATCCTCCAGCCGCCTGTAGGCCGTGTTGCCATCGGTGAGGAGCAGGCTGCCGACGGCGGTGTTATCCCGGATGAAGGCGTGCAGGCCCTCGCGGTTGATGTTGACGATACGCTGCAGCCGACACCGCGCAGGATACTTTCCCGCCTCCACCTCCACCGCTCCAATCATGAAAATCTTGCCGATGGGGCTGCGGCCCTGACCGCCGCCGTCTGGTTCGTCCTTGCGGCGGAAGGGCACGTTGGTCTCGTCGATCTCGATGATGCCGCGCAGCGGACGCCTGTCGGGATCGACCATCGCCAGGCGGAGCTTGTGAAGCAGGAGCCAGGCGGTCTTGTAGCTGCCGAGGCCCAGCTTCGGCTGGAGCTGCAGGGCGGACATCCCGTTCGAATGGGTAGCGAGAAGGTAGGCCGCCAGGAACCAGATGCGGAGCGGGAGATGCGTGCCATGCATCACCGTCCCGGCGATGAGCGATGTCTGGTGGCGGCAGCCGGTGGTAGTTCGCGACCCGTCGTCATCGACGACAACGCCCTGGCATTCCCATACCCAGGGGCGAGCCTCCAACCGCCATGCGCGGTTACCTCCGCAACGCGGGCATCGAAAGCCGCTCTCCCAACGCTTCTTCGCCAGATATTCCGCACAGGCATAGTCGTCGGCGAAGTCCGAGGTGAACTTCTCCAGCGATGGCGGCTTGTCGTTCGCCCAGCGTGTCGGAAACAGGCTCTCGCTCATGCCCTCCATTTATCGGAGAAGGGGAGACGAGTCATTTTGCAACGCTAGATGTGGTTAATACCTGTGCGAACGGGATAAGCCATATCTGAAATCATTCAGAGGCACGTTCCGTCCTTCCCTTCTCAGTGCCTTCGCTTGCCAAGTGTCACGCAGCCTCCTGTCGCAACATAGTGATCTTGGTCCAATCGGCTCCCCAAGTTCTTGCGAATGAAAAGTCTGGTATCCGGTGCTGACCCCGTCCAGTTCGGTTTCGCCCGAAACGTTGGTCGGCTCAGGGCGCGCGCTTGACGAAGCGGTTGGTCCTCGCGACGGAATCCATTTCCTTGCGTCGGAAATAGATCGCGCGTCCGCAACGGATCGGGCTGTGCCCTTGTACGATGATGATCTGCTCGTCCTTGCGCATCGACTGGGTGATCTCGTGCGGCATGATCAACGGCCGGCGCTGGAAGTTGAGGCTTTCGGATTTCCGCGAGGCGCTGTTTTTCGTATCCCAGCCGATATTGCGCGAACTGCCCTTCACCTCGACGGTCATTTCCCCGCATTGCGCCGAGACGTTGCGCGCCGTGTCGAGCGCCTTGATCGCGGCGTAGCTCGCAAAGGCGCAGCCGTCGATCCATGACACCGCGCCGTCCTTGCCAAAATGCCGCTCAAGCTGGCCGACGGACTGGTACATCAGCATCATGCTGATCCCGTATTTGCGGCCGCGATCACGCGCCTCTTCGAGTACGCGCATATAGCCGAGCAGGTCGACCTCATCGAGCATGAACAGCGCCCGGCGCTGAAACGCGCCGTCTGCCTCGATCATTGCACTGATCAGCGAGCCGATGATCACCCGGCCGATGCCCGGATAGGACCGAAGGATCGAAGCGGGGATATTGAGGAACACGTCTTTCCTGCCTTCGGCGATCTCGGACGATTTGAACGTGTTGCCGCAGACGAGGGCAGCGTAGTTGTCGAGCGACAGCCACTGCGTATCCTTCGATGCCGTCGAATAGACGCCCGAGAAGGTTTGCTCCGTCATGTTGACGAACACGCCCAGCGTTTCACGGATGAAGGCGGAGGCGGAATGCTCCTGAACGTCGCGGAGCATGGCGAGCACGGAGGTCTCCGGTTCCGAGACGATCTGGCGAAGGCTGCGCAGATTGCGCCGATCGGCAAATTCCGGCGACAGCATCACATGCGCCAGAAGTCCGGTCAGCAGATTGTGCGCCTGGTTCTGGAAGTAGGAGCCGGTGGAACTTTCGAAGCGTACGCTTTCCGACAGCAGCATATGGGCGATGCCGACGATGTCCTCCTCCTTCTTCGTCGAAGTCTCGATCCCGTCGAGGACGTTGAAGCCCATGATCGGATTGGTCGGATCGAGCACCATGACCTCCCGCCGCAACGCCTTGCGGCGATGCTCGACCACCATGGGCGCGACCTCGGTGGACGGATCGAGGCAAATGATCGGGCCGGTGTAGCGCAGCGCGGTCGGTACGACGTTGCTCGTCGTCTTGTAGCCACCGGACCCGGCGAAGAAGAGCATGTGCGTGGAATCGAAGTCCTGCTTGTAGGTGAGCAGCGGGGCGTTTCCGCCGCGGCCCCATGTCGATGGATCGTTCGGATCGAACGGCAGCGCATGGACCAATTCCTTGTCGACGCGATAGCGTTCTCCGACGACGATCTCACCATCGTCGGGGAAGAGCCGCGCGGCCGCCCCCATCGGCAGCCAATCCGCGTCGCCGAAGGTTCCGTGCTTGGCGCGCTTGACCGGTTCGGGCACGACACTGGATATGCGCGCCGACACCGCCGCCGCCATGAACCCGACCGCCGCACTGGCCACCGCCACCATATCGAGGAAGGACAGCGCCTGATCCCAGCTCAATGCGCCGCGCTCGACATAGGGTGAAAGCCGGGCGATCTCGCGCAGCCCATAAAACCCCGCCATCAGCAGAAAGCAGATGAAGCCTGCCATCGCGATCGGCCGACGCCGATGCAGCGGCAGCGCCCAGACCGTGAGCAGGCCGGCGAGCGGTCCGAACAGAAGGACCGGAACCGGCGACGTCCGCAGGAACCAATACTGCGTCTTTCCGGACATGCCGGTCGCCAACTCCGGCCAGCGCCAGTTGGCGACATAGAACGCAAAACCGGAAACGACGATCGGCACAAGAACGAGCAACAGGCTCGGATGCGGTTTGGCTCGTACCATCACTCCGCCGCCTCCAGCATCGGACGGCCGCCATCGAGCATGGGAGCCTTGAAGGCTTCCTCGCCGATATCGCGCAGTCGCCGATGTTCCGGTGAACCGGATACGACGCGGGCCAGTTCGATGAGCCCACCGAGCAGAAACGCCCGGTCGGCCTTCGATAGTCCGGCGCGCACGACGATCCCGCCGAGCAGGAATTTCTCGCGGGCTTCCTTCTTGCGATCAGCCGTCATGAGAAACTTCCGTCGCCGCTCCAGTCCCGCCACCTTGCTGTCCACGCGGCGAAGCAGCTGCGCCACCAGCCCCCTTCTTCTCCGCTTTGCGAAATCGCGCCGCGATCTCTTCGAAGATGCGATCGACCTCCTCATCAGTGATCTCCATCTCCGCCAACCCCGCTTTGGTGGCGGCGCGTGCAAATCGCTCAGCGGATTTTACTATCAAAGTTTTACGACGCTCGCGCAGCTTCTCGATTTGCGCATCGATATCCAGAATTGACGATTTCGCAGCCATTTATGCGGTTTCCTCTCTAAGGTCGAGTATTGTCGTTTGTCGATCATACTCACTAGAAAACGATAGTAAAATAAGCTACCTTGTGCAAGTCCCGAAAACGTCGATGCCGGAATTCTTAGCTGGGCCGTCTTCCGGAAAAGCGGCATCGGACCTGCGGTCCGATTGGTTTGAGGGCGCAATATACGTCGCTGGCGCGACGTGCTTGGGAGATCAGGAGACAGTCGTGGCGATCATGTTCGTCAGAGCGCAGGTGATCAGTAGAGGGGCAGGGCGCAGCATCGTCTCGGCTGCCGCCTACCGTCACCGCGCCCGGATGATGGACGAGCAGGTCGGAACCTCCTTCAGCTATCGCGGCGGGGCGGCCGAACTGAAGCATGAGGAGCTGGCGTTACCGGACCAGATTCCGGCCTGGTTGCGGATCGCTATCGAAGGGAAGAGCGTTGCCGGCGCGAGCGAGGCGCTGTGGAATGCCGTGGAAGCCTTCGAGACGCGGGCGGACGCACAGCTTGCTCGCGAGCTAATCATCGCGCTGCCGGAGGAGCTGACACGGGCGGAGAACATCGCCCTGGTCCAGGAATTCGTCCGGGACAATCTGACCTCCCAAGGCATGATCGCCGATTGGGTCTATCACGACAAGGACGGCAATCCGCATATCCATCTGATGACGGCGCTGCGGCCTCTTACGGAGGAGGGATTCGGGCAAAAGAAGGTTCCGGTGCTCGGCGAAGACGGTGAGCCGCTGCGCGTCATCACGCCGGATCGGCCGAAAGGCAAGATCGTCTATAAGCTCTGGGCCGGCGACAAGGAGACGATGAAGGCGTGGAAGATCGGTTGGGCGGAAGCGGCAAACCGGCATCTGGCGCTCGCCGGTCATGATATCCGTCTCGACGGCCGCTCCTACGCTGAACAGGGCCTCGACGGCATCGCGCAAAAACACCTGGGCCCGGAGAAAGCCGCGCTCGCCCGCAAGGGCGTTGAGATGTATTTCGCGCCGGCCGATCTGGCGCGGCGGCAGGACATGGCCGACCGGTTGCTCGCCGAACCCGAGCTTCTGCTAAAGCAGCTCGCCAACGAACGGTCCACCTTCGATGAGAAGGATATCGCCAAGGCGCTGCATCGCTATGTCGACGACCCCGAGGATTTCGCGAACGTTCGCGCCCGTCTGATGGCGTCCGACGATCTCGTTCTGTTGAAGCCGCAGCAGGTGGATCGGCAGACCGGCAAGGTGGCGGAGCCGGCGATCTTCACCACGCGCGAGATTCTGCGCATCGAATATGACATGGCGCAGTCCGCGGAAGTCCTGTCGAAGCGCGCCGGCTTCGGTATCGCGGGAGCGAAGGTTGCCGCAGCCGTGCGTCAGGTCGAAACCGCCGATCCGGCAAAGCCCTTCAAGCTTGACCAGGAGCAGGTCGACGCCGTCCGCCACGTCACCGGCGATAGTGCGATCGCCGCCGTCGTCGGTCTCGCCGGGGCGGGCAAGTCGACGCTGCTTGCCGCCGCGCGGGTTGCCTGGGAGGGTGAACATCATCGCGTCTTCGGCGCTGCCCTTGCCGGCAAGGCGGCCGAGGGGCTGGAAGACAGTTCCGGCATCAAGTCGCGCACGCTCGCGTCATGGGAATTGGCCTGGGAGAACGGCCGGGATCTCCTGGACCGCGGCAATGTCTTTGTCATCGACGAGGCCGGTATGGTGTCGTCACCGCAGATGGCGCGTGTGTTGAAGGCGGTCGAGAATGCCGGCGCAAAGGCCGTTCTCGTCGGAGACGCCATGCAGCTTCAGCCGATCCAGGCCGGTGCAGCATTCCGCGCCATATCGGAACGGATCGGTTCCGCCGAGCTTGCTGGTGTGCGCCGCCAGCGGGAGGCCTGGGCACGCGACGCTTCTCGTCTCTTCGCCCGCGGCAAGGTCGAGGAGGGATTGGACGCCTATGCGCAGCGAGGACAGATCGTCGAGACCGAGCAGCGCGTCGATGTCGTCGAGCGGATCGTCGCGGATTGGAGCGTGGCGCGCGAAGAAGCCATCGCGCGGTCACGGGCGGGAGGACACGACGGTCGGCTGCGGGGCGACGAGATGCTTGTGCTCGCCCACACCAATGACGATGTGAAGCGTCTCAATGAATCGCTGCGCGGCGTGATGAATGCTGCCGGCGCGCTCACCGCCGCACGCGAATTCCAGACAGAGCGCGGCGTTCGCGAGTTCGCCGCCGGCGATCGCATCATCTTTCTCGAAAATGCCCGCTTCCTCGAACCGCGGGCGCGGCGTCTGGGACCGCAATATGTGAAGAACGGCATGCTCGGAACGGTGGTTGCGACCGGCGACGTCCGCGGTGGTTTATTGCTATCGGTTCGCCTCGACAATGGCCGCGACGTCGTCATCAGCGAGGACAGCTATCGCAATGTCGATCACGGCTATGCCGCAACGATCCACAAGTCACAGGGCGCCACCGTCGACCGGACCTTCGTGCTCGCCACCGGCATGATGGACCAGCATCTGACCTATGTGTCGATGACCCGGCATCGCGATCAGGCAATGCTCTATGCGGCGCGCGAAGATTTCGAGCCGAAGCCGGAATGGGGCCGCAAGCCGCGCGCCGATCACGCCGCCGGCGTCACCGGTGAGCTTGTGGAGACTGGCGAGGCGAAGTTCCGGCCGGACGATGAGGATGCCAAGGAAAGTCCCTATGCCGATGTCCGCACGGATGACGGAACCGTCCAGCGTGTCTGGGGCGTGAGCCTGCCGAAGGCATTAGCGAGAGGCGGCGTCTCTGAAGGCGACACCGTCACGCTCCGCAAGGATGGTACCGAAACGGTCAAGGTGGATGTTGTCGTCACCGATCAGGAGACAGGCGAAAAGCGGACGGAGAAACGCGAAGTTCAACGCAATGTCTGGACGGCGAAATTGGTCGAACCGGCTGACGCCCGCCAAGAGCGGATCGAGCGCGAAAGCCATCGGCCGGAACTGTTCAAGCAGATGGTCGAACGTCTCGGCCGTTCGGGAGCGAAGACCACGACGCTCGATTTCGAGAGCGAGGCTGGCTACCAGGCGCATGCGCGCGACTTTGCCCGTCGCCGCGGTATCGACACACTCGCCGAGGTCGCGGCGCGACAAGAGGAGGGGGCTTCTCGGCGACTGGCCTGGCTTGCGGAGAAGCGCGGGCAGGTGGCGAAGCTTTGCGAGCGCGCCAGCGTGGCGCTCGGTTTCGCCATCGAACGCGAGAAGAGCATCTCCTATAATGAGGATCGTTCCGAAACCGTCGCGGCACAAGTTCCCGCAGGTCGACCCTACCTCATCCCGCCGACGACGCGATTTGCCCGCGACATCGACGAAGAAGCCCGCCGAGCACAACTTGCCTCGGATCGATGGAAGGAGCGGGAAGCCATTCTTCGTCCGGTCCTGGAGAAAATCTATCGTGATCCTGACGGCGCGCTGGCCAGGCTGAATGCGTTGGCGTCGGGCAGCGGCATCGAGCCGCGCCGCCTTGCTGAAGATCTTGCGGCGACGCCTCAGCGTCTCGGCCGTCTGCAAGGATCCGAGCATCAAGTCGATGGCCGCGCCGCGCGAGACGAGCGCACTGCCGTAACGGCCGCTCTTTCGGATTTGCTGCCGCTGGCGCGTGCCCATGCGACGGAATTCCGCCGCCAGGCCGAACGCTTCGGCATTCGCGAGGAACAGAGGCGTGGGCATATGGCGCTGTCCATCCCCGCGCTCTCGAAACCGGCAATGGCGCGTCTTGTCGAAATCGAGGCGGTCCGCGAGCGTGGCGGACCCGACGCCTACAAAACTGCCTTCGCCTATGCTGTCGAGGATCGCTTGCTGGTCCAGGAGGTGAAGGCGGTCAATGAGGCGCTGACGGCGCGCTTCGGATGGTCGGCTTTCACGGAGAAGGCCGATGCCATTGCCGAGCGTAACATGGTCGAGCGCATGCCGGACGATCTTGCCCCTGAGCGACGCGAGAAACTGGCGCGGCTCTTCGAGGTCGTGCGCAGGTTTGCCGAGGAGCAGTATCTTGCGGAAAAGAAGGACCGCTCGAAGGTGGTCGCCGGCGCCAGTGTCGAGCCAGGGAAAGAGATGAGTGCCGTGTTGCCCATGCTTGCCGCCGTGACGGAGTTCAAGACCTCGGTGGAAGACGAGGCGCAGATGAGGGCACGCGAGGTTGCCCACTACGGTCACAATCGCGCTGCCCTTGTCGAAACGGCCGGGCGCATCTGGCGCGATCCCGCCGGCGCCGTCGACAAGGTCGAGAGCCTGATCATCAAGGGCATTTCGGGCGAGCGGATCGCTGCGGCGGTTGCCAACGAACCTGCGGCCTATGGTGCGCTTCGCGGCTCCGATCGCATCATGGACAGATTGCTCGCTGTCGGCCGCGAGCGAAAAGACGCGCTTCAGGCCGTGCCGGAAGCGGAGAGTCGCGTCCGGTCGCTGGGCTCGTCCTATGCCACAGCCCTCTCGACAGTGACCCAGACAATTACAGAAGAGCGCCAACGGATGAGCGTGGCCATTCCGGGATTGTCGCCTGCGGCCGATGAGGCGTTGCGCGAGCTTGCGGCGGCTATGAAGAAGAAGGACGCCAAACTCAATGTCGCAGCCGGATCGATCGATGCCCGCATCTGGGAGGAATTTGCCGGTGTCAGCCGATCGCTCGATCTCCGGTTCGGCCGCGATGCCATCCTGCGCGGTGAGAAGGACGTGATCAACCGCGTGTCGCCGGCGCAGCGCCGTCCATTCGTGGCGATGCAGGAGCGCCTGAAGATATTGCAGCAGACCGTTCGCATGGGCAGCAGCCAGCAGATTGTAGCCGAACGCCAGCGCCGCGCGATTGAGCGGGGCCGTGGCGTCATCCGGTGAGTATTCCGACGATTTAGAAAAGGAGAAGAACATGACGGAACAGGAAGCCTCTTACGACGCGATGGTCCGCGCCGAGATTGCCATCGAAATCCTCAATCAGGCGCGGGCCATCATCACCGCGCGTGTCTATGAGCTCGAAGCCGCCGATCCCGATGCTGCCAAAGCGCTTCGGTCTCGGCGCCGTGATCTGATCGCCCTGCAGCAAAGCATCACCATCGCAGATCGCGGTTCTGTCGAGAGCGTCATCGCGCTCTGGGGGCCGCGCGTAAAGGACGATGCCCGGTTCTGGGCGGAGTTCTGATCATGGCGGACGATCAGGCATCCGGCCCGCTCTCACTGGCGCGGAATGAGAGCATTTTCCGCAACGACATCCTTCCCGACTATCTGCCGGAGACGATGAGGCCGGCGGGGCGGCCGCGGATGATCTTGCTCGGCGGCCAGCCGGGGGCTGGCAAGACGGCGGTTCTCGTCGCAAGCCATGCGGAGCTCGACCAATCTGGGCCGACGATCCGTATCGTCGGCGACGATCTGCGCTCCTATCACCCGCAGTTTCGTGCATTTCAGAAACAGGATCCGGAGACGGCATCGCAGTTCACCCAGGCCGATGCCGGGCGGTGGACGGAAAAGTTGCTGGCGGCGGCCGCCGAGCGCCAGGTGAACATCGTCTTCGAAACCACGATGCGCACACCGGAGAATGTCGCGCGTGTCATCGGCATGGCCCGTGCCGCGGGTTACGAGGTCGAGGCTCGAGCGGTTGCCGTCAATCCACGGCTCAGCTGGCAAGGAAACCATTTTCGCTTCGAGGAGATGCTGCACGCCGGCGATGCGGCGCGTATTCCGCCGCAGCATGTTCACGACGCGGCTGTTGCGGGATTGCGCGCCAGCCTCGAGAAGGTCGAAGCGGAAAACCTCGTCGACCGTGTCCAGCTTTGCACGCGGGGTGGCACCGTCCTCTATGACAATGAGCGAGGCGCGGCCGGTTGGTCGCGGCGCCCGGAGGCACGGGCCACTCTCGAGCGCGAGCAAACGCGGCCGATGACGCGCGGCGAACTGCAGCGCTTCTCCGATGATTGGAGCCATGTTCTCGGCCGCATGGAGGAAAGGCGCGCGCCAGAGGATCGGATCGCCACGATCAGGTCGCAGGCTGCGGATGACGTCAATCATCTTCTCGCGCAGCGCCGTGCTGCGGACAGCGACAATGGGCAGCGGCGCGGCCGGTCGATTGTTCAGAACCGCGCCGATGCACTCGGCATGTTCGTCGAGCTTTACGACAACGCGTTGCGCGATGCGGAACGCCGACCGATCGGCAATGTCGAGGCGCATGCGGTCGGGAGGCTGGCGCAGAGCTACATGGCGCTGCGCCTTGTCGAGGCGGCGAGGGATATGGGCCTGCTTCCCGACGACGGTCGAATGGTCACGACGCGGGCTTTCGTGCAGGATAAGCAGGCATCGCGCGAGTTTCCGGCTGCCCATCGGCTGCCGGCTGACCTCGCTGTCGAACGGGCGGACGGTTCACGCCGTCGGTTGACCGAGCATTTTGGAGTGGAGCTCAACCGGGTTGCGATCGACCGCGAGGTCTTCGGTCCGACGGATCGGATGTCGCGTCTCGCCAATGTCGCGGATTCCTGGCTTGAAGCCGCCGGCATGCGCAAAGCCCTTGCCCGGGCAGCAGACGCTGTCGCCGAGGGCTTGGTCACTGCCAATGAAGCGATGACCCATATCATCGAACCTGGATATGCGGCAGCGGCGGCCGAGGCGCGACGAAAACTGGAGCGGAACATCACGCTCGCCGAGCGGACCTCGATCGCGACCACAGTGGTCGACGTGTCCGGAGAGCCTTTCCGAACAAGACCGGACGATCTCAGACTAGGCACCAAGGAAATTGCGAGTCGTTCACGGGCGTTGGCGATGATGGAGGCAGTCTTTGCTGAAACGGCGCGTCATGCTCGCCTCGACGAGGAGCGACGGCGAACCCTGTCTGCGTTCGTGGCGGGTATAGCCGAGAATGAACGTAGCCTGGGGCTTGGCCGGGACGTCGAGTCCGTTCGGCGCGGGGCGCTCGTTCCAGCTCGGCAAATGCCGGATCTCACGGAAGGCGAAATCGAGGAGCGCTTGCAGCACTCCAGCCGTCTCGCGGGAAAACGCGCCGAGATCGAGAACCTGTCGCGGCTGGTCTTCGGCAACAGCCAGGCGGTCGCTTCTTCGGTGGCGAGCATTCGCGATGCGCGAAGCGGTGCGGCCGCCGGCGACGATGTCCATGAGGGACGTCTTGGAGAGATGGCCGGGGAAGGGAAAGGCTGGTTGCGGGGGCCAAGTCCCGCGCGGCAGTCAGCCGAAGCCCATGCGCCTCAGCTCGCAGCGGCGCTCGCGGATTACGGACATGCGGTGGATTTCGAGCGCCACCAGATCGTCACCCAGCATCGCGAAGCGCAAGCCCGGCAACGGGTGGAAATCCCGGCGCCGTCGGCAAAGCTGACGGAGATCTTGAGGAGCGACGGTCACGATCAGGTCCGCCGCCTCAATAGCGAACCACCCCTTCGTCGGGAGTTGGAGACGATGACGCTTGCAATCAGCAGGCGGCTATCGCCGGCAGACAAGGCAGATCTGAAGGAGGGAAATGTCGCTCGGCTCGCCTCGTCGCTCGGGGCGACACGCGAGCAGGCCGCGTCGCTGAGACAGGTCCATGAGCAGACCCGGGCTTTGCAGGAGAGAAACCTTCGCCAGAAGCGCGATCTCTCTCGTGGAACCCAGATCGGAATTCGCCGTTGACCGTAGTGTCGGCAGGCTTAGAGCCTGCCGATCTTGCTCGGCTCTCGATAGTTTTATGGGACGGGACCATCGGTCTTGAAGGGCACGCGCCCGGCGGGTTGCCATTCGACCGCTGTCCCCTGGACAGTGCTAACTGCAGCAAGCTGGCCCTGCAGAAGCATTCGAACGCCGCAGAAGACGACCAGGTTCTGTCCTTCGACACGCATCTGAAGGCCGGTATCCGCCGGCCGCAGGATCGCGCGGGCGTCCTCGAAGGTAAGGAGCTTGTCGGCACCGGCGATAGCGACCGCCAGGCAGTAGCCGCAGCATTTTGTGCAAAGCTGTTCGGCGACGCATCGGGCATGCGCAACCGGCACGAATGCTTCAGCGATATGTTTGTACATGGCAGAAACTCCAGGCTTTCGAAGCGATCCGGCCGAACGGAGCGTGTCTTCGGCCGGAATTAGGCGTCTCATGCTGATATTCGCGCGAGGTCTGAGATAGTCCGGGTGGGAAACGCGGGCCGGCGGTAAAGTCGCTCGGCGACGTTCAGCTTCTCCCGCATCGCGGCAAGAACACGGTTCGAAACCTCGAATGCGCCGCAGCAGACCGGGAATCTGCCGTACCCATCGGACCGGCCGAGTTCGTCGAGTTCCGCGCCCGATTGTCTGTAGACGCGCCGCATATGAGGCTCGTAGTTCGAGATCATCGTATGGATGCCACTGTCGAGGGCGACTTCGCAAAGTGCCAGCAGCAGAAGGCAGAACGCGCGATCTGGACGGATGTCCGGTTTGATCGCCTCCTCGTCGATGCACATCCTCGTACCTTCCCATATTCCTGGTGCTACGAGATCGCAGGCATCGGGAAAGGTGTCACGGAACACGTCGTAGAGCAGGGTCGGGCCTGTCGTCGGCATCAGACGAACGCAACCGAAGAGCCGTTGCTTCTCCTCGTCGCACCATAGCAGATAGGCCGGGTGTAGATCGTCATAGCGGTCGCGCTCGCGCGGGCCGGACACGGCGACCTCCCAGCCCAGTTTGTCCGCGAAGACCTTTTTTCTCAATCGGAACGACTGTTCGAGCAAATGGCGATGCTTGTGGTATTCGTGCGCCTGAACAAGAAGATACATGAGTGCCTCCCTAGGTTGATAGAGGCGATCATGCAGGTAACAGGGCGTGCGATGTATCCCCCAAGTGGATACGCCTAGCTGGGGGTATTGCCAAACGGCTGAATCAGGCGCAGCTGCATCGCTCGGGCGATGGTATAGGTGATCGAACCACCGCCAAGCTTGTTCCGAGCCGACTTGATGTAGGCTCGGGTGGTATGCTCGGACAGCTTCAGAATGACGGCGATGTCGACGCTATCCTTGCCGAGGGCGCTCCAATGCAGGCATTCGAGTTCGCGCGCTGAGAGTTGCGGAATGGGATCGTGCTCGCCATAAAGCTCGAAGACCGCCTTGTGGTGAATAAGAAAAGCGAGTTCCAGCCACTCTTCCTGATAGTGGGCGACGGTTGCGCTCCATTCATCGCCGGTTCGCCGGGAATTCAATGAAAGCAGCGCCCGTCGCGATTTATCGACGATCGGAATCGAATAGCCATTGGCACCGACACCGTGATGCTGTGCATCGAGCAGAAACTCGTGGGCGGCCTGGGGAATGTCGACTTCGCGCCAATCGAACGGCATCTGGCGAACGAGACCCTCGCGGAGAACCGGGTCAATCTTGACATAGTCGCGCAGGAGATAACGGGAAACCCAAGTGGCATTGTAAGTCGTGCGCACATAAGGAGTGTCGATGATATCGACCATAGTAAGTGCGAGGTGATACGTCGCGAAATCGACGCCATATGCCAGCTGGAATATTTGCAATGCGTCTTGAACAGTTTCGGCGCTCTGAGTTTCGAGCGTAATTCTGTCAAACCGAGAAGGTCTTTCAGCTTCTTTCAATTTCGCGATCTCCATGCACACTAAGGAAGTGGGACCCAGCAGCGACAACCTTAGATTGCATAATCATTTTTATGGAACTGATCCATTCATCTTAGACACTCTTACGGAATTTCGGTGGCGTGCGGTGTTCGTTGCCGCTGTCAACGACTGCCTACTGCCGTCCTAGTGGTAGCGGCGCCTGAAGAGAATTCAGCCTATTGTTTTCTCAAGCACTGCCAACCAATTCTTGCATGCGATCTTCTCGATCAAATTGTCTCCGTAGCCGTGTCTACGAAATGCGTCAACGAGTTGCTGCAGTCCCGACGAATCTCCTATCACATTGGGAATCGACGCTCCGTCAAATCTGACCCTAGGCCGACGCCCTCCTCACCAAGCGCGTCAAGCAGTTCGTCGGTATGACGAAGCATGACGTCGAATCCAATTTCTGCCGTTTCTTTTCCTGCGGGGTTCAGAAAGCTTGTCTCGAAGTTTAGCCCCACCATGCCGCCCGTCTCGCGGATCGCTCCAAGCTGCCACTGCGTGAGGTTGCGCGCATGGGGGCAAATCCGATGGACGTTCGAATGCGTTGCCACCAGTGGTGCATCACTCAGAGCTAGAACATCCCTAAAGCCCTTCTCATTCAGATGGGACAGGTCGACAAGAATCCCCATCTGATTGCATTGAACCGCGCCGGGTTTGCCGGAGGCTCCAACTTCTGAGAAAGTGGAGCCGATATGAGCAAGACAACAAACAAATTTTCACCGGAAGTCCGCGCCCGAGCAGTGCGGATGGTTTTGGATCACCAAGGCGAATATTCCTCGTGATGGGCGGCGGTTTCCTCGATCGCCGCCAAGATCGGCTGCACGGCGCAGACGCTCCATGAATGGGTGAAGAAGGCGGAAGTGGACGATGGTTCCCGGCCCGGTCTCCCAAGCGAAGTGGCCGAGAAGATGAAGGCTCTGGAGCGGGAGAACCGGGAGCTCCGTCAGGCCAACGAGATACTGCGCAAAGCGTCTGCATATTTCGCGATGGCGGAGCTCGACCGCCCCTTGAAGCGATGATCTCCTTCATCGACGAACACCGGTCGGTATTCGGGGTCGAGCCGATCTGCAGACTGCTGCCGATTGCCCCGTCAACCTACTACGAGAACGTTGCCAAACGCCTGGACGTGGACCGGTTATCGGTCCGCGCCCGCAGCGACATTGCATTGAAGATCGAGATACGCCGTGTGTTCGAGGCGAATTTTCGCGTCTACGGCGTGCGCAAGGTCTGGCGACAATTGAAGCGGGAAGGCTTCGATATAGCCCGCTGCACCGTCGCCCGGCTCATGCGATCGATGGGACTTCGGGGCATCATCCGGGGCAAGCCGATCCGCACGACGATCCCGGATAAGACGGCTCCGAGCCCGCTCGATCGGGTAAACCGCCAGTTCAAAGCCCCAGCACCAAACAGGCTGTGGGTTTCGGACTTCACCTATGTGGCCACCTGGCAAGGCTTCGTCTACGTGGCCTTCGTCATCGACGCCTTTCCACTGCAGGCCATGCTTGATGACGTAGACGATGCCGCTGATCACCCTGCGATCATCGACGCGGGGAACGCCATGCGCCAAGGGGAAATACGGCTCGATCCGCGCCATCTGGCGTTCGCTCAGTATTGTTGATTGCCACTGAGAACTGACCCGGCGTGGCCTGATATTTCCATTGAGAATTGGCTCTGACGCACATTTGCTGGCGTTCCGCTCCTACGATGCGCCAATCAGTCTTGCTTGCAGCAAATCGAGCTTCGCTCTTCCGTACATCTGGCGCTTGATGAGCTTCAAACGGGTGATCTGTCCTTCCGTTTGCCCATTTGACCACGGTGAGATGATCGCGTTTCTTACAGCGTCGAGGTCTTTTTGGACGCCGCCGGCAAACGATCCAACCAAGCTGTCCTTAGCGGCTTCCAACCACTCGTCGAGCTTCCGCGCTGTCTTCGAGCGGATCATGGACTGGAAGTCACCAATGGCCGTACGGGCGACTACAAGCTCCGGGACGTTTACTTCGATTGCCGCTACGAGGATCGCTTCGGATTTTGCAAGGTCATCGCGCGCGGTTGTCATGAGGCGCGCGATAACCCGTGCAGACGGCGTTCTGGCGAGCCCGCTCTGATTGGCCTTTTCCGCAAGACGTCGGCGTTGCGCCCATTGCGAGACGACGCCACTCTGCCCCGAAAAACCCTTTGTCTTCATCTCACGCCAGAGTGCCGAAGCATTCCGTGCCCCTTCCTCCCAGCGGCTGTTGAGCCAGGGCAGCCAGCTATCCAGGGAGCTGGGTCGCGTTCGGAATACGTCGAGACGCTGGCCGCGTAAAACGTCGCGAACAAGCTTCCGGCTATGGCCGGTTTGCCGCACGATCTGCCGAATGGATGTTCCCTTCTTCGACAGCTCCCGGACCGCCTCGTTCGTTTCCTGGCGGCGTAGGTATCCCTCATACTGCAGCTTCTCGGCGTACGTCAGAAGCTTGGGATCAACGACATTGCTGCCGACCGCCTGCCTGATCTGCCGCATCGATTTGCCGACAGCGTCGAGGAAGGCCCGGCTGGAATTCTCCATTAGGTGCCACCGATCGGCGACCTGCGCAGCATCGGGCAAAGCCTTTGCGATGGCCTCACCATAGCCACCGCCGCGATCACGGGCGACAATCGATATCGAGGGATGCTCGGCAAGCCATGTTCGAGACGTATCCAGCGCACGATCCGGCAACAGGGTAACGGGTCTGCGCCGTTCAAGGTCACAAACAATCGTGCCGTAGGTTTGCCCTCGTCTGAAAGCAAAGTCGTCGATGCCTATAACGTTGAGGTCTTCGTTCCGATCACCAATACGGCGGCGAACCACCCGCAATAACGTGTCGTTGCTCACCGGCACCATCAGGCGATTGGCAAATGCTGCGGCAGGTCTACCGCCGAGCGCCAGGCCCAGATGGTGAACAATCGTCTCCAGCCTCTGGGTGCGCCGACCATAACGTGCCAGCACGTTGTCACCGAATTGTTCGCAGAAGATACGCCGGCCGCACAGTACGGCATCGCACCAGAACCGACGCGTCACGACCGTCAGCTCTACCCGCCGACCACCGAGAGGTAAGTCAGCGGGTCGCCGCTCATATCGGCTTTGAATTCGCCGGCTTGCTCGCCCGCAGGCTGGACAAGCTGCTGATGGATTGCGCGATCGAAGCCGAACTTGAACACATTCCCCAACGATCTTCACTGCTTCGACTGCAAAGCCGAATGGCGCGAGACTCGCATGCGGCAATCGATGGCCCATTGCTGATCCTCCGGTGAATCAGCAGAAACCTCATTCACGACAGCAGCAAATTGATGGTGTGGAACGGCCCTTCGCACCGGCATCGGGGATGCCTACTGTGGTGACGCCATCGCCACAAGACAGAAGGAACCGTTCCATGGAGAAGATTACCATAATCGGACTGGATTTGGCCAAGTCGGTCTTTCAGATCCACGCCATTACTGAAGACGGGCACATAGCTGTCCGCCGTGCTTTGCGGCGATCACAGGTCTTGGAATTCTTTCGTCACATTGAGCCATGCCTTGTCGGAATGGAAGCATGCGGGAGTGCCCACTACTGGGCCAACGCAATCGGCAAATTCGGCCATACGGTGCGGTTGATGCCACCGGCCTATGTTAAGCCCTACGTCAAACGCAACAAGACCGACGCGGCTGATGCGGAGGCAATCTGCGAGGCGGTTACGCGTCCAACGATGCGCTTCGTGCCCGTCAAGTCACCGGAAGAGCAAGCCGCTGGGATGGTTTTGAAGACCCGAGAGCTACTCGTGCGTCAGCGAAGCCAGACGGCGAATGCCATGCGGGGCCATATGGCCGAGCTCGGAATCATCGCCGCTGCCGGAATGACAAGCATTGCCAAGCTCATTGCAATTTTGCGCGACGATCAAGACGGACGTCTGCCGCACTCGGCCAAAGCGGCGCTTCTTGAAATGGCCGATCAGATCGAAAGGCTGACAGAACGGGTTGCGGTGCTCGACAGCAAGATCATCGCAGCAGTGAAAGCCGATGATGCCGCTCGTCGGCTGACGACGATCCCCGGTGTAGGACCTATTATTGCAGCAACTGTTCGTGCCGCCGTTCAGGATCCGGCGGCCTTTCGGACAGGACGGGATCTGGCTGCCTGGATCGGCATTACACCAACAGCAAACTCCAGCGGAGGAAAGGAGCGGCTCGGCAAGATCTCGAAGCGCGGCAACAAGCAGTTACGAACGCTACTGATTGTCGGAGCGACGTCGATCCTGAAACAGGCTCGCAGAGGTTCTAAGCTGCCCGGTTGGGTGGTCTCATTAATGGCACGTCGCCCCTACAAGGTGGCAGCCGTGGCGCTCGCCAACAAGATGGCACGCACAATATGGGCGCTTCTCGTCAAGGGCGGCACATACCAAGCGCCGTCGATGGCAAAAGCATAGGCATAGGCACAGAATTCCCGGCGTTACCGCGTCGGGATAAAGTGGCAAGGTACGAAGCGTGATGAACCCGAGGGGCGATACCTCGATGTCGATCAGACCGTCTGACTCAATGCGCCTTCGAGCGCGAGAAAGTGATTAGGCGATCGACATCGCGGATCTCATCGTGGCCAGCGGTCAATGACCGCGCTGACAGGCCGGACATATGACTGCACCGTCCGACGGAGATTCATGCTGCCAACGCCTTGCTAACCGGGCCGTTCCACATATGAGTCAGAGCCAATTCTCGGTGGAAACGCCGGGTCAGTTCTCAGTGGCAATCAACAGTGCTGAACGAACTGGACTTCTTGCCACTCGCGATCATGCATGAGCTTCTGGTCGGTTCCCGCCTTTTGCGGCACTACAAGGGAAAGGCGGTGCCGACGAAGGCCGGAAAGGCGATGATCGGCGACCATGGCAGGTTGCAAGCCGAACTGTTCGACACCTACTTCACCGGCTTCGACTTCTTGGGTCACGAGAGGTTCCTGATCGACCATGACGACCCCGACTTCGTGCATTTCCTTGGGGTGATCAAGAACCGGCTTGACGGCTGGGTGCCGATGACGGAACTGGCGGGCTGGTGCCTGCCGCTCAACCTCATCACCAACTATCGGTTCAGCCA
>APMI01027155.1_pt1 | contig 20790 bp, 19 predicted proteins | sample 667938 | NCBI WGS metagenome assembly APMI01 (sample SAMN01084076, study PRJNA167559) | wastewater metagenome | biome: Wastewater | place: Denmark: Ejby Moelle, Odense | collected 2011-11-28 | reverse complement strand
GTTTATATACATATATAAATACGCATATAAATATACATATATATATATAACATATTTTAAATATACAGTCACCTAATAAATTATAAATTTCTCAAAATAATGATAAAACAAGCTCATAAATTATTGCATTTCTTTGATAAGTTCCTAAATAAAGCACAGATTGCTTTACAATAGATTTATTGAACAATTCATGTATTTTTTTAATCTGCAAATGCGATCTTGATATTTATTAGTTATTTTTACATAAATATCAGTCAATGTTGATAAATTTCAGGGAAGACTGTGGGGTCATTTTGGAATTTATTGTTTTTGGAAAATGTTTAAGAGAAAATAAGAAAATGAAAACTTGCATTATAATATATTGATTGCATGCCTAAGACAGCAAAGAAACAGGCTCTTGATTGTAGAGAACATGAGTTTGCTATGTTGCCCCTCAGGGCTGACGTTTACTTCAAGCAGCCAGTCACGCTGTCTTTCTGCAAGGGTCGGCAAACTCTTAAAAATAAAGGGTCAAACAAACGCTCGAAACTCAATTAAGAGAGCTGTCACTGTTTCCCTGTCTTCAACAAGGACAAAAATTATGCCACTAGCTCTTTTATTCTGCCTGAGGAGAAGGTACAATAGCCCTGACTTAGAAAACCTACATAGAAAATTAGATAAAGTTCAAACTGGAACATGAATACAGAATTAAAGAACACAGTGATTAAAAAAGTTAAATGGTAACTATTTATTAATTTAGTTGATGCCAAAACCCAAGACTAAACAATCTTATTGTAATGTATGCCGCGCCAACTACGAAGATTATTTAGAAGTATTTGTTGAATTATTTTAGCATATTCGATCAGAGTTTCATAAGACCAGTGTTAAGAAGGCTGTGTTTAGTCGACATATTAAAGATCTTGAGACTAAATACGATAAAATTAATCAGTGTAGGAATTCTATTAGCAAAAACTGTTACAACGCAGATACCACTGGCTCACAAAGTTAACAAGAAGGTTAGACACTTGGATTGCCGACAAAGAAAGTCAAAAGGGATATGGGTTTTGCTTCTACCATATGCTACCCCTTGACAATGAACCAGATGAAAGAAATGCCGATGGCTCAACTCCCTTACCTCGATCAAGCCGGTTTCATGAAACAAAATCAACAAATGCCAATGAGCTACTTCGGATTTGATTTAGGGCAACAAAACGTAACTCAATCTCAAAATTTCCAAGGAGCCATAATGCCAAGCTTTAACTCCTTCCAGTATTCTCAGCTGGCTGCGATGGGGTGCGGAATGGAACCTAACATGTTTTTTGGTTTCCCGATGGTCTACTGTAACGAGATGAACAATCTCAATTACCTTCCATCGACTTTTTTCAATATCCCCATGACCATCTCGGCTCAGAAAATCGAAACTATCGACAATTGTTGAACCTGCCTGCGGTTTTATTTTGATTTTTATAAGAGTCATTTTCAATGATATTATTATTGTATTTTTAGGCTACTATTTTATGATCTTGGTGGAGTTTCTTAGATGTTTATAAATTCTTAAATGTGTTATATTGACGTCATTTTGTATACAATTTTATTACAAAAATCAAAGACATGAGAACAGTTGAGCAGGCAGTTTAACAGGAACGCGCATCGATCACAGTGAATACTCTAAAACTTTCTGAGTTTTTATACGGTAAAAAAGAATACGAAGAATTGAAGACAACTCTGTAAGCCTATCCCGTGCCAAAGCATGACTTCAATATTTACAATAAAGGCCGAGTGGAAATCATAAAGCAAGCTATGAGAGATATGCCAATTATATACAACGCTGCTTCAGGCAAAGGATTTACTGATGTCAACTGCTATTATTTAGTGTTGGCTTGTATGAATCAGATGCCTGGCTCTGTGCATTCTGGTATGTTTATTAAATGTTTGGAGATCATGGGTACTGATGAACAGCATAAGATATATCTGGAAAAAGCAAAGAAATATGAGATTATTGGGTGCTATGCTCAAACTTAAATGGGACATGGATCTGATGTATCGTCTTTGATGACTACTGCAACATTCGACCAATAAAAAGATCAATTCATTATTGATAATTCCTATGACATCAAAGCCATAAAGTTTTGGCCTGGAGATATGGGTCTTATTTGCACACATGCCCTTGTCTTTGCTCAGTTACTAATTCGAGGTAAAAGTCAAGGTGTACATGCTTTTATTGTCCCAATCAGAGACTAAAACATGCAGCCACTTCCTGGAATCTAAGTTGGAGATATTGGACCTAAAATTGGGTTCGCTAGCAAGGATAACGGCTATTTAAAATTCACTAATGTTGCTATTCCTAGAAAAAATATGCTTAGAAGATATGTCTCAGTGGATAGAGAAGGCAATATGAATATAAAAGGTGACCCTAAAATTGCCTATGCGACAATGATGGAAATTAGAAAATATATTTCATGCGCTTACCCGAAAATCTATGCCAGTGCAATCACAATTGCAACTCGCTATTCACTTTTCAGAAGACAATTTAAAAACTCAGCTAAAGAAGAAATTAAAATTATGGATTATCAGTTACAACAGGAGAAAATTATTGAACGAGTCGCAGAGTATTATGCTATAACAGTTGCTGGTAACAACATTCGAGAAATTTGTGCTAAAAATGCTCAATTAGTGACAGAAAAGGAAGATTTTAGTCTTATGAATTAAACTCATGCTTGCTTGTGTTTGGGTAAACCATTTTTCAGTGAGTTGGTGTATGATGGACTTGAGATTTGTAGAAAAGCTTGTGGAGGTCATGGATTCTCTCATTATTCTGGATTTCCTTCTTTGATTAACGAATACGCATGTCACTTGACTCATGAGGGAGAGAACACAGTCCTTTATCTTCAAGTTTCGAGATATTTGATGAAGAGCTACAAAGCATTCATGGTCAAGAAACAGTCACTTGGCAATAGCGTCAAATACATTTAGTCTTTCGAATTCCTCATGAATAAAAAGTGCGAAGTCGAAGAAGCTAACCAATGGAGACTTGAAGATATACGCATTATTATTGCTCAGTCAGTTTGTTATTTATTGTCAAAAGCTGCTGCTAAACTTATCAGCAAGTAGGATGGACTTTCTGAAAAAGATATTCTCAACAAAGTTGTAGGTATTAATTTAAGAGATCTTGCAATTATGCATGCTGGTTACTATACATTCGACAGTTTCAAGAGAAAAGTTATGCAAGAGGATGATGAAAAGGTTAAAGAAATCACTTTTTCTCTTTGTCTACTTTTCGGAGTCAATTTCTTGTTGACTCATTTAAATCCTGCAGCTGAGGCTGGATTCATCTCAAGTACTCAGACCAGATCTTTGTTCGATCTTAAATAAATCTTACTTAAGAAACTTAGACAGAACATTATCGGTATTGTTGATGGATTTGGAATTCCAGAGAAATACATTAGATCGGCTTTGATCTCTGGTAACCCTTACGAAGTACTATTTTTATTTAAATTTAGAATTATTTGAAGCTTGCAAGAGAAAACTAGCTTAATCATAGCAGACTAGAATCTGTCGACATCGTGAAAACAGTAAAAAATCACATCAAGAACCCAAACCCAACCTTATGACACACATTGATTTATAATCAAACTATTATTGTGATTAAATGCTAGATTAATACTTCTTTGATAATTAAATATTTGTTAAAGATTTTTGAATAATAAAAGCAGACACCTGATCGTATATCAATATAATATTGGATATAAAAATTCTTGAAATGATAGCAAGTAGCTCAAAAAATAGCAAATCTGCAGCATAAAGCAATACAGCCTCTTCATCATTAGTAACTCCTAAGATCAGGATAAAGTATTTCTCATGCACGAAAGGCAAAGATCATTAAGGGGAAGTGTTAAATTATGTTTGCGTTAAAAAAGATTGCTAAAAACGGGGATTGCTTTGTTCGATGTGTAAAATTGATCATCAGAATCATCCCACTATACCGTTAAAGATGTTGTTATCGAAATTGCAATCTCATAAGTAGAAGCCATTGGAGTCATCGGAAGGATTTCAGGATTAATTAGCTCAGATTTAATAGATTCATAAGACTATGCTATACAATTTACGAGTTTGTGTCGAAAATTTAGCATAAAAATTTAGAGAAATTTAAGTTCAGATTAATGATTAATTCTCCAAGGCTAAAATCGAACTTCTTGAAAGAGTAAATAACATTTTCTAACTTAGGTTCAAATAAATATGAAATTTAACTCCTTTATATAATAAGCAATAAGCAACAAATTCTAGAATCGTGAATAATTCATCTAGGATATGAACAGAATCTCAGGAATGATCTAAGTAGCTGAAAATAATTCAAATGCTGGTAAAGATAAATAACTGGATATTAAATTCACAGCTAATTTTGAACTTGTTGTTAAAGCACTCAAAAATGTATCAACTAGTTTGAGTGACGCTTTGAAGAAGGCTTAGAAAAGTATTATTGATGATATCTCGGTTGTGAAGTATGAGGATTATAAGAATACGAATAAGAAATAGAAGCCAAAGAGTAAAGAAGCTGATAAATAGAAGTAAATCAAGACTGATACGAATGAGACAGCCATGAAACTATTTTCACCTGACTTTAAAGCGTAAATATTTTATTAATAGTAGAGCTTCAATAACTCTTGAGAACTTACAAAAACTTTCCAAGCAATCTAAGACGGGAGAAGGGAGATTTGTCTTTACAAACTTTCATATAACAAAGCCCAATCAGAAAATCGGATTCCGTATAAAAACCCTTAAGAATTGGATCGGTCTTGGCGTGGCAATCCGCTAGAAAATAAAATATCTAAACTTCCGCTTCGAATGTAAAAATCTTCATAATTATAGACAACAACCTAGGCCATGGCAGCTACTTAATTTCCTCAAACGGATATTCCTGGTCTCACACAGAAACATCGAACAATATCGCAGTCGTACCCTTTAAATACAAAGAAGGCGACATAATTCAAATCTAGTATGAGAAAACCAAACTAATTTACACTAATAAAAGCAGTTTAACGCAATAAAAACATGAATTGAAACTTGGATTTAATGAAGTTTAAGAAAAAGATATTTATTTTTGTGCCAACTTGTGCTCAGAAGGGGATTCTGTTTAAATTGTTGATGTTTGAGTGTGATTGGAGATTTATTGATGATTAATGATGTGTATGTATCTATATATCAAATACAAACTTAAATTCAATATTTATTAAGATAAAATACATTGAGAGTATTATAGACAAATCAATGAGAAGCACAACCAACTCCAGGGTGAGCTTATTACTCATCATAGTCATCTTCGGGCTTGTGTCCACCTTCTTCATTTGAGTTCATGTGAGCGATGTCCATTTATTCAAACATTTCGTAATCACCTGCTGGTCTCTTATTGACTTTGCCTGGAAGGACAGTTGCTATAGCTTCAATTTGTTCTTTGGTCAAGTCACCTCTTTTAGGCATTACTACGTGGAATTCGACGATAAGGTTGCCGTGAGACATGGCATCTTTGTGGAATGGCATACCCAATCCTCGAACGACTTTCTTCATCTGATCAGCAATAACTTCTCCTTTGCCAGTGTAAATAGTATATTCAGTGCCGTCAAGATGCTTGATTTTGAATTCAAAGCCAGTAAGGGCTTCGAGCATTGTAACATCTTTCTTGATGAACAAGTCTGCGCCTTTTCTGGTAAAGACTTTATGTTCTTTTTATTGAACAATGAAAATCAAATCGCCAGCAAGAGCATCAGGAACTTAATTGCCTTCACCTGTGATTTTTATTGGATAGTTGTTAGGCATACCTTTCTCAACTGCTACTTCAATAATTTTTTCTTTCTCTTGAATTTTCTTACCGTTGCAAGTTTTGCATTTTCCTCCTTCACCAATAATTTAACCTTGACCTTGACATTTATCGCAATTTTTTTGAACTTGCTGATACATGCCTGGACCCATTTGATACATTTGTACGACTCTGCCTTGACCTTTGCATGTTTTACATTTTTCTACATTTTCACCACCTTTTCCTCCGCATTTCTCGCAACATCTTGTTCTTTTGTGAGGGATTTTAAGTAAGTCTCCATTGTACAAATTTTAAAGAGTTACTTCCAAAGCCTTCTTAGTCGCTTGCATTTTTTGAACTTGTTTTTGAGCAGGTCTTCCTCCTCTCCCTCCTCCAAAAAACATATTCAACAGATCGTCATGACCTCCTCCCATTTTAGGTCCATCTTTGCCATACTTATCATACATTTTTCTTTTGTCGGCATCCTTGAGAGTTTCGTAAGCCTCACCAATTTTTTTAAACTACAATAAAATAAATTAATTACTTTTTCAGTATCTCCTCCTTTTTTATCAGGATGATACTGTTTCGCTAACTTCATATACGCTTTTTTGATATCATCCTGTGAAGCTTTAGGATCAACTTAAAGCACTTAATAATACTAAGTATTATTAGTATCTCCATGATCTACATTAGTTTAACAGAAATACCATCATCAGAATCTTATTAATGTCCACCACGACCACCAAACCCACCGAATGGAAATCCACCACTAAACATATTTTTATCTTTATTGATTGTTGTTTTTTAAGTGTTTTTTTTATTCAAATATTTAATATTAATTGGTGTTCTTTCAAATAAATAACTTAGTATATGATTATTATTAATGATTTGAAATTAATCTCGAATATTCTATTTTTATCCATTATTCTATCATCATAAAATAATATAAAATTAGATTATTGGTGATTTTGAAAATTCTTATTTACCTTAAAGTCTAAAATATTAAAAACAGCAGCAAATATTCGTAGAACAGTCAAATCTACAATAAAGTTAAACTTAAAATTTGAGTGTTTGAAAAATTTACATTCAAAATAAGATTATATATGAAGTAAATGTTAAACGAATTGATCATTTGTTACATAATTGATATTTATATTTATATAGTTCTGATTTATTTGAATGTGTATTGTAATATTTGAAGTATCTAACACAGTATGAGCATATCAGACGATCAACTCAGACAGTACATTGATACAGTTTTTGTCCAGTACGACCGAGATGGATCACAAACTCTTGATGTCAACGAGTTAGCAAGCTTTTTTAATGCTGTTTTCCAACGCATGGGAGACCCAACTAGAGTTTCAGATGCTGAGGCAAGGCAAGCTATGTCATCAATCGACAGAAACCAAGACGGCAGATGCAGTAAGATGGAATTATTCCAAATATTCAAGCAAGTTATCGCCAGAAAGCAAGGCGGAGGAGGCTATGGCCAACAGGGAGGCTATGGTCAACAAGGTGGTTATGGCCAACAGGGTGGTTATGGCCAAGGACAGCAAGTCAATTATGGAGGTCAACAGGGAGGCTACGGCGGACAACAAGGAGGGTATGGTCAGCAACAAGGCGGTTACGGTGGACAACAAGGTGGCTATGGAGGCCAACAAGGAGGTTATGGAGGTCAACAAGGCGGCTATGGAGGTCAACAGGGTGGTTACGGTGGACAACAGGGCGGCTACGGAGGTCAGCAAGGAGGATGGTGATTTGCATAAACTAGCATATATTCTCAAGCTTTAAACAAAGTTAAACTGTTTCTCTTAAATATACTGATTTATTTTTACTATGCTGTCTGTCGAACAATATTATTTTCAAAATAATATTCGTTTTAATTAGTAATATCATTCAATATCTAATATTTGATCTCAAAAGCGAAACTAAAAGCAAAAGCAGATAATTAAAGAAGTGTTAAATATATTTTGGAATTTATAAATGTAGAAAGATGTATATCTTCTAAGCTTTGTTATTAAAATGGAAACCTTTTGAGAAAAATATATTTTATTTAATAATATTAAAAGAAATCTTTAAGAATTTGCTTTAAATTATCTACACATACTTTGATGTATCCAATTACGCCTTTAAATTCTAACAAATCTATAGAATTTAAAAACAATTATACATAGTTCTAAGAAAATGCAAGGCCACGAAATCAGTGATGATGATCTGAAAAAATATGTTGAGAAAATGTTTGCTCTTCATGATAAAGATAAATCAGGATTCCTATCTCCTCAATAAGTTTGCACCCTGATCAACAAATACTTCGAAGATCACAAGAATCCAATCAGGGTCACCCAAGAACAAGCTAACTTTATTATTGGCAAATTTGATACAAATGGTGATGGAAAAATCGGAAAGCCTGAGCTTGTTGGCATCGTGAAGTCAGTTAGGGAAAAGCATTACACTAGCTTACCTAAGCCAACTTAAGGCCACGTTCTTACTAACGAACAGTTCTAGAAATACTTGGATAAAATATTCCCAATGTTCGACAAGAACAAATCCGGCAGTCTTGATTACAGTTAAGTGATGGGATTCGTGAACAAGTATTTCCTAGACCACAATAACTCAATGAGAATTACATTAGAACAAGCAACCGCGATCGCCAAAAGATTTGACAAGAGCGGTGATGGAACTGTCGGCCGAGACGAAATTGCTGGACTTGTTAAAGAAGTTAGAGATAAACATTATGGCAGTCTAGCTCATTGAGTTTATCTTATGATCCAAATACATATAAATTAACCTTATTTAGTAATTTATGGATATTTAATTACAAATATACTTTAACTGTTATTTATGATCATCTAATTAAATGAAAGATTATTTTGTTTTATTATACCTTACGTCTAACACCACCATATTCTGAAGGTATTAATTTTTATTAGTATGATTATTCAAGATATAAAATTTTTTCTTACTTATCAAAATCAAAATCAGAACATCAGTTGTTTGAATAAAGAATATCTAAATACTTATTTTTTGAAAAATGTATAAATAAAGATAAATTAATGATAAACTGATCAATATTGTTTTGTATTTTGTCATTGAATATAGAAAATTGATAAGTAAAGTGTATTTTTCAGACAAATATTGTTAGAAACATTTAAAGATTTACTCTAAATATCGCATAGATATTATGAAGTATCCTAAAAGAGTATAAATTATTACAAATCTATGGAATTTTACTACTATTATACAAAGTCCAAAGAACATGCACGGCCACGAACTAAGTGAAGAAGATTTGAGAAAATACGTTGACCAAATGTTTTCTGACCAGAACAAATCAGGATTTCTAAACCATATTGAAGTTTGCAACGTGATTAAAAAATACTTTGAAAATCATAAGAACCCAATCAGGGTCTCCCCAGACCAGGCCAAGCACATTTCGAGCCAATTTGATAAAAATGGTGATGGGAAAATCGGGAAGTCAGAACTTGTTGGCATCGTCAAACAAATCAGAGACAAGCATTATACTAGTCTACATAATAATGCTAGTTCCAATGATCAGTTTGAGAATTTTTTGGACAATTTATTCCCAAAGCTAGACAAGAACAAATCCGGAAGTCTTGACTACTGCTAGGTGATGTGTTTCATGAACACATATTTCTAGGAGCATCATAACCCAACGAGAATTACACTTGAACAGGCAGCTGCGTTTGCGAAGAAATTCGACAAGAACAATGATGGGACCGTGAGTCGAACGAAGTGAATTGGGTCCCTTGGTTAAGGAGGTTAGAGATAAACACTATGGAAATGCACCCCATTGAACTTAAATAATGATCTCAATCACATATAAATTTGTCTTAATTAGTTAACTTATGATTTCTAAGAGTATATTTACATTAGTTATTATTTATGTCTTTCTAAATCATCATAATTCAATTTGTTATAAACTGAGTAACCTATATAAATATCTGACTAATAAATTCCAAATATATAAAATTAAATTACATACTTATTGAAACCAGAATTCTCTAAAAATGAATATAAGCCCAATATCGACGATAAATATGAAGTATATTTGATTGAATTAATTCTTAGTATAATTGATGATTTTTTATTGAAAATAATAAACTATGCGAACTTCTGAAACAGTCAATGCAGTCAATCAAACAAATTTTAAGAAAGGGATGACTCTGGATGAATATTTTTCGTAAATGCATAACTTAAAGTCTATTGAGTAGCAACCTGATAAAATTGATGAGAATCTATATTAGACTTCGAAGTTTAATTAAGCAGCACGATCTAAAAAAATTATCACCTATGAAATACGTGAAAGCTAATAAGATTAATATAATTAGTCTCATGATGGCAGAACTTCCGAAGTGTAGAATTTGAAGATCTCAAGTAAATTGGGTACAAAGTAACAAAGGCAGTCACATAAAAATATTCTAGTTAATTTTCCAGGAGTTTAAGTCAAGGCTTCGTTGTAAAATAATCGTGGATTTCGAGTCAGAAAGCAATCGAACAGTCCTTTCAATTCGCATAAAAAAGATCAGTCTTCATCTCCAAATAAAAATTTCGCCATGACTCTATTTAATGGTGACTGGGGTTACTCCAAGGACTCCACTAATCGATCGAACAACCCTTCCTCGACACTGTACGGTAAATTCTTAAAAGGAATAAAATAGTCAGACGATACTAAAAATAAAGCCCACTCAAAATAGAAATATTTCCAAAAAAAGAACACGCAGGAATTGTAACATGTTTTGAAATACTAGAAAGACCAGCAACAAAAGTACAATAAGATACATTTACCTGATTCGATAGACATGCGTGTGGAAGGCATTACTGACCGGTTACACGATCGTAAAGTGACAAGCCTAAAAAGCCATAAATGATTTTTTCTATTATTTCAACTAAGTCCATAAAATAATAAAAATTTCTAAAATATTGCCTAGCATAATAAAATAAGGGGGACTACGATAATTAGAATTTGAATAATACATTCTGATATTATATAAAGTAAAAAAAATGCAATACAATCGCCAGGAAAGGTACAACATACCATAATATTTCTAGTGAGAGACTGCTGAAAATACTAATAATTGGTAATTCAGGTGTAGGAAAATCATGCATGTTGATGCGTTATGTTGAGAATAGTTTTACTACTGCTTTCTATAATACAATCGGTGTCGATTTTGTACTTTTTTGTATTGATGTAGAAAATGAAAAATGTTTAACTTGATGGCAGAAAGATTAGAATGCAAGTGGTAGATATTTATGTTATGCTTTTAGTGGGACACCGCTGGTCAAGATAGATTCAGGACTATCACATCGACGTATTATAAAGGAGCGCATGGCATTATGCTTGTCTATGATGTTACTGATAGGGAATCATTCGAGAGTCTTAAATTTTGGATGCAGGAAATTTAAAAGTAAGAAACTGGTCATTATTCTAGGTATGCGCATTAGAATGTCGATAAGTTGATCGTGGCTAACAAATCTGATCAAATAGAGAAGCGTAAAGTATCATATGATGAGGGATATAATTTCTCAAAATTACATAACCTCGAATTTGTGGAAGTTTCTGCCATGAGCTCGGCTAACATTTCAGAGGCTTTCGATATATTGGCAAGAAAGGTAATGAAAAGATTGGACTCTACTGCAGGAAGTGTACCAAGACTGCCTCAAACTCAATTACAGGCAAAGAAATAGAAATAGAACACTGGAGGAATGTGTTGCTCAAATTGATTACCTACCTTCTATTATAATTATCGGAAATTGTGGATCAATTACAGTTATTTTTATGTTTCACTTTTTTACAAACAATATGGAATTCTTGAATGAGGTATTTTTATCAGTATGAGATTAATTTAAGGTTTTAGTAAATATTTCGTGTACCTTAATCAAGAAAATGTAAATTTTTCATTTTTGTTAAGTATCATAAAGTATTAAGAAGTAGCTTTAATCAATCTACTGAAACTTACATCAGAATGAAACCATAACAAAAAATTGTCCCTTAAGGATAATTTTAAGGCAATTAACACAAAGCTAAAATCAAACTGATGTCATAGATTACATCATCTATATAAATAATTTTAATATATAAATTTCAACTTTTGTCAATTAGTATATATATATTTATAAGATGCTCTCATCCGAAACCCAACCATCAAAGCCCCAGTCTGTCCCAGTAACTTTGGGTGCTCCAAACCCCTCAGATTGCAGAGTGGAAGCAATCTGTGCTAAGATTAGACCATTCAGAGAGGGTGGTCTGCGTCTCCAACATGAATAAATAAATGACAATAAGCATATTTTCCATAATTACGGACATGGAAGTAGTGGAGTCACTCTTGCTTACGGGTCTGCGTATATGAGTGTGAAATCTTTGTGGACTTACGTTCGAGAGGAAGAAGTTGGTAAATGTGCGGTCGTTGGTGCCGGACTAGTTGGACTCATTACAGCAAATTAATTAGCCAAAAGTGGGTTCCATGTTACAGTATACTCCAAACCATCTACTGGCAATAAGAAGAAGAAATAAATGAATGATGGAATCTGGCTGCCTTTCGGCTATGACTCATCAGATCGGCTGACTTATGAACTGTTGTGCAAATTATCATGGGACTATTATAGTGATTGTGTCAAAGCTAAGAGGTATCAATCAATTAAGAGATCGACTATCTACGATAAATACAGAAGTGTTGATCAACTTAAGAAAATAGTTCCTCCTTACATTTACAATGGATATAAAAATACAACTGTGAAGTTCGAAAATGGATTCGAAGACCAGTTCATCAAGATGAACACCTTCAAAATAAACATTCCCATGTTTATCGAGGAGCTCAAAACTGAAGCGACATTAAGAGGGGTTAAATTTGTTGATAAATGCTTCCAAAATTCGAGTGATATTGTCAACTTGAGCGAAAAATGTGTGTTCAACTGTACAGGATTCGAATCAAAGCGACTTTTCAACGATTAGAAAGTCAAAGGATTCGTTGATCATTCAGTTCTGTTCGTCAACCCGAAGGCCAAATTCGATTACACGATGATAGCCAGATTTAATGACAAGATCACGGCGAGGATTCACTGTGAGGGGCACAAAATACTGGTCAGAAGCGAGAACCTGGTCTCCATTGATGAAGTGGATCAACAGCTGATCAAGAATCTAATAGAGTAGGCTAATAAATTTTTCTCTTAGAGATCGGAAAAGCAATCTATCATGCAGGCCAAGCTCTGATTGAAGTTGCATTTTGTATATTTCTTATATTTCACAATGTTTGAATCCAAATTGTTCCTTCATAATCTTAAACTGTCTTTCAATAGAAAAAGATATAATAACATATGAAACGATCAGTTTATTGAAAGAGTGAAACTGAAGACTGAATTAATCATCAATAGTTTGTAAAGTAAAAATGTGCTAAATTGATAAATATAATTATTGCATAAAACAATTTTATTTGTAAATGCGAAATCGTTTATTTTCACTGCCATATTACATTTTTTACTTAATTTATTTTTAGAATATTGGGATTCTATATAAATGACATTAATAACAAAAATTATAAATTTTTCGAAGTATGCAAGTACAAAAACGAGCTGCGTTTTGCCCAAATCTGAAGGTCCTTGCTTCGATTATGCATTATTTGATTTCCATTTGGCTGATTTTAGGAAAAGTTATTGTCTAATTTCTTATAACTTTAGTTAAAATATAAAGACAATATCAATCCCAAGAATTCGCCAATATTTTTCTTGTAATTGCCAAAAAATGATCTAGATGCGCTAGAGACATTAAAATTAATCTCTCTAGAACAGAAATACGTCGATTTGTGCCTCAGATTAGTGGAAAAAATAAATATGTTATATTTTGTTAATTTTGTGTATCAAACGAAGGACCTTTGTTTTACACTACCACAAATAGCATATTTGGTTTCTCTCTAGTATATTTTTGCATTTTCATAGAAATTCGACAAATTGTATTTTCAATTTCACGAATTATATTAATTTTCCCTTTCAATTTAGTTAATAAGAACAATTGATCTTCAGACTGGGACTTGAATTGTACATCTATTTATTATATTCAATAATCAATATCGATAAATATTTTATGAATTAATTTGTATTTGTTGCTAATCATTTTTTCATTCTTGTTCCACACTTTTGTTTCTTGGCATACAATCCATAAAAATTATAGCTATACTTCTTCGCTCATAGTATCCGAAATGCTGTATTTGACCATCTCCATCAATTTCGCAGTCAAACAATTCGTTTTCGATTTTCACTGGATTGGAAACTGTGGCATTGACGACTATTGACTTCGTTCTCTTTGTGAACTTTATATACTCGATCGTGATTGTTTGCTTGAAGTTAATTTCAGTCTCGATAGTTTTGTCATCGTTTCTGGAATAGTAGTTCCAGTTTTTGACGGGGATCACCTCGTACCATGGCGCTGATCTTATATTATCTCTGCAGGCCGTCCCACCATCAGCCTTGAATTTTTTGTATGAATGATCTGGAAAGCTGAGTACCAGTGACACAATGTCTTTGCGAGGGGGCTCCCCCACATGGCAAGCATAGTCGTAGCTGTCGTAATACAATTACCTTCTCTGGAAATTTTACCTTGGGCTTTCAGAGTGTGCGATGGCAATGAGAATCGCCAAGAATATAATTTTGGTATTTATGCTTCCTGTCATGCTTTCTTATAATGTATTTATATGGTCAAATTCAGTTGTCTTCTTGCCTTGCCATTTTTCTTCTTGCAATCTCAAAGCCAAACTAACCCTGAGCCCCCGATTGAGATACTATCGCGAATCATCCACTTGTAAGATATGTCGTCAAGTTTCGTGTCGGGATTTTGTGGATTATGTGATCCTAATTCGCCAACTTGCTACTAAAACTTCAAATACGTGTCAGAAATCCCTTCCGTCAAATTTACTCTTTATCAAAATATCACCAACAATCCTTACAACATTACTACGTATACGAGCTTTATCTAAAGTGTGAAGGGGAACTACTCTTTTCCAAGTCAAAACCATAATCTGAAAGATGTGCCAATGAGATATTTGATAAATAAGCCAAATAATGTAAATAAAATCAAAGGAGTGATTTTGTATTTTCACCCCACAATTTTCGGCACTCAGTAGGTACCAACCTACCAAGGCTCATAGATTTTAGCCATTTCCGCACTATACACTAGTAGTGCTTACGCTATCGTCTATCCTAATTATCTTGGTTATCTCAATGATGATAGATACCCGCATCCATACGTAATATATCCCTAACAAAATGTCAAGTCTGCTATTCTAGCTCTGAATGCGGCTCTAAAAACGATCAAAACCGAATTCTCTTCTATGACTCAGTTCAACCTTTTCTCGGTGGGCTATAGCTAAGGCGGTGCCTATGCCCTTTGGCTAGAGAAATGTTTGCAATCAGCGGACAACTGCCAAGGCGCGGTACTGGATAGCGCGTACATTTACAAAGGCGCGGCAGGGCTTGAGGGACCCTACGACCTGTTCAATAGCGTCAAACCATTCTTGGTCAGCAAAGTCAGCCAAATCAACAACACCTTCAAGATATAGAGCCAGCCAATCACGAACTATGGCAAGCCCCCACTGCTCTCGATGACAGTGATCAGCTACGTTTATTACAATCTAGGGGCGACCGACTATGACACTTACACGAACAAGACGTTCTGGAAGATGGAGTGCACAGATCACCGTCAGCAAGAGCATTGCATGGTAGACAATATTCAGTATCCGAATCTTCTCTCGGCCATCAAGTCAGATAAAAAGTCTCTAGACATCGCGAAAGCCATAGCGTTCAGCGCCTTTGGCAAAACACATACAAAAGGCGAAAAGTACCTGGGGACATAGAAGGTCTAGTATGACTTCTGGACCACAAACTCGATCGATGCCTTGTCCAACTAGACGCTTATCAACAGTCAGTAATTCAATAGTACGCTTCAGAGGTCGTCGGCAATAAATAATGAGCCACTCAAGAAAGTATTTCTTTTCTCGTTGGCCAGAGACTCCGTGGTCGCAGTCAATAACACTGAGGCGTACCAGAAGAAGTTCCCAACGAAGGTGCAGTACTACTATTTCGATAACAAGAAAAACAGAAGATGCGAAAAGTAGAGTGGTCCGGTCGTGGACGTCGACCACAACGGAGCCCAAGTACTGTCCAACATTTTTGCTCTCAGTTTCATCAAGAGCATTAATGGAGTGTGAGCACTGACGGCGAGGAGAAGAAAATGGATATCGATTTGTATACGATAATTATTATTATGTTCCATCTATCTAGTATGCATTGTATATTTCCAATAAAGGAATCATTTATTTCAATAGGCAGTCATAGTGCTTTCGGAATAATTTCAATAAAGTAGTCTCAGATTAGAATATAGCATTGACGAACTTATTGAAGCAGGATATGCCGATCTGAGAACGCAATAAAATTTATTATGCTATTGCCAATAATAATAATTTGTGTTCAGCACTGTTTGCGTCATTTTTGCCGCATTTTTGCAACTGACGGCGCGGTTTGATGTTATTAAGGTCTGTTAGTAGTCTGAACAAGGGTATGTATTAACTTTATCTACCCAAGCGTATAATAATTATTTGAGTTTGAATGTTCGACCACCTAAAAATCCAACAGCTACTCTCTCCGACAAACCACAAAACAAGCATAGCAGGTGAATTTCGGTAAGCGAATAACACACATACGAAAAAAAGGATCGGGGATTATGCATATTATCTCAATGATCTAGTGGGTAGCGGGTACAGCAGCCAGGTGTACATCTGCCATCACCGAGCACAACCGAACTCACAGTACGCGATAAAAGTTATAAAATTGTCGAAAATTAGTAAATCACATCTGCATTTGCTACAAAACTAAATATAAATATTGAGGAGTTTGGACCATCCCAATATTATTAAGTTTCACGATGTATACTATACACAGAATAATTGTTATCTGATCACCGATTATTGTGATGGAGGCACGTTGCAGGCTTATGTCTAGAAAAAGAAGTTAATTGACCTTGAAGACGTGTTCCAACAGCTCATTGAAGGCTGCAAATACTTAGCAGAAATGTTGATAATCCACCGTGACATTAAACCGGCCAACGTGTTTAAAAAGGGAAAACAATGGAAAATTGGCGATTTCGGATTCGCGCGCTTTATTTCTTCTAAGGAAACAGTCATTAAATAAGTGTATAAAGTGGGCAGCCCGCTATACATGCCTTTATAAACAATAAAAAACAGTATTTACTCTCTGAAGACAGACTCCTACGCTTTGGGTGTCTTACTATTCCACATTGTAACATAAAAATTCCCATATTCCGGCAATAACAGTAAATAATTGATCCATTCCTACGAGACAATGTAATTTTCAGCATAATTGATTAACCATTTACCCAACAAGCGTATCAACAGTATCAGAGCACTATGCAATAACAATATGAACGAACGACCGTATATTTCAGATCTGTAGCCAATCACAACTCTCAGCAACAACTCATAAATATTTTAACAGCAATTTATTACCAACAATATAGAGATAAAAAAGTACTCTAGCATATAAACGAACAACGACTCGCCTCAGAAAGCATCATCAATGTGTTAAATTGAGAGTTACGAGCCTCAAACTTTAATAACTGACATATTTACAGATGGAATCGATTTGGACATAATCCAGCGACTTAAATTATGCAAAGTTATACATTACCTCACGATGAACGTCCAAAATTACGAGGGCATTCTAGGCTAAATCAGGTAAGATCTCCGTCGATTACTTAACATGCTGATCATACTGTACGGATGGCGTGACCAGCAATCATACAGCAAATACGTGCACTAATTCTGGACATAAGGCGATATAAAATAAACAACAACATACTCCTAAACCCAATAATTACGTCATAAACTGAACCACGTAATCGATGACTTAGTATATTAACAGCAATAAAATCGTACATTACAAATAATCCGATTAAAAATGGTACAACTCAGTTATATAATAAAACTATTATTTAGTAAAAAAACTAACAAATTAAAGGAATATATAGGCAAACTTGTAGTGCATCCTGATTTTGCGAAGGTTTTTATGTTTCCTAATCAGATTTAGGAAATCTAGGCACTTGTGCAGAAATTATGAAAAATATTAAAGAATGATCAATAATAACAGAAATTGATGATGTACTATTTTTATATCTGTGTATTTTGTAAATATTTACGGTATCCGTATTAATTATATTTTTTACACTTGAGTGAATTTTGAATGTGAGATATTATAAGTTGAAGCATTTTATATTCAGGATAAATTGGCGATATTATGTATTTAGTATTCGTGAGTTTGGCCCATGAATATCAATAGCAATCCCAGGATGACCAACTACGTTAGCACAACAAAGGATGAGAACAACGCAGTACGAATAATCGCTGAATTGAAACAACAATAAACGCTGACAGTCCATGGCGTCCTGTGCAAGTACATGGAATGCAACATAATCAAATAATAATCCTAATTCATCGAAATGTATACTCTAAATTATAAAGACTATTCTAAGATCATTTGTACATCATCACAGAAATGATAGAGTGGATGTTGACACCAAAATTGATTGCGAAGAAGAAAAAAATTAAAACTAATTTGGATTTCTTTCCGTTTAGGTGTAAAGAACTTATGAAAGATAATATACCTTTTTATTAACAATTGTATCTTTTTGCTAGAAGTAATAAACTTCCGATCAGTGTTTGGTTTAATTTTCTTAAGAAGGAATACTATGATAAGGAAACTATCTTCACAGCGCTTGGCTACTTTGCTGAGGTGATGATTCCGTTCGCAAAGTATGAATTCTCGGCTTCAACAAACTTAAATCAATCGGTGTAGCTCAACAGTTCATTCGAGAAAGTATAAATTTTGAGTATTATGAAAATCTTACCAAAATAATTAATTGAAGAAATTATAAAAAATTGTCATTATGAGCCAATATTTCAATTCATAAAAACTGCAATATTGGTTTCAATATAAGACCCACAAGATTACTAGATATCAAAGACAACATTACTAAAAATTCTCCAGAATGCCCAATGCCCATCCCTATTCTAAAAAATGACAAGCATCCTAACATAAATAACATAATAATTCCAATAACATATAGATTTATTATAAAACATATCATTTTGTTTGAAGGAACTAGTAGCAAATATATAACCTGGTAACGATATGCAACTTAGAATTTAATCTATGATTATTATTATATTGGAATCTAAGACTATACCTTATGCGATTAATTAGATATTGCAAAGTCGGTTTTGTGGGCAGCAAGGGTTGGTGAGATAAGAAGTGCAGAGTTTGAATCTGTCTAATAGTGCGGAGTATTCTGTGCATAATGGGGTACTCAATGCCACTACGTTGAATATGGTTAGGGCTATCAGTTCATCTAGTCCCAAAAATGTGTGTAATGTGATTACTGACCCTGATTAAGAAGATTTAATGGAAATATTGTTGAGAATTTTGACGTATAGTGCTGAAATATTTGTTAAAATTCCGAAAACTATACCAGTTATCAAGAAAATGACTGATTAGATTGATTTCAAGCAGACAAGATAAGTAAATTATCGACTGTTGATCGGGGCATTTCGATAACAAATGCAATATTTATTAACAAGTATGGAGACAATGACTAGGATCGTCTATACTGAAGGATAAATCGGATCAGGTTCCAAATCAATTCCTTTTTCTTCCGGTCAAAAAATAAAACCAGTGACGATGATGAAATTTTAGTATCTTCAGCTTCTTCAAAAATGTCTGGCTATGATCCAATATAAAGACGGTACTGAAAGCCTAGAAAAAGCTGGATAATTAAAATCTCCAACTCTTAAAAAATTAAATTCAGTAACTTTCGCCCCTTTTGAAATAAATTTCGACAAATTATATTTTATTGCCATTATTGAAGTACAAATTATGTTATTTTTAGAAATATCTAAATGAAAACCGGTGGAATAATATTGTGCATCATTTATTAGAGAAAATATGTCATGCTCTTATTGTCTGCAGTTATGAATATCTTCGTAAAAATATATAAAAAGATAAAAATAAAAAACTTACTCAAACTTTTCTAGCTTTCTTGATCTAAAACTTCACACAGAGAGATTATATTTTTCTCAATACATTCAAATTTACAACCCAAGGTACCACTTATGTAATAGCTTAGGAAATTTGCATTCAATTTATAAGATATCTCGAGATTTGGCTTATACATTAAACAGCACGAACCAGTTAGTGATTTTGCTTAATGATTTTGAACCTTGGAAAAAATTTATTATGAACGACCTTAAACTTTATGAATAGAAGACTTACCCGAATGCAACCAAACCTGAAGACTAGGATGAAAAAGATTAATAAACAACCTATAATTAAGTGTCAGGTTTGAAGGTCGATTAAGCTGATACAATCAAAAAATTAATATAAAATATCTCGAAGACTAAAAAATGGCCTACGAAGATATACAAGCCTAAGGGAAATTCAAAGAGTGGCATCATAATTGCAAATACAAGAAATAGTGATTAATATTTTGAAGCTTAAGACTTAACTTCTATGACGAAATCTCATGGCTTCTATTTGCGAAATAAGTAACTATTCGTAAAAAATATAGAAAATAACCATCGAAAAAAAGTTTAAATGATTTAGTCAGAAAAAGAATCGAACAAAGTATCGAGGTTGATGCTTAGAACGAACATATATTTAACGAAATTGCTCAGGATTCAAAAGATTTTAATAAATAGAAATAACATGAATCAAAATCAATGTTATCAAAGCGAAATAATGACGATGTATAGAAATAAACATTCTATGTATTTAAAAACTATGCAACTGGAACCTTTGAGAAGAAAAATAGTTAAAAACCTTAATGATTTATAATGTGTCTAATTAATCTCTATTAAATTAATTACATAATTAACTATTTCTTTTTGTATCTGCAGTTTTGACAAGTTTGTCATTTAATGCATTAAATACGATCATATATGTTTTTATGT
>APMI01014557.1_pt1 | contig 20800 bp, 17 predicted proteins | sample 667938 | NCBI WGS metagenome assembly APMI01 (sample SAMN01084076, study PRJNA167559) | wastewater metagenome | biome: Wastewater | place: Denmark: Ejby Moelle, Odense | collected 2011-11-28 | reverse complement strand
GCCCAGCCATGCAATCCTATCCAGTTCCTTATATGCATTTTTGCTGCCGCTTCTTTTTGCAAGAAAGGTTTCCTGCCCGCTGGCATCAATAATAAATCTTGAGGTCCATTTTTGCTTTTCGCCCGCTGCGTTTATGGTCTCCACTTCTACCAATCCACCGGGCATATCTTTGTTTACCGCTTCCACCCTGGTTTCTTCCATCACGATAGCGCCATTTTTTACAGCGTTCTTCATAAGGATATGATCGAAAGGCGCCCTTTCCACGTTAAATGACAGGAAGCTTTCGTCTTGTATTATGCTTTCGAAAAACCATACGGAGCTTTTTTTGCCATCATAATTCGTGAATTTCGCGCCCGGTTTGCGTACAAACCTTCTTTTGAGTTCATCAAGCACACCCAGCTCTTCAAAGAGGGGATAACAAAAAGGAAGCAGGGACTCGCCCTCATGCTGGCGGGGGAATTTAGCCCGCTCAAACACAAGCACGGAATAGCCATTACGCACCAGCCTGGTAGCGGCGGTAGAGCCGGCAGGGCCGCAGCCAATAATGATAAAATCGTACAGCATTTTGTCTTTATTAGTCATGGCGCTCTTCCTTTTATTGATATCTAAATTTAAGAATTTTCTTCCGATGCTTTGGCAGGATCGTCAACAATAGCCCCGAATATCTGCTCGTAGGTCATTCCGCAGGTGGCTTCTTCGGGGTCCATGCGGTCTAAAACGAGGTTTTTCCACCTTTTATACTGCTCGGGCTTCCTGATCATGTCCAGGAAGTCGGCATACTTATCATAGTTCCTGAAGAAATCGCCGGCAAGCAAGTAATGTATCAATGCAAAAGCACTTTCATAACCGTCATACACCGACTCGGATTTGGAACTTACTTCAGAGAGGTTCAGCGAGTTGGGATCGTAAAAGACATTGATGAACCTTTCGACGAGCCCATATGCGCCATCTATCGTTTTGTACAGCTCTTCCATTTTCCGGTCGCCGACCTCTTTGTCACTGTTCATTTTTTCATGTATCGTTTCGGCGAACAAGGCCCCGCTCTTCATACCGAGATAGACCCCGGTTGAGAATATGGGATCGAGGTATTTGTAGGCATCACCAAGCAATGCATAATTCTCCCCATACATCTTATCCGCGAAATAGGAATAATCGGAAACGATGAGGAAACGGTCTTCCATATGTGCATCGCAAAGCACTTCTTTGGCTACTGCGCAGTTTTCGATCTCCTGCTCGTAAAATACCCTTTGCCAGTTGTCTATACCTTTATCCGTAAGTATCTTCTTCTGTTCCCTCATGTATGCACGGTCGACCACAAGGGTAACGCTGTGCAGGTCCTTTCCAAGAGACTGCAGTGCGAACCAGCCTTTTTTGCTGGTCTCGAGGTATACTATATTGATAAGCCCTACATCAAGTCCATGTATCATTTTACCGCCCTTCCAGTGGCCCAGCCATGCTACCCTGTCCAGCGCCTGGTAGGTTTGCTTGCTGCCCAAACGCTTGGCCAGGAAAGTATCCTGCCCGCTGGCATCTACTATGAACTTTGTGTGCCAGGTATTTCTTCCGCCTTCCGGGTCCACCGTCACCACTTCTATTACCTTATCAGGGCTTGAAAAATCGACCGAGTCTACTTTGGTCTGCTCCATTACTTCAGCGCCGTTCTTCACGGCATTCTTCATCAGTATATGATCGAAGCGTGCACGCTCCACGTTGAAGGACAAAAAGCTGTCATCATGTATCACTGTTTTAAAACACCAGGTGGCATGTTTGGTTCCATCGTGACTGGAAAAACGGGCGCCGGGTTTGCGCACGAAATTCTTCTTCATTTCGTCCAGTACGCCCAACTCTTCGAATACCGGGTAACAGAAGGGCAATAAAGATTCGCCCTCGTGCATGCGGGGAAATTTGGTCTTCTCAAATACAAGGACGGAATAACCCAGCCTGGCAAGTTTGGTAGCAGCGGTGGAGCCTGTAGGGCCGCAACCAATAATAATAAAATCGTACAACTTATTCATTCACAATAACCTAAATGGTGAGGGGCTTAAAGTTAGGAATTTCTTTTATTCAGGCTTTCTTTTTTAACTTTATCAACAAATAGTTAATCATGCCTCATATTACACTTTCGGATGAATTTCCCGGTATTCGCAGCTTATTTAATTTCAGTCCTGCTACTACGGAGCCTATGAACCAACTGGCCAATATTTTGCTATACGATCCAGAGAGCTCAACACTTACGCCCGGCGAAAGGGAATTGATAGCTACTTATGTATCCACCCTCAACGAATGTAAATACTGCGCAACCACGCATGGTGCTATAGCCCGCTTCCAGCTGGGAGATGACCCGGAACTGGTAAAACAGGTACAGGAAGATCCTGAAGCAGCCAACATAAGCAACAAACTAAAGGCATTGCTGCGCATAGCCGCAAAAGCGCAGCAAAGCGGCAAAAATGTTACTACTGCAGATGTAGACTTTGCGAAACAGCAGGGCGCCAGTGAAAAAGAGATACATGATACGGTGCTCATTACGGCAGCGTTCTGCATGTTCAACCGTTATGTGGACGGCCTGGCAACCATAGCACCCGACGATCCCGGGATATATGAAAAAATAGGCAGGCAGCGCAGTGCCGAGGGATACCTTACCCCGCCTGTACCGCTGAACGAATAGTTTTAAGCTGGCTGCCCGTTCCCTTTTATAATGAGGTTATTCAGCTCTTCCTTAGCCGGAAAGCCGGGAACCAGCTCGTCTAAAATGTCACCGTAAATCTCCCCAGGATTGCTGCCGCAAAGCGCCACATTGAGATCGGGTCGGCTTTTCACAAGGCTTCTCCATCTCTGGAATTGTTCGGGGTTCCTGAGCATGTCGAGGAAGCCGGCATATTTATCGTAGTTGTTAAAGAAGTCACCCGCCAACAGGTAATGCACTAGCGAAAATGCAGTTTCGTAGTTCTTATATTTCGATTCTGAATCGGCAGGTATCTCCGCAAGGTTAAATGAGTTGGGATCATAAAAAATGTGGACGAATTTCTCAACAAGGTCGTAGGCGCCGTTGATGTGCTTGTATGCATTTTCCAATCGCTCTGCACCTGCAACTTCGCCCTGTGTTAGTTTTACGTGTATGGCCGCGGCGAACATTTTTGCACTGTTCATGCCCAGGTAAACACCCGATGCAAATATGGGATCCAGGAATTTACCTGCATCGCCCAGTAGCGCAAAGTTATCGCCCCAGGGCTTTTCGGTATAATAAGAATAATCGGAAACGATGAGCAGGGGCTGAATGATACGTGCATTAGCCAGTATCTTCTTTGCAAAAGCGCATTGATCTACCTCCTGCAGGTAAAAGGCCATTTGCCAGTCTTTTATCCCCTTGTCGGTGAGTATCTTTTTCTGCTCTTTCAGGTATTGCCTGTTGATCACGAGGCCAACACTCAACCTGTTCTTACCAATAGGTTGAATACCAAACCAGCCGCTTTTTTTATCGTTCAGGTATACGAGCTGTAACAGGCCAACTTCTATGCCATCAATATACCGGCCATCAACCCAGTGTGTGAGAAAGGCCGTGCGATCGAGCTCCTTATACGCTGTCTTGGCGCCCGTCCGCTTTGCCAGGAATGTATCCTGCCCGCTGGCGTCTATCAGGAATTTTGCGCACCACTCTTTCGTATTCCCTTCCGCATCGGTCGTAACAACATCTACCAGCTTATCTTCCCGTTCAAGGTTTACAGAATTTACTTTTGTTTCCTGCAACACTTCAGCACCATTCTTTATCGCATTATTCATGAGCATCAGGTCAAACTCGGCCCTTAGCACATGAAAAGAAAGTTTGCTCTCATCGGTAAGGATGTTCTGAAAACAATAAGTGGCACTCTGTGTATCGGCATAATTTAAAAAACGCACTCCGGGTTTCTTCACGAACTTCGTCTTCATTTCGTCGTAAACACCCAGCTCTTTGAACAAAGGGTAGCAAAATGGCAATAACGATTCGCCCTCGTGCTGGCGCGGGAATTTTGTACGCTCAAAAACCAGTACAGAATAGCCTAGCCTTGCAAGGTATGTGGCGGCGGTAGAACCTGTCGGGCCGCAGCCGATGATTATAAAGTCATACACTTTGTCCTTAACACTCATTGTATATTCTTATAAATTTGAATGCCCTATAATAATATTCCTCTGGATATCTGTTGTGCCCGAATACATCAGCGCAGCATACACATCGCGGTATTCACGTTCTATTTCGTTTTCGGTAAGGTAACCGGCCGCGCCATACATGGTCTGCATTTTTTGTATGCACTTCACAGCATTCTCCGTCACAAAACATTTAGCGATGGACGACTTCTGCAAAGCTTCTTTCGAATTGCTGTCAATAGCATATGCTGCATCATACACCAGGCCCCTTGCTGCGTTTATCACCACCTTCACATCGGCCAGTGCATGTGCAATGTTAGTGAGTGCTATCAGCGACTTGCCTTTTATCTTTCTCTTTTTGCAATAAGCAATGGTTTGCTCGTAAACCCGCTCTAGCTGACCAAGGTTCATAGCGCACATTATTGCCTTCTCCCAAACCATGCTCTCGTTAAAGATCATTGCACCGGCGCCCTCTTTACCCAGCAGGGCTTCTTTAGGCGCGTGTACGTTCGCTAAAGTAAGATCAGACATCGGTGTGGTACGCAATCCCATTTTACTTCTTATAGCACCACGCACCAGGCCTTCGGCCATGGCAGGCAGTAGAAATGCACTGACACCACCGAAAAAACCTTTTGTAACGTCCGTCATGCAATACAGCAATATGTAAGCCGCCACCGGCGCGTTTGTTATGTAGCTTTTGTTCCCGTTTATAAAGTAGTCATCACCCTCCCTAACCGCCACCGTTTCCATTTCATAAACATTTGAACCCGCATTTAGTTCAGTGATGGCATTAGCAGCTATTACTTTGCCTTGCGCCAGCTTGGGCAGGATATCCGCTTTCTGCGATTCGTTGCCATACAAGTTCAAAGGTATAGTGCAGGCAGCCGCATGTGCGGCTATAGAAAATACCAGCCCATTATTTTTACATCCTTTAGCAAAGCCTTCAAATGCCGCGCAGGTTTGCATAGCACTATAGGACCTGCCGCCTATAGCCTTATCAACAGGCAAACCGTGCAGGCACATTTCAGCAGCCTTCTGCCATAATACTTTGTCAAAATACCCTTCCTTATCGGCCATCATCATATCATCCCCGCCGTAATGCTGAACAGCGAAGGCATAATAAGAGCTGTGGATCTCTTTGTAATCGGGCAATACTTTATTTAACATATTTATCGATCAATTGTTGAGCATCTGTTTTATTATTGAAATTCACAGGCAGCTCATCTACCATTACCACATCATCGGGCACCATGTAATAAGGCAGTTTTTGCAGGCAGTATTGCTTTATCTCAAGCAGGCTGTAGGCCTTTCCCGACTGTATAAAGATAACAAGTTTTGTACTATTTTCTATATGTACCGGCAAGGCAATGGCCTGCGACACACCCTCCAGTTCTTTTATATATTTTTCTATTTCTGCAGGTTCTATCCTGAAGCCGTTCTTCTTGATCATCCTGTCCCTGCGGCCACAAAAAACCAGGTTGCCTCCGGCCCCCAGTTTCACTATATCCCCGGTATTATAGTACCGCAGCCCCTCAAAGACCCGGAAAGAAGCATCGGCAGCAACATAGCCATGCATCAGGGTGCCGGAAGCCACCCATAGCTCGGGCAGTTCAGGGTCATCATAAACTTCCAGGTGGATCTTTGCGTTACTGCAGGGTCTGCCTATTGGTACAATTACAGGATTCCGCTCTTCTTCACCGGGTTTTGCCTCGTAATAGCAGCAAACATTAGTTTCTGTAGGCCCGTATAGATTATAACATTTTGCTTTGCCGAAATAAGGCTTCATTTCATGCAGTAATGCCCAGTGCAGTTGCTCGCCCGCCAGCAATAAGTGGCTAATATGGTCGAAATTATAATTGTGCAGCTTGCCCCCGTTGCATAGCAATTGGAAGAACGAGGGCGTAGCATACACGCAGTTTATTTTGTACTCCGCTATTATTTGTGCCAGCATACGGTGATTGGCTAGTTCGCTTTCCTTCACCAGCAACAATGTGCCATGCCTGAACAATGCAAAGAACATATCAAACACCGACAGATCGAACTGCAAGGGTGATATGGAAATGAAGTTACTGCCCTCTGTGCATAGGATAGCCTCATTGCACCATTGCAAAAAGCTTATCACACTGCTGTGGGTATGTATCACACCTTTGGGTGTACCTGTAGAGCCTGATGTATATAGTATGTAGACTGTGTCATCCGGGATGTTCGCAGGCTGCTGGTCGAGCAGGATGAGTGTATGTTCCTCATTCAATGCGACGCTTGCCTTTACCAGGCCTGCAAAACTCTTCTCGAAAGTCTGCCTGTATTTATTTTCTACCACCGCTGCATTGGGGCTAGCTTCTGCCAGTATTGCTTTTACCCTTTCTTCGGGGAAACGATGATCTACCGGAACGTATGCACTGCCTGTATTTATGATAGCATAGAGCACCACGGGTAATAGTATATTTCGTTCGCTTACTATAGCGATCACATTCTTTTTGCCGGCCGGTAATTGCGAACTTATTTGCTCAGTGTATTCCTTAACCAGGGCCTCAAGCCCGGTGTATGATAAAGTATTGCCCGAAGTGTCTTTTAACGCTTGTCCAGACCCCCCGCTTGCTATGTAACCATTTATTATTTCACTAAGACGTTCCAAGCCTAGTCTGTTAAACCGGCTTTCGCAGCCAGGAAGTTGCTTGCCAGGTTCACCGAATCCAGGTTGTCTATATTCACCTCGTGGGCCTGCAATTCTATACCCAAAAGCTCCTCAAAATAATTGATCATATTAAGGGTAATAATAGAATCCATTATGCGCGTGGATATCATGAGCATATCATCAGTGAACTCAGCCGGGGCTGATCCGTTGAATACCTCGGCGACTATATACTTTCTTACAGCGTCTTTTAGTTCCTGTTTTTTCACTTTATTGGAATTATATGTTTTGTGGAATCGATCAACAAATTAAATAATTTATTTGCAATTAAACGATGCCCGAGGGCATTTGGGTGCGGATCAGCTTCGGAAATGGTTATTAGCGTGCGGTCATACCCATCGAAAATATGCTCCAGTACATAGGTATCAAAGCCTGCGGCCATTGCGATATCTCTTACCTCACTCAGTTTACCGGGGGTCAGCTCATCGCTGGTGGTTGGCATAAATACCCATACCGGGCGTATGTTGTTTGCCTTGCACATCGAATCTATCTGGCTGTAGCACCAGCGCGTCACATCTTTCATATAGGGCTTAAGCCTGCTCTGTATCTCCTGCCCGCTCATGGACTGCCTTACTCCTGCCGCCTTCTTTATCCCGATAAGAAAGTCATATTCTAGCGGCACTCCGCTGGAAATGTACCTGGCGAAAAAGCCTGTTGCACGCCTCAACTCGTCGGTATGGTAAAACAGCAGTATTTCATCCGGGTGAAGTTTAGGCGCATATTTCCTTACCACTTCCATTTGCGGAACTGCAGTGTAAGCCCCCATACCGAAGTTTATGATCTCAATAGCGGGATCTCCCTTATAACGCTCATTAAGCCTTGCCTCCGTTATTTTTTCAAACATCTGGTCGGTACTCACCCCCGAGCCCATCTCGTAGGAGCCACCCAGCATCATGATCCTGAAGGTATTTGGGGGCTTTATATCGGGGTAATCTTTGTCCCTGAATCCCCACCTGTTGGTTACCACGGTATAGTTATCAAGGGGTATGGTACTGCTCGGCTTCAGCACCTGGAATAGAAGATCGTGCGTAAAAACCGAGATGTTGCTGAACATATCCTGCTTCTTTGTCACCTGGAATTCCAGTCCTACTTCCCAGTCTTCATTTTTGGCGTTGGTGATTGCGGAATAGTACCCCACCTCTTTTCTTGTCTTGTCGTCCTTATTCATCTCCTGCTTTGCCGACACTATGGCCAACAGCTTGTTATTTGCCATACCGGGTTTCGCCAGCCACAAAAGGCAAAGCAGTAACAGCGCCGATACAGAAAAGGCCATCCTTCTTTTTGACTGCAAAGCGGTATTCAGGTTATTTGCCCTGGCCGACCACAAATAAAGTGCATAACATAAGGTCATTACAATAATGCCCGCCCCAATGCAAACCAGCTGCATACTGCCAGCCTTCAATCCCTTCGACATAATATACACAAAGTCCGGCACGCTTTCCGAGTTCCATAAAAACCACAAGGTGAGCATGGTTGCGAAAACAAGCACAAACCTTGCGCCCTTCGCCAGGTGGGCGGCAAACGATGTTTTCTTCTCCTCTTTTGCAAGGCGCTCGGCCCTGCGTGCATCATTGGCCACCAGCAATGCGAGCAAAAACCAATAAAGAAAATCCTGCGCGCCAAGAGGAACCGAACCGGTAAGCCAGAAACGCTGGTAGAGGTGAAAAACCCATGAGGATAAAATGGCTAAAACGATAAAGAAGGTGCTTGCCCCTTTAACCTTTTTACGGTATTTAAAATACAGGGGGTAATACACGATCTTAACAATAAAATCCTTCCAATAGATATTTACCCGCTGCCAATAGTTATTGAATGATGTGGAAAGAAAAAAGTTGCCGAAAAGCACAGGCATGTTAAACCCGAACATAACGATAAAGCTGAGGCCGATGATCAAAAGGCCCACCATCTTTAATATCAGTATGAACTTCGACAACATCAATAAAAGCAGCCCGTATATATCGTGCACATCATCGTAAGACATGTTCAGGTAATGATTGCCCAGTTTATAGCCCATGATCAGCATTATGCCCAGCAGCATATACCACAAGGCCTTGTTGCAAATGTCTTTCAGCGGGGCCGAATGGTAACTGCGAACGTAGGTACGATAATCTATAATTGGGAAGAACAGGAATGCCAGGTTAGGGAAACAAAAAAAATAGGATAGCTTCAACCAATGGTTATCCGGCAGTTTGTTATGCTTCACCTCGTACATCAGAATAATGACCCGGAACATCAGTATCGCAGCGACGAAAGGCACAACGATATTGACACGCGGCATATACAACATACGCGAGTTCCGTAGCAAGATCAACATAGCAGCAAGCAAAGCGAGGTATAAATACTTTGTGCGGAGCCTATACGGGGCATAGATAACATAGGCCGTGAGCGAAAGCAAAAAGACAATAGCGGTGGCACTTATCCAGCTGAATATGTAATAGGCACAAGCAACAAATACCAGGCACAAGATAAAGGCCTTATACCTGTGCGCTGCCAACGAATACAACACGAAGCCGGGAATGAATACTGCTCCAAGGTCGGTAATGCCGGATGACGGGGTAATATTATACTGCTTAAGAACAAACAGCACGCCCGAAAACAGTATCGTATACAGGAGCACCTGCAACCAATGAAGGGATGGATACGGCCCAATAGACTCTATTTGCGGAAATACCCGGTTAAACCAACGCGGCTCGTTGCCTTGTCCCGGTTCACTAGTTGCTTGCAATTATCAAACAGTTTTTTGAATTGGGTAAAGATAAATTAATTCTTTAGCCTGTATGGCTACCCGGCCGATAACACTACTTCCAGCCCATATCCCTGCCCAGGTAATCATATAGCTGTTGGTTGTACGGTTCGTAGTATTCCTTTAGCATTTCATAAGTGGCAGGGGAAATGGGCTGCTCATATTTACCCTTGTTATGCTGTGTAAGGTCAAAGCCCCGGTATGGGTCTAATCCAAGAAAATCGAGGATGATATCAAGCTGGGCCTGCGTTTGTTCAGCCATATCCTCCGATCTCAATACCAACAGTTTGTCGCCAAACAGCTCCTTCCACTCTTTTATATAATTAATATATACACCGCGTTTTTTGTAAGTAAGGCGCTCATACACAAAACTATGGTATGGATGGGCAGGCGCATATTTACTTTCGTCCCTGAGCCTTTCCTCTTCCAGGGCCAGGGCCTCCTCAAAGCTCAGGTTCTCAAAACCGAACTTCCTCGCCATCTGGTAGCAGGAGTATGCACGCTTAATAGGATTGCGCAACAGCAAGATCAACTTGCCTTCCGGGTAATGCTTATGCAGCCTTGCCGGTGCAGCGGGTACATCAAAATAATCGGGAGTGGCATCGAAGGTGACGGCGTTGCGCACCCCATGTTTCAGTTGATAGTACTGCTTGTATAGCTTATGCGCAAAATGGGCCTTATACCACTTTATGCCTTTATTATAATTGAGTGTATTGTTGAAAAAATAAACGTCCTTGTTCTGTGGCGTAATTACCTGCGGATGCTGTTGCAGGTAGTAATATAATGATGTAGTACCACCCTTCTGCACGCCTATGATGAAGAATGCCGGCTCCATCCGCTGCGCTGCGGTAGCATGAAGCAGGGCGCTTACGGGCGGCACTATCCTGTCGTTGTACAGGTTTTCCGTATTGTATCCTAAAGGGGTGTTCATGCCTGCTGTGGAAGATCCGTTTCGTAACCTAATGTTTTCAATAGTTCAACTACTTCTTTGTCCTGATAAATATAGGCCAAATCTGCGGGGGACAAGGTATCTTTCCATGCACCGGCCTTGCCCTCGCGCATAAAGTTCTTGTTTGTATTATTCTTGAACCTGCTGCCGTATTTATTTTCATCCTCCTTCAGTTTTTCGAACATGGTCTTTTGTTCCAAAAGGCCCATATCGATATCCGTGCTCAAGCCACAAAAGCGGGCGATCTTTAGCGCCGTAGCTTTAAAATCAAACTTCAATTGCTCATACGACACCATCAATATCTTGTCCGGCTTATGATCTTTAAAGGCCAGCGCTGCTTTTACATGTTCCTTCCAGCTGCCAAATGTTGACACAAAAGCCTCGCTCCGGATAAAGTCGGAAAAATTGCCCGTAAAGCTCTTGTAAGCCGCAGCGTAATTGTAGAAGGACACCAGCACATCCCGCAGGTCGCGGTACACATATAGCATCCTGGGGTAATGCTCGGGGTAAATATGATGAGCTTTTATTATCCGGTTCGTTTTTTGGCTATCAATTATATCCTTTGAATGATATACATCGGGCACATAATATTCCAGGTCATGGAAGGTGATGTCTTTTTGTAAACCCGCCCGCAGGTAGGTGATCACGAACCGAACCCATGTATTGCCCGACCTTGGGTAAGAAACAAGAAAAATATCGTCTGAGTTTATCTTATCTATCTGTAATTCGTACGCAGCCCTGTTGATCAATCCTAGCTTTGCAGGTACCAGTCTTAAGTATTGTTTGAAGAGCCTCTTTTTACTTATCGCTGTTTTATGGGGACTGCTGTTGGACATGACGGCTACCTATTTTTCACACCGGGATCAACGTTCAGGTTGCCGGCCGGTACCCTGCGGGCACCCCGTTATCAAAGAAAAGGATTTTAGTGATTATTTCCAATATTAACAGGCTTCCGATGTCAGTAGTTTATCTTTTCGAAAACACTATGCAATAAATCGTTTATCAAAAAAATAGATAGCTTTGATGAAAATGCCGAAATGCCATCTTTTGCTCATATTCTAAACCCCGTAACAGAAAGCGAAAGCAAAAACCTTTTTGTAGCACAGGTGGCTACCTTCAATTCCTGCATTAAGGCGAAGCAATATTATCACGATCCCGGGAATATATCCCTGTACACGGTAAATGAGCGATCGCATAACGATTTTATACCCTCCGATTTTATCCAGCTGCCGCCGCTTACGCGTAATATATCTACTGTTTTAACCTCCGAAAAACTGCGCCTGCCCTTCCTTAACGATATTTTAAATAGCCTGTATAACAACTCGGACGCGGAGTATTTTGTTTATACCAACCTGGACATTGCACTGATGCCCTATTTCTTTACCACTGTGGAGCAGTACATAGCGCAGGGGCACGATGCTATCATTATAAACAGGCGCCGCATCAGCAACAGGTTCATAGGCGAACCGAATCTTGAACTGATGTATGCGGAAGCAGGGAAATCACATACAGGATACGACTGCTTTGTGTTCAGGCGCTCGCTGATGGAAAAATTCATACTTAAGGATATTTGCATTGGCGCACCACCGGCAGGCAATGATCTCTTTCATAATTTCTTCACCTTCGCCGAAAAACCGGTTTTATTGTTCGATAAACACCTCACCTTCCACATAGGTTACGAGCTGGACAATAAATGGGCGAACATGAACATCATCAATCATAACCATGCCGTGCATTTCAGCATGATAAAGGAATTGTACCCATACATGGATGCCTCGCGCTTCCCATGGTCCGACAAGCCCTTTTTCCTGCGACAGATCATCTGGTTAATGAACCCCACGTTTCATTACCCTACTATGCTCCGCCTGGATGCTAAAAGGAAGTTCAAAAAAACCCACAAAGAAAAGGACACCTCGTACAAGCCAAACGCCTGGAACAGGTGGCTGGAGTTTCTTGCCCGCTATTTTTATATCGAGTGACTATTGCTGTTCCTGCAGGAAATATCCATAGGTCTTTTGCAGGCCCTCCTCAAGGTTTGTACCGGGCGTACAGCCCATATTGTGCAGGCGACTGCTGTCCATCAGCTTCCGCGGCGTACCATCTGGTTTTGAGCTATCATATTTTATCCCGCCTTTGTAACCCGTAACCGCTCGTATTTTCTCCGCCAGCTCGCCGATAGATATTTCGTGGCCGCTGCCCACATTCACGAACAACTTGTCATTATACTCCTGCATCAGGAAGAGGCAAGCCCCGGCAAGGTCATCTACGTATATGAACTCACGCAAAGGTTTTCCCGTCCCCCATAGTGTCACAAATTCGCTATTATTTTCCTTTGCTTCATGAAATTTTCTTAGCAAGGCAGGTATCACATGCGAGTTTTCAGGGTGGTAATTATCCCCCTGGCCGTACACATTACAGGGCATTGCTGCAATAAAGTTGCAGCCATATTGCTCTCGGTATGTTTCACAAAGCTTAATGCCGGCTATCTTGGCAAGTGCATATGGTTCGTTAGTTGGCTCAAGGCTGCCTGTAAGCAAACTTTCTTCTTTTATCGGCTGATCTGCATATTTGGGATAGATACATGAGCTGCCCAAAAACAATAGTTTCTTCACACCGTTCTTATACGCGGCATGAATTGTATTTGCGGCTATAAGCAGGTTATCGTACAAAAAATCGGCGCGGTAAGTATTGTTGGCATGTATGCCTCCTACTCTTGCAGCAGCCAGGAAAACATACTCCGGCTGTTCGGCAGCAAAGAACGTATTCACAGCATCCTGCCTGCGCAGGTCCAGCTCCGCTGAGCTTCGGGTAATAATATTTATAAAGCCTTGCTGCCGTAAAGCCCTTACAATAGCAGCGCCCACCATACCACGATGCCCCGCCACATATATTTTACTGCCTGCTTCCATCAATCAAGAATATCTGTTCACTACTGTCTATCTACTACCTGTTCACTGTTATCTGTACTCTGCTTACCTTCTATATCACCTGTTTTTTATGCACATTGGCCATATCTGCAGCCAGCATTTCTTTTATAATTGCCTCAAGTGTATACACAGGCTCCCAGCCCAATTGTTTTCTTGCCTTTGTTGCATCGCCTATCAATACATCTACCTCGGTAGGCCTGAAATAATTCCTATCCACTTCCACTACTACATCTCCTGCTACCAATTTACAGGCTTCGTTTGTAACCTTAGTTACTACCACCTTCTCCGCTTCGCCCTTTCCCGTAAATGCCACTTCGATCCCCGCATAGCCGAAAGCCATTTTTACAAAATCCCTTACCGATGTGGTAATACCTGTAGCTATTACATAATCTTCCGGATCGGGCTGCTGCAGCATCAGCCACATTGCCCTTACATAGTCCTTTGAGTGCCCCCAGTCGCGCTGTGCATCCAGGTTGCCCAACCATAGCCGCTCTTCCAGCCCGGCCACTATTCTTGCTATGCCCCTTGTTATCTTCCTGGTCACAAAGGTCTCTCCCCGTACGGGACTTTCGTGGTTAAACAGTATACCGTTGCAGGCAAACATCTTATAAGCCTCGCGATAGTTGATCGTTATCCAGTGTGCATATAGCTTGGCCACCCCATATGGCGAACGTGGATAAAATGGCGTTTGCTCGTTTTGCTTTTCACCTGTTGCCATGCCATATAGCTCCGATGTGGAGGCCTGGTAGAATTTGGTTTTATTTTCAAGGCCCAGCAGGCGTATTGCCTCCAGCATCCTCAGTGTTCCCAGTCCGTTCACATTGGCCACATATTCCGGCAGGTCAAAACTGGCCAGCACATGGCTCATGCCTGCAAGATTATATATCTCGTCGGGTTGTATTTTCTGTATAATGCTCGTCAGGCTCAGTGAATCGCTCATATCGCCATAGTGCATAATCATTTGCCTGTTCAGTACGTTCGGGCCTTCATACAGGTGGTCTATACGGTGTGTGTTAATAAGCGATGTGCGCCTTTTTATACCATGCACTTCATAGCCCTTCTCCAGCAGCAGCTCCGTAAGGTAAGCGCCGTCCTGCCCTGTAATGCCCGTTATTAAAGCCTTCTTCATTTTGTGCTATACATGTTTTATGTTGTTCCACATCCGCTCATGAAGGTAATATAGTATCACCTTGCTCACCAGGTCCAGCCCGCCTATACCTAGCGATACCGAGACCTCCTGTGTAAAAATATAAGAGATGGCAATAGTGGCCAGGCTACCGAAAAAGCGATAGGATATTGCCTTCATCACACTCTTCTTATGGCTGTCCTTTGCCTTATAGTTCTTTGTATGCCCCGGCAATTGCCGCAGTATGAAATCAGCAAGCATCTTTGTTGCCGTCTCTTCGTTCATCTTGTCCGAGTCTATTCTCAGGTCCGGTGATTCCGGGCGGTCAAAGGGATCATTTACGCCTGTCAGGTTGTTCACCCTGTTGGGGTCGCCTTCAGGCAGCATTGCCTTTTTGTATAAGCCCTTCGTATCCCGTTTCACCAATTCTTCGATGCTGCAGTCTATGAACACGGTTTTCACATGCTTGTATTTCGTAGCTATCTCCCTTCTTACATCTTCATATGGGTTTATTGCCGACAGGAATACGATCACACCATGCTCCGAGAACTTACTGGCGATGAAGGCCAATCTCCTGATATTTTCCTTGCGGTCTTCTTTGCTGAAGCCAAGATCTTTGCATATCTCCTTACGGTACTCGTCACCGTCTATCACTTCCACATCGTAGCCCTTCTGTAATAATACAGCCTTTACCTTGCCCGATAAGGTAGATTTACCTGCCCCTGAAAGCCCGCAAAATTGTATTATCATTATTAATGTTCTAAGAGGTATTCAAATTATCCTAAGGCATCCCGGCATCGCCCCGCGGTTTCGCCTATTGTATTATCTTTACGACCACATAAAAATATAGTATTTATACACAGGTTGTGTGTTCATAAATATATAAAATGGACTACTTAGATATCCTTGAAGCTGAAGCAGTATATATTTTTCGCGAGGTAGCCGGGCAGTTCAAACGGCCTGTGTTGCTATTCTCGGGTGGTAAGGATTCTACGGTGTTGATACATCTTGCGCTCAAGGCATTCTACCCTTCCCCTATACCTTTCCCTGTAATGCATATAGATACCGGCCACAATTTTCCCGAAGCACTGGCTTTCAGGGATGAATTGATCAAAAAAATCAATGCAAAGCTCATAGTGCGAAAGGTGGTGGATACTATACGGGAAAAGAACCTACCTGATCCGCAGGGTAAATTTCCAAGCCGCAACGCACTACAGTCTTATACCTTAATGGGCGCCATACAAGAGTTTGAATTTGACGCATGCATTGGCGGCGGCCGCCGCGATGAGGAGAAAGCACGGGCCAAGGAGCGCATATTTTCCTTCCGCAATGCCTCGGGCGCATGGCAGCCGCATAACCAACGACCCGAGATATGGGACGTATATAACGGCAGGATACACCAAGGTGAGAACGTGAGGGCATTCCCCATCAGCAACTGGACGGAACTGGATGTATGGAAGTACATACAGCGCGAAAAGATAGAGCTGCCTTCCATCTACTTTGCACATCAACGATCATGCATTGTTTTCAACAAGCGTCTTGTGGCTATATCGCAATACGTGAACCCCGACGAAAATGATGAGATAGTAACTACCACGGTACGCTATCGCACTGTGGGCGACATGACCTGCACCGCCGCCATAGAATCGACAGCAGGAACAATAGAAGATATAATAACCGAGCTCGAAGCCTCGCTCATTAGTGAGCGTGGCGCCACCCGTATAGACGACCAGGTATCGGACGCAGCAATGGAGGACCGGAAACTAAAAGGATATTTTTGATCTCATAACGATGGACTTACTCAGGTTTACTACAGCAGGCAGTGTTGACGACGGCAAAAGCACTTTGATAGGCCGCCTGCTCTATGATACGGGCAATATCAAAACAGATATACTCGAAACCCTTTCGGCAGAAGGTGGTATCAACCTCGCCTACGTAACCGATGGACTGCGCGCCGAACGCCTGCAAAAGATAACTATTGATGTAGCCTATAAATACTTCTCCACACCCAATCGCAAATTTATTATCACCGATGCCCCCGGGCATTTCGAATACACCCGCAACCTCGTTACCGGTGCATCTAACGTGGATGTGATGATCATACTGATAGATGCTCAGAATGGCATTACTGCACAGACCCGCAGGCACTCCATGGTGGCTTCTTTCTTACGGGTGGGCAAGGTCATCGTTGCCATCAATAAGATGGACCTCAGCAATTTTTCGCAGCAGGTATATGACAACATTAAGAACGCATACCTGCAGATAGCTGCAAAGCTCAACATCAGCAACATCAGTTTTATCCCCGTTAGCGCCCTGAATGGCGACAATGTCACTTCGGCATCTGCCAATACTCCATGGTATGATGGCCCAACGATACTGGAACTGCTTGAATCATATGTAGGGCCCACGCATGCATATGCACACCTGCGGCTTTCGGTACAATGCACAATAGATGGTGCTGAGACAGGCTATGCAGGCAAAGTGCTATCCGGCACACTAAGCACAGGCGACAAAGTAATGGTGCACCCGTCGCGAAAGGAGGGCCTGGTTAGCAAGATCATTCATAACTATGACACCGTTACCGAAGTACATGCTCCCTGCAATGTCTGCATTTATTTGGATAACAATATTACACTGCAGAGAGGTGATACCTTATCTCATGCACATGATACACCACTATATGGCAATGGTTTTGAGGCCGCACTATGCTGGATGGATGCAAAGGAAAAACTGGATTCAGCCAAAACCTACCTGTTACGCATCAATACCGCTGAGGCTCGCTGCACGATACCATCAATAGCACACAAAATAGATATTGACACACTTGAAAATTATACGGAAAATGCCCCACTCGAGGCTAACCAGTTCGCCACGGCACAAATAAGAACCCTCGATGAAATAGCCTGGGACCATTTCAGCTCGGTGCCCGAAAATGCAAGAGGCGTCATCATTGACCCGGACACTAACAATACAGTTGCGGCTTTTATTGTCAGGTAACAAACCTGTCAACCAGTCAACTTATCAATCTATCAACTTATTTCTCCGCCACCGCTCCCGTTATATCCAGCGCTACGGACATTGTACCTTTCGGCTTCTTCATCTTTACTTTAAATTCTGTGGATGAATTGGGCTTCACAAGGTCATTAATTATTTTGGTGTCCTTCTCTATTACTGAGCCGCTCTTGTCACTGAAGGTGATACGTACTTCCACATCTTTAAATGTTGCCAGCGTTGCGCTATTGCTTATAGTGCCTTCCACTACTTCCTTGTTCATGAGGTTAGTATGGCTGTCACCGTTCACTTTCAGGAATTTCAGCGGGTTGCTGCGCTCCATATCGGCCAGCGATTCTTTCTTGTGCTCATACTGTGCCGAGGGGCGCTCTTTATTTGCCGAGTCGCAGGAAAATAGGAGAAAGGGCAATAAAACGAGGAAATAAATGCTTCTCATTTTGCTTATATTTATTGTCAAATATATTAGGAATAAGCGGATTAAAATATACAGGTTCGAATTAGTAAATTTAGTAGCTACTATGTCACAACGGCTTCAACATCTAATCGCTGAACAAATATATGCCCTTCAAGACAAACCGTGAAACACTTTGGAACAGGCTGGTAGGCAGCCATGCCGAGTTCTCTATGGAAAACAGGACCTTCAATTCTGTTGGTGTGCTCACCCTCATCATGCTCATCTTTCTCCTGGTGGCCAATCTCATCGTTGCGCTTTTCAAGGTAGTAGCAGTGGTGCTGGTGCTGATCGTGATACAATCCGGTATACTGTACCTTTCGCGGGTGCGGAAGAAAATGCAGGCCGGAGTGGCCATATATGCAGTTGCAAGCTACCTGGCCATCATCGTGAACTTCTTTCTCAACTCCGGCATCAACGGGCCGGGGATATTTTTCTTCTTCCTCACCTTCCCTTTTCTTATTACCATTACCCCGAAGTCGAGGCATTTACTTTGGGCCTTATTGCATGGCTGCATTGCCATAGGCCTTATCATTAGCCAGTACCTGCAGCCCGCCTGGGTACCTTATACCTACAGTTCCATACCCGACCGTTTCACTGACATTGCTTTGTCTTATGTCATTACCATACTATTCATCTACTACATTACTGTATACCTGCGCAATCACTATGACTATGAAAAGCGGCTTGCCGAAAAGCATGCCCAGTCGATAGAGCAGCAGAAGACGCAGCTGGAAGCCGCGCTGGAAGAGGGCCGGCTGCAGGAGGAGAAGATAAGGCGCAAGAACGAATCCCTGATGAAGATTGCCCATATACAAAGCCACGAGATGCGCGGGCCTGTTACTTCCATTATGGGGATCATGAACATCATTAAAGAAGAAGGTTCTAATGTACCCAAAGAGTACCTGCTATACCTCGAGGAAGCGGTGAAAGAACTTGATAATAAGATACATGATATCGTAAAGCAAACGAGGGACTTGTCGTGATGCCTCCTGCTAATTCAACTTACTGCTTAAAACAACCTCCTCTCCACACATCTTAAACAATTGGCATAATCTTGTCCAGCCTGCTTATCCAGACCGGCGACCAGCGCAAAAATCATACCATGTTAATTATAAGCCAATTGGCAAATGATTGGCTATATGGGCGACTACCTTTAGTGCAAACAAATAAATATCTGGATGATGAGAAAACTACATTATTTAGCGTCAATTGCCTTATTGCTTTCGCCAACTTTGAGCTTTGGGCAAGCTCCTGCCCTGGGCCTTACGGCCAGTTTTGTATTGTACACAACTAACGGTGCCGTGTTAAATACCGGCATCACCCATCTTACGGGCGATGTGGGTACCCAGGTGGGTTCCAATACCGGCTTTGGCAATGTTAACGGCATAATGCGCAGTAACGACAATGTTACCCTGGCTGCTGTGAACGACCTGCAGCATGCCTATATGCAACTGGACACCATAACGGCCACCGATACACTGGGGCTTCTATTGGGCAACGGCGATACTATTGAGCCAGGCATCCACTATATACCCGGTAACGCAGTGCTAAGCCAAACACTGGTGCTCGATGCACTTGGAGACACGAACGCCGTGTTTATATTCAGGACAGCCGGTGGATTTTCGTCTAATCCTGCGGCACAGGTAGTACTGGCCAACGGCGCCGTGGCATGTAATGTTTTCTGGAAGACAGAAGACGTGGTAAGCCTGGGAACCAATACCATCCTGAAGGGGACTATAGTAGCCAATAACGCCGCAATAAATATGGCTACTGGCACCAACCTGGAGGGCAGGGCCCTTTCAATAAGCGGGGCTATTTCCATCAATGGCATCACGGGGCATATACCTTCGGGTTGCGGAAGCCCAATACTGGCCGGGCCTGCAGCACCTGCGCTGGGCTCAATAGAATGCTATGCTATCTTCTCCAGTGTTGGCCCGGTTGATGATGATGGCAACAGCCATGTAACAGGCGAGATAGGCACAAACCTGGGCTCTACCACCGATTATGACCCACTACTGGTGAACGGCACCATACACCCCGGCCCCGACCCTTCCACCATCGCTGCTGCGGGCAGCCTCGGCACTTTATACTCCTACCTTTACAACCTTGTTCCCGATATACAATTAATGGCACCCCAGCAGCTTGGCAATGACCTGGTGCTTACGCCACATACCTATTTTATGGGCGCCGCGGCCCATCTTACCGGCACGCTGTACCTTGATGCAGAGCACAATCCCGATGCGATATTCGTCATCCAGATAGCCGGTGCCTTAACTACGGAGACGTTCTCGAGAGTGGTACTCATGAATGGCGCGCAGGTAAGCAATGTATACTGGGGAATAGGCGGTGCAGTCTCGATAGCCGACTCCTCAGCATTCATAGGCACTATAGCCTGTACAGGCGCCATTGCCCTGCAAATAGGCACCTCGCTTGAAGGACGCGCGCTCACCGAGGTTGGTGCAGTAAGTACCGTACAGAATACAGTTACCATTCCACCTACAGCATGTGCACCGCTTTCTGTGAGCTGGCTCAGCTTCACCGGCGCACTTGTGCAAAATAAAGCGCTCCTGGAGTGGACAACCACTAACGAAATGAATAACGGTTTCTTTACCCTGGACAAGAGCAAGGACGGCAAAAAATTTGAGACCGTAACTACAGTGGACGCTTCAACCGGGGGAGGGACACACTATTATTCTTTTACAGACCCCCAGGCCTATCCATACTACCGCATAGCGCAAACGGATAACAATGGACAGAAATCTTATTACCGTGTTATAA
>APMI01002449.1_pt1 | contig 20803 bp, 13 predicted proteins | sample 667938 | NCBI WGS metagenome assembly APMI01 (sample SAMN01084076, study PRJNA167559) | wastewater metagenome | biome: Wastewater | place: Denmark: Ejby Moelle, Odense | collected 2011-11-28 | reverse complement strand
AATTATATCTTCACTGCTTTTCTTACGCGCTTATAACTGTTTCTCCAAATCAGCGTACATAGATTTCATATGTGAATTTTCTAACTTCAATTTATCAATAATTTAATTTTTGGCTATCAGTTGCCGATCTAGATCCTCATTATGAAATCGAAGAGTATCAATAATTGTGGATTATTGCAATAATTTGGCTTATAGAGCTTTCACACGATGAGCTAGTAATTCATACGACAATATTTACTGCTTATTATCAGTCAAATGCTATTCTAATTCATGTCTAGATTGAGGTTGGCTACGTGCGGATGTGAAATTGCGGGTGAGCATGCGGATTTATTATTAGCTGTTAGGTTCGGGTATAATAATATATTGATATCTGTATTTACTTATTTTAGCAAGTTCTAATCATCAAAGATGAAGCTATTCTCCAACAATAATAACAAAGTCGAAACACTAGCTTATTGGACTACATTCGCTAAAAATAAGAAAAAGCTCATCATGTTCTACGGTGAGGATGTTTTGGATCTCAGCGACTTCGGTCAGATCCATCCGGCAGGTGAAAAAGCGATATCTTGCTATTTGTTACAAGACGTCAAAAATATTCTATTTCGAGTATATCCACACCCTGCATCAGCTGAAAATGTTCTCAAGAAGTATATCTGCGGGAAAATTAAGGATCACAAAGAGAGTCAAACTGAACAACAACAAAAAGGTATATGCAAGTAAAAATCTAAGCTAGCCGTCAAGAAATAATAACAGAATAAGAAAGTGTCATTTGGAGTTAATAAATAGAACAAATAAAAAGAATAACCAATCGCATAATAGAAAGTGAGACTACCTTAAAAATCATACACTATGAAAATGGAAGAAAATGTCGTAAGTTTCTAGGAAAATAAACCAACATTGTTAGTGCCGCACTTTAATGCTAAATTCGACTGCTTCTCCAAGGGCAAGGAACAGGCTCTCGGTTGAGAAATGGCAGATCTCAGCTTACATGATGTTTTATAATTTTAATATAACTTCTAATTATAAGCAGATTCAAAAAGGATGGCGATGAAGGATTAAAATGGTAATTTTGTTTTCATTAAGGTGGCCCATTTTCATTGATCAAGTACGAAGCTGAAATCGAAATATCCGAGAACATTGAAGAATATAAGAAAGCAAAAGATAATCAAAAGGTGCTCGATCCCAAACCTAGCCCTGAAGGTTAACATTTTATAATGTAGATGTACTCAACAGCATGATTCCGCCTCGAGATTGGTAAGACGATAATAGTAAAAGCTTTATGCAGTACGTTTCACACTCGAATGCATCACGAGACGATGTAGAGAAACTGAAACAATTATTAGATCAAGCACTCGAGTATCGGCAGGCTAGAAAGTAGGGCATCTGTCCCATCCGTGAGGAACTTTTCAGTCAAGCTTTCGACGAAATTATTAGGCAAGTGACTATTAACTGTCCCTAAAGAGGTTTACTTTTAATGCGAGTACGAGACTAACATAAAATGTCATTAGCGGCGTATCAGACTTTGTACCAATCTTCAGTCAGCTTCGGCATGAGAAAGCAACTGGAATCATAATAGGGAATGGATGAGCTTTCAAGTGAAGTTCAATAACTTGAAATGCATGTAAAGCAGCTGTAAAACAAAAAAGTTTAGCTTCAGTCCAAGAAGGATTCATTATAGAAAAAAATTAGAGAAAGGAAAACAATTGAAGTAGAACGGCGATAAAGCTAAAATACATTAATCGAATTGCAGGCGACGGAGCTTAAAAGATTTCTAGACGGGCTAAAAACCCTAGAAAAATGATTCTTTGCAAACTAATATACTAGATTTCCTAATTTAATTTATAAATTATAAGCTAACTAATCTAGTATAGTGTATATATCTCATATTTACAATTAAACTTATTGTCTTCATTAGACTATTTACAATCAATGAAGAATTATTGAGTATTTTACAAGTAGGCCAAACTTAAAATACAATGAATATCAAAAACTTTCATTTTCATAATTGAGTTCTCCCTATTTATAAATCTGACACAATTATAGAACTTGCCTCAACAAATCATCATCAAATTCCGGCATGACACTCAACATAATATAACACAGTGCAATATCTCTGGAATATTTTCTAGGATTACATGATATTTCTTTTATTTCAAGAGCCTAAGATTAAAATTTATATAGACAGATTTTGTTTTGGAGAGTAACAGGATATTTTTATTAGTTTGAGTTCTATATTCCTTATAACTTGAACTATTGTTATACAAATTAGTGCTAATTGAAGCATGAGACCAAATATAAGGGTAGCTCTAACACTTTTTTATTTTATAAATTCTTGGTAGTTAGAGGAATTTAAAGTGTGAATTTTTGAATATCTCGTAAATTTTACACAAATTGAACTTGATAGTGGTTTGCTTTTATATTAGAACAGTATGTGGGTTTACGCAGCGTATCTTATATCTTATTCCATATCCATTATTATTGTTTATACAGCTACTAAATATTCTAAATAGCCGGTGAACCAGCTTATTGATATCTTTTAATATTGATACGAGACTATAGCTTAACATATATGATTTTCGGATATATTTCCCAGAAGTCAGTAATTAGAACATCGCAAAAATTAGGTATATTCTATCTCAGTTAATTGCAAAACTAAATTTATTCCTTGTGCCAATCCATGATATAAATATAAATGTAAGAAGTTTATTGAAAATAAGGTTACGCATGAGGCAGTATTGCAATTGTATATCTATTATTAACTTTACACACTCTAAGTTGTCTTTCTATATTTTTTGGCTCTACTTTATAATAAGTGCATTTATTTATGATTTACAGTTTGTTGCAGAATGAGTCAAATTTATAATGGTGTATCCATATTTTGGTTGACAAATAAGGTTAATACATGCCTCGAAATTAATACTGACATAGACAAAATGTTTAACTTTCTGTGAATACAATGAAATCTAGTTGTTATCTTATAGTTATTTTTGTTTGAAAGTGATAGTTAAACTCATCAATTGTGATGACTTTAGATTTTTGGATTTATTTTTGATTTTACTTACTTTTTGTGTTTTTCATAGCCTTATTTTAGGACTAATAGTTATCTTTTTACCACATTGACTCATAATCATAATCAAATTTAGATCCAAGCTTCGATTTAGTGCTTTATTATGTTTTCACAGGATTATTGAGTATCCAGAAATCAATTAAGAATTTCAAAGTTCCCGATTACATTTTTTCGACCCTCAGGATAGCAGCAATGGTACTACTAATCATTTTAACTTAAACAAACTACTCCGGGTCAACTTGTATCCTGCCTAGAATATTTCCATTTTTGTCAAAGTGCACTAGGCACATCATCATAGATTTGTCATAGACCACAATATGAGACTGATCGACAGCTGGTAATATTTGTATATCCGAGATAAATGGTAAATGATTTTAATTATCAGCTTAGAAAATGTGTATCCAGTTCTTTATGCGGTATTTGACTTATGATACTGATTATGAGGATACTGTCTATTTGTTCATGCTCTAATGTATATATAGTATATGTATATTATATTGTAATATTGAGATTATGATAATTGTTAATTAGTAATGTAATGGGTTGTAAATTATACTGCTTGATAGCAAGTCTATTCCAAAAATATCGTCAATATTTAGAACATGCCAAAACAAAGCAAATCAGCCAACACAACCCATAATTCTCACAGCCACTCGCCAGTAGCAAGTGGTGAGGCAATAACAAACAGCATAAATAAAGATCATAGTCAGATTATGGAGTCCCCCATGATGATGGACATTAATATCAAAAATATTAATGATCTTATCGAACGGAATTATAGTAAAAATGGGAAATATAGTAAAAATAATGGAAAGAATAATCATTTTATTGAGATTGATCATGAAGTCGATGGTGATATTGCTGAGGAAGAATAATGTTAAGGCATTAGTGATTTGAAGAATAATTAAATTGAAAAGCTTAGTCTTATTGTCACTAATCTAGTAACCAAGAATGTAATTGTGTATCCATGTAGAAAGTTAATGCCAAAAATGCATTCCAAGTGCCTCTTATTGATGTCACCTCACTGACTGCAATCAAGAAGTACGACGACAACGCATGGAGTAAGATTTCAAATGTACTTGAGAACAGTTCTAAAATATATGGGTTTAGGGTTGATTTCATGGCTGATGTGATCACCAAAATGACTAATAATATTCAACGCAGTTAAATAACACAATAATTAAATAATTCCATAAAGACGAAAAACAATAATAACGTTGTTTCAGGCTAATCAGTAGACTATTCAATCTTATAATCTATCGATATACAATAATATCAGAGTCAGCTGTAAGAGGTATGCTTGAGTCACTTATAAAAATAGAAAACAATTAATCAATCAGTTGAACAACAAAATAATCATATTTGTACTAATTTTCAGCAAAGTGCCAGAAGAATGTTCGATCAAAATGGTGTATCAGGATTATTGTTGGCGAGGCTGCCTGTTTCGAAGGATTTGAACATTATAATTGATCCTAATATAAGTTATTCAACAAGAAATAAATAATCATAGAAACGGGTCCAAAGCAATATCGAATTAGCGAAACCGAAGCCTAATCTTTTGACCATTTTCTCATAAATATCAGTATTTAGTAAGTATTGCCATATTCCGTACACTGATGACAGTTGCTATGAAGTTTAGATGCAAGATTGCTGCAATTTGAACTTTGAAGATTAACCCTAACAATTTCGATACGCTGATGAAAGAAATCCAGAGCAGTTACTGGAAATTGATGACCCTAATGCCAGAGAAGAAGGAACATACCCATAATTGTTAAATTAGCTAAATTTCAATATGAAAAGTAATAGTCCCTTTGAAACATGTAGTTTTAGCAATTTTAGTATTGCTATCGAACCTTTCTGTGAGAAGAAGTACAAAGAGCAAGAAGCTAGTAAGAGAAATTAAAAGAATAACAAAAATGAAAAAGCAGATGTCAAGGAGAAGCCCAGAAGGCTCAGGGCAAAAATAAGGCGAAATATCTTTGAGGTCAAGTTCGAAGTTTAAGCGGTTCCATTGAACAAAAATGCCATAATATCTATTAAAAAGACAGACACAATTCAGTAAAGCAATACGATCAGGAAGAAAATAAAGGACAAGCATCTGATCAAGGTATTTTTACCTGAATTCAAAATGTATCTGTAAGGTTATATAGATAGAAATAACTGTCGATGGCACCTGTCCATCTTTAATACCCATCCCCTAGCTTCGACGGTAGGACAGAAAATTTCAACGTGATGGAATGTAATTTTTAGGACTATAACTCGCAAAATATCTGTAGCTTGTATTTTACGCAGGCTACACAAAATGATAAGCCTTTATTGAGTATGCCCAATATTAAGGCAACTAAATCATGGCTGTGGGAATAGTTGAGGAGTACCTCTTCAATTCCTTTTGCTCAGCTTCACGAGAGTTATGAGAAATCTCAAGGACACATATCTGAAGCTGTGCTTTTCCTTGCCACCCTTCACGTGGCTAACTAGAAAAATTTAACAATATCGTAGCGAAATGATAATGACATTTAGATCAAGAACCCTCATGCTCCCTTTACATGAGACAAAAATGTAAAAAACAGCGGCGGTCTTAGCCTTTTAAACTTTGTTTTTACTTATAATATAATAAGCCATAATTCATATTTCCTATTATGAAATTGTATACTGTATCAATTTTATTTCAGAAACTTTGATCAGGAAATACCTTGGACATCGGATTCAAGCAGTGAAACGTGCCTGGCGCTTGACTTTGTTTCGTAAAAAGTCAAATCTATCATTTAAACATCGGTTGTGCTCTCCTCTCGAAACGCATAATCCACGTAATCCAAAGTTAATGCCTCAGAATAAATTCGCCACAGTGCAGGCACATTATTTTCATGTGGTAAATTCAGTTAGGAGTTCAAAATTTCTAAATGACGACCAACATCTACTAGAAAGGGGGCGTTCAATGAACTCATGCTCTGAGGGTGTTCCATGTTTTCTATCAGTGTTTGGATGCCGTATGTTGCAGTTTCCACCTGAGACTCGCCCTCATCGTCCATTGAGCTGGACTATTCTAAATTTTATTACTTATCCGCTGAGTCGTTAGCTCCATTCAAGATCTCAAATATAAGATCAGAAAGTATTTTGATTGCCTAGACCTGCTAGTTTGCGTATTTTTGGTGCTCCTGAAACATGAACAGTTCGAGTAGTTCCAGAAATGGTTTTTGATTATTTATAACAATGCTCACGAACACACTTTTGAACACCTCTATATCACGAGTAATTTTAGTTTGCACTCTCTCTTAAAGCTATTTTGGTGACTATCTCAGATTTTAGTGAATGATTTTGCTTGCCAATTAAAAAATTTCCTCAAAAAACTTGTTGATCAAATTAACCTCTTGGTCAACAGGCTAGCTGATCTATTTTTTGAGAACAAATGACAGTCCAACTCCAGAAAAACTATAATTTGATTGCATTTAAACACTATTTTCTTGTAATTTTTCCTAAACGAGTTACAGCAATTGCTTCTTTTCTAGTATTTGAGTTGTTGTGCATGCCAGACAGGACTGACTAATTTTCAAAACAGTTTCATTATTCAATGTTTATTATCTTTTATTCATTTAATTGTTGGGTATCATCAAGGCAATTAAATTATTATTGTCTGTAATTTCAGATACTAACTCAAGGCTATGAGATATATAAAGTCATCAATTACTAAAATATTTTCATCGTCTCATTTTGCTCATTTCTCTTCTTTGTGAATGATTTCTCTATTTATATTTTACATTATTTTTATGTTTTCGACTGTTCGATTTTGATAAAAGTTGCTAACATTAAAATATATACATAATTGCAATTGACAACAAAAACGGAGATTATTTAATCGGAAATGACAAAAATATCATTAGTTTGCTTCAATAAAGCCGGTATATTTCAATAAAACATTTTATATTATCTGTGTTTATTTTGGAAGGATATTACCAATGACTTAACATATTTTATATGTTATAAGATTTAATGCCTTGATGAAAAGTTCGTATTGTTTTGCCGGCAATTAAATGATTGAAAATTAATACATTTATATTTAATATCAAACTAAAATTATTTGAATTTCCCATTGTTGAGAAGCTTTATTACTAATCAATTCAATAAAAAATTGGAATATCAAATTTCAATTAAGAAAAGACTCATCTTGTTTAAGTTCTGGATTTTCAAGTTATTTTTAATATTGACAACTTTGTTATAACCCGAAAAGTATAAAATCCTTTAGCTCAGGATGAGTTCTACCCTGTAAATCAATCATTGATATTTTACTAACTAAATCAACCAGCTCGCTGTCCTGGCTATTAATTTCATCTGTTTTGGACATCTAGATCATTTTCTAACTTTTGGAACCCGAGCTCAAATTCTCTAAATCTTTAGGCAGAATCATGTAGCACTCCTTGTTTTGCATGACTTACATCCATATGCGAGCGAGATGCGTCACCCATTTTATATGTCTCTGTTTTGGTTTTTAACCATCATCATAAAGTTTAATAAAGATACTGGAAGCCTATTTTTACACAATTTTGGTCAGTTAAATTTTGATGATCATACTCGTCCTTAAAATCAATAGTTTGATTCAATCTGCTTCACTTTTACTCATTTTCTTGTGAAAGTCGTCTTCATTTATTAATTTTCTGAATAAATAATTTATTCTGTATTTTTAATAAGTTTTATTTTAATTATTGTCTCTTTATCAGAGTTAATCGACAAAGCTATGCTAACTTAGCTTATAGTTTATTGTAAGTCATATTTTTACCCGGTTGGCAATGCAATGAGTCAATATTTCGGTTGGGCTAATAAATTTTTCTGTTCAAAGAAGTTCAAATGAGCGATGTTAATGAAGAATAATAAATAAAATCAAAGAAGCCCATTATAATCGGATATTACCCAATACGAGGCAAGGCACAAGTCCCGCGCCTTCTATGCGAATACCTTAAACTGCCTTACATTGACCAGATTTTTGAGCTACAGGACTGGAACGTATACAAACAGGAGAACTGCAAAGACTGGGATTTTGCTGATCTGCCCTTCATGAAAGATGAAGATTTTCTGCTGACTGACTCATTTCTTATCTGTGAGTACGTCATTGAAAAGTGCGGTAGGATGGACTTGCTTGGCAGGAACATTGCTGACCAGGGCATCATACAGATGTATTTATGGACCATAGACACGATGGGCAGTATCATCAGCATAAATTGCGCTAAGGGGTCAGAACAAGAAAAATTATAGTTTAAGGAGAACCAGTGGAAAAATAATGTTCTACCGAGACTTCAGAAATACGAACAGTTCATACAAGGCGATTAATGGTTTCTCGGGTACTTAACGATTATAGACTTTTCTATATATGAACTGCTGCGATACATGGAAATGCTGTTCCCTAAAAAAATAGAGCTAAACTTAATAAAATTGGTGAGAATTAAAAATATGATATAAAATTTACCTGAAATTAAAGCCTATGAAGAGTCAGATCGTGCAATTAAGGAAATGGATCCCTCTACCTTGCTTAAAAAACTCAAGAAAACATGAATTTTTCGCCTTTTCAAATAAAGGCATTTATAAATTGATAATTAGTTATTCGAGTATTTTCTTCAAATTTTATATAGTTAATACTTTACAATATTTTCGTCTGCAGATGAGTTTTTGAACATATACATTATTGTTTTATGTGTTTAATTTTGTATAATTGATCGTGAGGGTATATAACTAATATTATATTAATGGGGTGCACAACTGCGAAAAAAGAACCACATGAATTCCAGTCCCTAGCTGCTTAAAATGTGTCAGGATTACTAAAAATTACGATAACCAACGGAATTATATTTCATCAAGCAGGTGCGTTCAAAATGGATCCATACGTTGTTCTCAAGATATCTAATCAAGAATTCACATCCAAAGTGGCAGTGAAAGGTGGTAAAAAACCTAACTTTTTTGAAACTTTCACCTTCTATATTAATAGCAGTCATCAACAGTATGGTAGAAATTTGCAGATCACCCTAAAAGACAAGAAAAAAATAGGTGCTGATAATTTTGTAGGCTATGGTATGGTAGACTTGAACCCAGTGATTAACCTGAAGAAGATAAAAGACTAATTTCGATGCATGCTGACAATTGACTATAAATAAGCAGGTTTCCTAAATTTAATCGCTGAGTTCATTGAATAACCATATGAAACAGTCCACTTTAAATTCGATCAAGCTGTCATCCGTAGAAACGTCAGTACATTTGGAAGTATGAACTGTTACATTCTTGTGACAGCAGGCGAGGAAGTGATGAAAACAAGTAAAAGGAAAGATACGAGATAGAAGCCTCCATCATGGCCAGATTAAGTTGTTACATTGAGAATTCTTCCATCGATTAATGTTGCGGTGTTAGAGGTGATTGATGGAAAGGAAGAAGTCGGAAAAATTTAAATACTCATATCCAAATTGATCACTAATGAAGGTGAGCAAAGTTTTGTATAAGATTTTATATACGGAGAAGGTATATCTGCAGGTACACTTAAGTTTCAGACAGTTAAAGGAAAAACAGCAAAATTTTCAACAGTATCAAAGAGCAAAAAATAACTACCTCAGTAGAAAGTATAAGAAAAATAAGAACCCTACTTTCAAAAGCCACCATAAGCAACTCCAAACATATATCCTACAATTAAATGATATTAAGTATAAACTTATTTTTCTTTACAAATTAGAGCAAAATTTCATAAATATTTAATGAAAATTTTAACAACTGATTAATAGCTTATAGAAGTATGGTATTAATAGGCTAAAATGTTGGCTAAAATATATGAAATTCCGGTTGAACAAATTGAGCTCCAAAAGTGGATATTATTTAATTTATTAATGTCTAAACAATTTAGCAAACACAGAATTTCCCAAGCAAAGCTCACAGGTGTAGAAACATGGAGTCCTGGAGATTACGCTGAAGTTAATAATTTCATGAAAATACCGAAACAGCCACGCCGAGTAACTCAACAACAATTCATGACTACCGAGCACGAATACGAATAAAGCAACAAATAAGCTAGTCAGTCTAAAGAACAGTAAAAAGAGAAACCGAAACCGCATCGTCGTCGTGCGAGTCAAGTTTAGAAACCAGATCTATAATTTGCGCCTGAGGATGAAGACAGTGAACCTTTGTTCTACAATCCTCAGTTTAAAAGTTATAATGCCACACCCAAACTCAAAAGAAATTAATCCAACAATATTATTGATTCTTCTAAGGAAATAGAGCAGAGATTTAAAGAAATATAATACATTATGGGAAATGAGAATGAAAACTTACGTCAGCAAAAAGACTATCTGTTAAGAACAATCTACAAACTGCAAGTCAAATAGAAATAGTACAAGAACGAAATTGCACAATATCGAGATAAAACTCTTGAGCTCGAATAATAAAATAGAATCTTGCGTTAAAAATACGAGAAAGCACGAGATTTTATAGCAAACGGAATAGGCAAAATGTAATAAGCAATATCAAAATAAGCAACATAATCAAATTTCAACAATATTTCAAACTCAAATACCGCCCATCACAGTAACGATAGCTCAGTCAACATTAGTCAGCAAATTGAATAGCTTAATGATAAATTTGATGTGCTGATGTACGAGTACCAGAAGACTAGAGAGCCAGAAATTCGTAAGAATTGTATGGAGATTGCCAAGGAGTTGAGAAAACTGCGCAAAATGCAGGACAATCAAAAGGGCAATCATAATAAGTGATGGAAATTTATTCAATTTTCATATGCAATAACATATTTTCTATATATCTATTCTTAGTACAAATTTAAAATTGCTATAAACTCGATAATTAAGTTACAGATAATAGCTATGGACGAAGCCTAAATGCGAGAGATTCTATAACAAAAGCAATAGAATCCTCGTTTGAAACGTATTCCACTCAATTTGGGCAACAAATTCTTACAGCTCTCTAAATCAGGTACAGAGGTTGAGCTTGCTGATCCTTTGACAGCTTACCCAGTTCTTTTATTACTTTTTGGAGCATAATGGGTACATTTTATCATAATTTAGTGCAACATTACCAAACCTTTTATCAACCAATTAAAAAAACATTACGAAGAGATAAACCTATAAGCCAAAAATATCGAGGTGATCTATATAAGTTTGGATAAGAGTAAGAAAGACTTCGATGCTTTTACTTCAACAATGCCATGGCTTGGCATCAGCTATGACGACCCTAGGGTGAAAAATTTGAAGTAATTCTATAATGTTCGAGCTATTCCTTTCCTGATCTTAGTTGACAACAAAGGATAGATAATCGATAACGATTGCCGAGCGGACGTATACTCTATAAAATAAGACGATGCATTTTAGAAATGGAAGAAGCTGAAATAAACTGCAGCACTGGAGCAAATTCAATCTCAAGAATAAATCAAGTAGTCCTCATGAATGATAATTATATGACCTTACTCATATTTTGATTAATTAACGCAGACATAAATATGCACAATTGGATCAGTTATACATGTCATCAGCATCACCACCAGTTTTGTCCTTACTATTGCTGATGGAGACAATTTATTTTCTTAATATTGAATCGCTGCCGACAAAGAATCGTTCATTTCCACGATAAAGGAGCAGTTCAGGCAAATACATTGTATGTTCTCGTGCGAGTTCTAATAAATTAATGCCAAATATTATCTCTCCTGCTTCTTGGTATGGTTCACCCTCTGAATTTAGCATATTAGTAGTGTCAATAAGATCAAGAAGATCTCCCTTGAAAGCAATCAGACCATCAAGTAGAAAAGGATAATGCCTGAAATTATTATTCTTGATCACTTCTTCAGGGTATTGGAAAGTCTTGCCTAACCGATACATAACCTTCTTTGATTTACCTTGATTTTGCGCAACTAGTGATCCAGTATACAATAGTTTAAGATCTTTCTTTTGGTTAAAGATAGAATTGATGACAGCAAGAGCATTATTTCCAATAATTCGATCATCATCACGCATATAAATAACAATATCCTCAGCCTCACAGTAATTCTTAGCATATTAGAACTCTTTGCTATAGTCAGTGTCCTAAATATCTTAAATTAGCTTAAATTTATTTTTATTGAGCGAATTTTTATTAAGATACTGGTACACTTCTTGCCCTGCTTTGTAATTATTAAAATAGAATATTTTATAATTGCTGTAAGACTGCGTTAACAAAGTTTCAACAGATTTCATCCATTTCTGCTCCCCATTTTTATGAATCAGCAAAACACAAATATTTTATTCGAGTTCCTTCGTAATACTATATTTTTTGGCTATAAATTGTTGATGCTTGATGCCTGCGTCTGAGTTGGGCCCTGAAGCCAGCATATCTACTGCAAATTTATACGATTATTTTGTCACTTGTTGTTCACCGATGCGACTGTATGTCTAGATATTGTGCCTGGCTGGAAATTGAAGTTAAGCATTATAGCATAATATCCATACAAAGGCTAATATTGAAAGTAACACTCCTAGCCTGGAGTAGCTCATCTCAGCTTTTTGCTATTAGTGCGATAGGGAAGTGTAGCCGGGTTTAGGGAATATATTATGGCTCATCCTTGTAACTGCTTCTTTGCTACTTATTGGTCAATTGGCTATTTGGTATTAAAATTATATCAGTGCCATTATCATCACACTAAATATTGGCTTAATCTAACAAGTAATGAAAAATTAATACGAAATTAAAAATTGGCATTTACAAATATCATCTTACCTTATCATTATTGATTTTATTGTTCGTTTTGATCGTCTTATTTATGTCTAAGCAATTTAATGCAGAACTGATTGGTTTACCCTTTGATACAGACACTGATGGAGTTGGCTTACTTGATTTTTGTTTAGACTGTGCTGATGATAAATTGTAATGAGGGTTTTTCAATAAATTATATTTCTTCACCTGTAAATCTGCTTCGACTTTTGCAGCTTTGTCTATTAATTTTTACAATGCTTAACACTCCATTTCGATTTTATTGATATCTAATTTGATAGCTTATATTTTAGCCTTTTATATTTTTTTGTCCTCGATACATTGATTGATAAGCCCGCTCTGCCTTCGCCTATTACCTTTTCCATCTTTCAACCCTATACTGGACATTTCTTCCAAAGCATTAATATCTAAATTAGACAGGCCCTTCTGACACCGACTTCTGATAGAGCTCGCCCTCGTGTTTTTCATTTAGCTCTGCGCATTCACGGTGGCATTCTGTGAGATTGTATAGGAATTTAGGTTAGCTCGTGAACCCACCTATAACTATTGCGGCTCTTCATCACTATCGATTACTAAATATTTTGAAGGCTGTTGCGGAGATGCGTTGGAGAGAAGATAATCCTCGAATTCGCTCATTCTATTCTTTTAATATTAAACTTAATAATAGTACAATTAAAAAAATTTATAATATTCAACTTTCAATTAATAAATACATCTACCTAATCATGCACTCTCTTGTTTTAATTAAATATGTTTTTTGAGGCTGTGATTGTTTATATATTTCAATATTCAATTTCTATGGATCAATAGTAGTTTCGATTGTTATAACATACTATGTAAACAAGTTTATTGTTCAATTTTGGCGTTTCTTTATCTTACCCTAACTAAAATTAGTTATTGAGCTTCTATGTCTCTTAATATACCCTTAACTTATCATTTCTAAACAGTTTGGACTTCCTTGATCAGCTTGAGTTGTGAAGAAAAATCTCCCTTATTTTTTGGCCTAGACACGCTCGAATATGATAGTTTTCAACTGATTGCTTCCTTTAGAGTCATAAAATAACGATTTGAATGCCAACTGAAGATCAGTATCTCTATAATAAGAGTTGGGAAATTACCCGAAAAAATTATTACTTTCAAAATATGGGCCAAAAATGCACTATTTTGACATGGCATGTCAAGCAGATGATGAAATTGCAAAATATCGATAAGTTTATGACTTAGAAGTTCATTATTTCAAAAATTCGAAATATTCAGTTAATATTTAATTACCAAAATATCTTGCATATTAAATACACTTTCCTGAGAGTGCCAAATATTTTATACAGTTTTTAAGGGTTAGCGGTTCAGTATTGTCGTAAGTAAGCAATGAACCGAAAAATAAATAAACATATTAATTTGGCATAGCAAATTATAAATAAATTGATAGAAGTCCAATGAATTACCCAAGCTGTACCTAGCTGATTATCCTCCAAGAAGCCTATGGCGTGTTTAATATTCTCGGTGATCATAAGGAAGTCATCATTTTCTCCTCCTTTGCCACCCTGAACTTGATGGGATCACACAATCGGGTTTCTCTTTTTGAAAGCGAGGTTTAAATCGGAATTGCGGGAAGTGGCAACAAAATCCACTCTAAAAACAGCCGCATCAACGTTAAATTTGTGGGTTACTAAAACTAAGTGAAATCTTTCAACTCCTGCCATTCCCAGAACGTGGTTGTTAGAGGAAATGTGGGCCAAAACAATCTTGTTTTGCTCAACAAAGCTGAAACATAAAACTAGGCTGAAAAGTTTGAACATGCTGACCTCTTTTCGGACTAGGAGAAAACTGATGCTTCTAAAAAAAGCGAAGATCTGAATCAAACTGTCAGTTCCAATTATGGAAAAGACTTTTCTGAAGATTAAACAAATGAAGGGGAAGAACAAGACCCGAAGACCATTGATGCCCACCAATTCGAATGGGCATGCAAGCAGGAAGAAATATCATAGGCAACAAAGACTCAGGATATTTTGCTGTTCGGAAAAACCCATTCTTCAGTTTTCAAAAAGCTTAACCTACAAAATTAAGGGTACAAAGATGTTCAGATCGAAGAGCATCGAGGAGAATAAAGATAGTGCGCATGTTGTTCATAAAAGATATGCCACGGATAAGATAAAATGAAGCTGGATTGCTGCCATGAAATCCATCTCACATGTATCACGGATTGGCTCTCAAAATCCGAAAAATGCCTTCTATGCTTTTAGCATTGAAGGACTTTCAATTTTTTTATATTTTTCTGTGTTTATTTCATTTTTTGACCATTTTGTAGTGTTTTTTCATTTTTCTGATTCTATGATTAATAAAATCGAAGAAAAAAAGAATTCTAGAAGAGCAGAAAACATTAACTAATTAATATCATTGAAGACTGAGCTCAAAACATTCTAATTAACTTGTTTTGTCTCCATTTTCCGCGGACAGAGGTGCCGTCACCCCTATACAAAGTCCCCTATCCATCAACTTTATCATCATGAAATTCGGCCTCAAGTCTTTCGCCATTTACTAGGTAAATCTTGCCCTGACCTTCTTTATTGTCTTGATAGAAGTGTCCCTAATATTTGACCCAGTATTATTAAGCATCGGCCCAGTCTCGGTAATCAAATGGTGTTCGAAGTGGCGTCACTTCCTAGTTATAAAGCACGCCATATCCATTGAGCTGATCATTTTGCCATTCGCCATCGTATGCAACTTTTTGATTGGGGTAATATAGAACTCCCTTGCCATGCATTTTATTTTCGCGCCAGTTTCCCACATATTTTCCACCTTCACTATAATGAAAAGTTCCATATCCGTGGCGTTTTCCATTAAGTTTCGTGCCCTAGTAATGCCCCCTTGTGTACTTCTAGCTCACCTGCACTAGTTTCATGTTTTATGACTCTTTATCGACGCTTTGGGATTGAGCACTGCGGGAACTAGGGTGCGATGATTGCGGTTGAGATGTTTGAGATGGCGCATACTGATCAAAAAATTATTATTGTTTCAGCATTCGATTGCTTTTTTATTATATCGGCTTCATACCGACTGTCTTGCTCTTTTGCTCCACTTTTTGTTATACTCTGAAATGCTAGATATTTTATTTATTTTTCAATGTTGTTAATTAAGTAGAAGGCTGAGACACTTGAGATTGAGGCTATTTGGGAACTTCAAACTTTCCAGTAGACTATTTTTTCTTCTTAAATCCAATACATGTATCATTCATAATATTATCTATTTTTTGTTACTCAAGTTTACCTAGCTCAGTTTTAGCCTTTTGTGAAACTCTATCACTGTCGTTCTTGGTATGTTTTGATTGCTCTCTCACACTTCTCTTTGATTTTTTATCTTCTTAATCTTCACGATACTCTTGACTAACTTCCCTAATGATTTAAATTTGTTTCAGTGGAGCGTTCAAATTTTGAAGTTCAAGATTCGTATCAGTTTTATGATTTTCAGAAGCGTTTTGGATTGATGTTTCTTTAAACCAACCTGAAACTTGTGATACTTCTTCAATTCTGATAGACTAGTGAACTTTTTGAGTGTGTAGGGTTTTCTGTTAAATGAATGTATAATTTTGTGCTACTCGCTGACTCGGTACTTCAGGTATAAATTATTCTAAAACTGGCCTGTCTAATTATTTACTTATTGAATATTTTCCTAGTTAACCGATAGATCGACGCATTTTAATTTCTTCAAGGTCACTTTTGATGAGTGAAAATAATTTTGGGTCTGTAAATAGATTATTTTAAGATGTCAATGATTGTGGAAGCTCGATAGTTTCTTTCAAAATTTTAGGCTTATACTACTCAGCATTTATCTATATTTATTTTCTTCGAGAGGATTGGACTGGATTTATTTAATATTATTTCTTTATAAACATTTTCTCAATATTTTTAAGAACTTAATCCGAACACTTCTATTGCTCTTGATTTTTACCTGAATTTTTCTTCTCCTTTAGATAGAAAGAATTGATCTAATGAGAAGAAGAGTCATCATCCTGATTCTAATAATTTTATTCTTCTTAATCGTTCTCATCAGGGTTCTAAATCTCAACATTATTTTAGTCAATCTGGAAAAGATATGATCTGATATCTTCACTATCTGGGTAAGATGGCTCTAATTGTTGAGAGTGAACATGACTATGACTATTTGATGCAACTGAACCACTGAGAGGGGTCTTCATCTTGGAGATATCTTGTTGAGGAATTCGTGGGCATTTGTACCCTGAAGATGAGAGCGGGCTGTGCGACTTTAATATTGGAGTGTTTGAATGGCTTGCTAAAGATTAATCGTCTTGGACAAGCTTGAATAAATGCTCTTCTAGTTGCAAGAACGTGGAGTAGCCGTTGACCATCATGCTCAACATTTCCTTCATTTATCTAGAACAGTCTAAACTTTAAATCTTTTTGTCAAGATAATTAGTATCCTAGTTGTTGACACTTTCCATAGTGATGCATTAAATGATAGTCATAGCCAGCATTTTGGGTACTCCTTCAGCCTGTGTGTGACTGGGGTCAATTCCAATCATTTCATGACTAAGTAACTTGATGCAGCCATTCGAACTCTGCCTGATGTCTTTGGGAGTAAGTCCACAGTGCATTCTGCCTTAACAGTGAACTAAGTGTACGCAGGCGATAATACATGAACATAGTATTGACCATATCTCCTTCTCATTAAATGGATTACGGTCTCGGATACGACAGGCTAGCTCTTTCTCCAGTGAGTAATCCGAATATTCAAATATGAGTATAATTTTGTGGAAAGACGAACAAAAAGAGTTCTCTGACTTTGTTGTGAAATGCAAGAAATTAAGTACGTGCTAGTTTTTGTTTGCTAGCTTCAAAGAGTGCATGTTGAGGGCATTTTGATAAGCCTCTTGGGCTGTGAATGAGTACTACTTGAGAAAGTGCAAAGATTATGTTTTGTTATGCTTTACTATGTTGCCCACTGCCAATTCCTCGATCAGCCGATAGTCCTAATTTTATTTTAATTGAGTTTGGGCTTGACCCATTTGAAAAATAACGTTTATATTAAAATTTTATACTCCAATAATCAAATTTATAACCAAATGACTTTAGTAGAATTCTAATGCTCTTGCTCTGTCCGTGAAGATTAGACATATACATATCTTTACTTGATTCAAATTAGTGTTAATCAATTATAATTCGAGATAGAAGAATTGGAATATTGGTATAATGCTCACAACCATGAAAGTATCAAACGAGAAATTTCAGCAACTTGTAACGTATTTCAAGTAAAACTTCGTAAAGTATTGTCTAAAGGACTCTGAGATCTAGTCATTACTATCAAATGCTTAATTTTATTAGTGTAACATCAACCAACGCATTTTCAGCCAAGGAGACTCTATCACACACTACTATTTTCTAATTAAGGGTATTGTCGCCCTATGCAAAAACATTCACAGTCGAACCGACAGACAATAATAAGCATATTTGTAACAGTTAGAGACTGTTCAGGCAGGCAAGGTCATAGGCGAATACTTTAGCTCATAACATATTCATCGAGAGTACTCAGCAGTGGTGAGAAGTGAACAAGCCCAAATAGTCAAGATTTAAGTAAAAATATTTGATTCACTGTGTCAGGCTCTTAAAACACAGTTCAACAGTATTGACAGATTTGCAAAAAATATTCTAAAAGTTGAGTCCAAAATTAGTAGCTTTGATATTTTTAATATCAAAAATTATGGGCTAGGATCATCAATAAAACTTTAAGGCGAAATAGGCATTATTTTACATGGTCAATGCAAGGTGTTACAAATCTCAAGAGTTGAAGTCAAAAAATCACAATCTCCATCGAAATATAATTTGCCGTCGATTTCAATAAGCAAAACAAAGGCAGTCTCAAAATAAATCGCACTTATAGGCTAAAATTAGTGGATATTCACCGAAAACATTGAGAACACAGCCTCTACGACTCAACATAAGTACTTGGTAAGTTCTGAACGTTTAAACTTACTAACGCTTCCGATTTCATACGTCGGTATCCTACCCAATAGAAAAATATAAGAATTGAAGAAAATTCATGAAGGTAGAAAATAGAGGGCTAATTACTCAGAGAGATTGTCTTATCGTGTTGATCACAAAAGATAAGCTGAGCTTTCCCCAAGTCTGAAAAAAGCTAGGCTAGATTAAGCACATCGTATTTTATAAAAGTTAGACCCAAACATAAGTCCAAACTTAATACTGAAAAAATATAAACTGGGCTATAATGCCATTCGATATGAAAATTATGATAAAAAATAATAGCATGCATTGGTCTCTCAAGTTTAGTAAATGAGAAGATAAAAAACGGAGAGAAAACTAAAAAAATATTTTAAAGCTAAAGACTGGAGTCAATACGTCCGAATCCCCAACATGGAAGATTGATTTTATATTTTTGTACTTTTTATCAAAAATAATTATCATTCAACTGTCAAACTTTCAATTATAGAGTCAAAGGAATCATATAAAAAGGATATCAAGAATAATAAACATACTATTTTTTATTCTGTTAATTTAAGTTTATTTTACCTATCATGAGTCCTATTCTATCAATTTTAAGGAAAGGGAGGTCTGCTTCCACTCTGATTCAATTGTATCATAAATATACATCAATTTGTTGGCTATGTGTATATATGCAAATTAAAAAGACTGCTTATATAATAATTTCCTGAACTAAATGTTTGTTAAAATAAATCAAACCGAAGACTACGAGAAGTTTATTAGACTTCTTGAGACCAACTACAAATATTCCTGCTTCGTGACTCTATCTATGAGACTCATTAAGAAGCAAGGGCTCAACTCTTAGTGCAGAAATTTGGCAAAAAAATGCTAAGTTAAAGAGCAAAAAAATTATGGAATTATTGCCCTAAGGCTGGCCCTCCTTATGCACCAAAAAGTCATCATTGAAAAGCAAGAGATCTAACCATCAATTAAGGAAATCTACGACTATCTAAGGGAAAATTTCGAAAATTGCTTAGTCGCCAAATACAAAAGTCTGGTGGACTATGGTAAAATTTACTTTATCGAACTAATGAAGGAAAAGTTTGAAAACGACCTTCGCATTTTCAGAAAGGTGTTCGAAACTTCAATACAAAACGAAGACGAAACAACGAGACTATTTACTGAACTCTATCGTATTAAGGAAGGTGGAAAAGCAACTAAAAAGCAATAAAAAGAGGCCAGCAGACTTGCCAAGATAGCATGTGGCATCTATCGATATGGCTTGAACTATAATGGAGAAGTGGAATCAACTGATCCGTCAGAAAATATAGAGAAATAAATTTAGTCAGAGGAGGTGATGCCGATCCTTACTCCTACAATTATCTTAGTGCAGGCTTATATGCCATGGCCGTTGTATAGCAGTTGCTGATTATATTCATTTTTTGTGCTATAACCATCTCTTTATTTTTTGAGACTCGAATTAAGAGTCAACTTATTAAATCGACTCTAAAATTAAGTGAGTTAAATAACCTGATTTTTGCACTAAATACACACTAAAGATGTCTACACTAACTTCCATCAAGTCAATGTCGTCAAATATAAAAAAATAGCACTTATCTTTAACTATTTTATTCAAATCTTTAAGATAACATAGAGATGCGCTATAATATAATTATTGACACCGACTTAAAAGTTATCCTACTTTCATATTTCTATTAAATAAGTCTTTCCTTTGATTTAGAAATAAATTCATAACAATTTTTAATGATTTTCTGAGTCATTAATGACTGCCAAAGAAAAAATATCACCTAATTTTAAATAAATTTCTACTAAAACGTCTAATCAACATTACCTTAGTTAAGACTAAGATAATTAATGATGATTTAGTAAAAGCTTGGCATAAATGGATGAATTTTAAATTTTGAAATTAGAGTCAGTCAGCCCAATAATAATGTTGATGAACACGAACTTAAATTCTTGCAGGCTAATATTTTTTCAAAAACACTCAAACTAATTTTCTTATTTCCTAAATAAAAGGGAACTGTAAAAAAATAAAACTTATTTA